>OIZL01001879.1_pt1 | contig 10452 bp, 8 predicted proteins | sample 1588541 | NCBI WGS metagenome assembly OIZL01 (sample SAMN03283285) | human gut metagenome | biome: human-associated habitat; material: feces | host: Homo sapiens | place: Peru | collected 2012 | reverse complement strand
CGTTGACTCATCTGCATCGGGCTTGCCCATCGCCACACCGCCGTGCATATAGGTGGTGGCGCTATGCTGTGGTTCGCGTGCCGAGAAGTGAAACGCTGTGATGCCTGTGGCGGCATGGATTTTGGCAATGTTGTCCTCATTCACGCCACACCCTGCCATGATGATGGGCTTTTCCACATCAGCCTCCTGAATCTGCTTGAGCAAGGCGATGCCTGCCTCGGCAGTGGATGCCTGTCCCGATGTGAGCACACGATCGAAACCCAGTTCCTTCAACTTTGGCAAAGCCTCAAGCGGAGATTTGCAGCGGTCGTAAGCACGGTGGAAGGTGCACGACAGCCCACCAGCGTGGCGCAACAGTTTGACGCAGTTTTCCACATCAATGTCGCCATCGGCGGTGAGGCAGCCAAACACCACTCCATCCACCCCGATTTCCTTACACATGGTGATGTCGAGCCCCATTCGCTCAATTTCAAGAGGCGAATAGGTGAAGTCGCCGCCACGGGGGCGGATAATCACATGCAGCTTGGTGGTGTGGAGCATTTTGCGCGCAAACGAGATTTCGGCATACGATGGCGTGGTGCCTCCTTCGGGGATTCCGGCGCACAGCTCTACACGAGTTGCGCCAGCAGCCTGAGCTGCAAGGCAACTCTCCAGACTGTTGGCGCATATTTCAAATTCAAATGAATTCATTACTCAATTATTTTCACCGAGGGAAGGAGCGTCGCTGTGTGCGTCACACCCACCCTACCCTTCGGCGGAATTTAGAACACAAGTCCGATACCTCCCATGAAACTCATCTTTTGAGCGCCTTGAGAGTAGAGGATGTCCCATTGCTTGTTGAGCAAGTTGGTGCCCTTCACCCAAATGGTGAGGAACTTGTCGAAGCGGTAACTTGCTCCTGCGTGCAGGTTCATCACATCGCTCAAATCGTCAACTTTGAACAATGGCACGTCGGTGTCGGAATGTATGCTTTCCACATAGTGTCGCTTAGCACGGTATTCCAAACCTGCGCTGATGGTGAAGCCCTTGAACAGATAGAGGCTCAGGTCGGCGTTTGCCACCATCTTCGCACGGTCAAGCCCCAGCATGTAGCCGCTGTAACTCTTGCCGTATTCAAATTTGTCGTCTTGTGGCGCATAGGTGAATCCCAAGTTCAGCTCTGCAATAGAACGGAGTTTGTAGTCAACTTGCGCGCTGGCTTTCATACCCTTGCAGTCCCAGTTCATCAGTCGGGTGCTGGCATCCCAAGTGCCGGCGATATGTTCCAAATTGTCTTTGAAAATGCCGTAGCCCACCAATGCCTTCACGGTGAGTCCGCTGAATGGGCCAACCTTGAAGCCAGCCTCGGCATCGAGTGGCACGAAGGTGTTGCGGTAGCGGCCGTTAGGATCGAGGTAGCGGTTGAGGGCTGCCACACTGCTGAGCGTGTTGAAACGCTTGCCACCCTCGGCATTCACATAGAGCGAAACGCCTGGGGTGAACTCGTAGGCAAGGTGCACATTAGGCGCGAGGCGGAATGCGGTGCCGTCGCCAAACGAGAAATTCACATTCACACCAAGACGGGCAAGCACATTCTGTCCGAAATAGGTGTAGAATGGCGAGAGTGTCACCATAGTGGCATTGTCGTTCACCTTATCCGCAATTTTGAGCGCAGGGTCGGTGATTTCGTGGTGCGAGTGTTTGAGCGCATCGAGTTTCACGTTCATGCCGATGCTTGAGTTTGCCTCAATGCCATATTTTGCGCCCACGTTGGCTTGGAAATAATGCTCTTTCGCACCGTCGAAGCCATCGTAGCGAGTTGGGTCGGAGATGTTAAAACCGTTTTTGTAACCAGCATAGTTGTAGTTCACGCCCACTTCGTAAGACACATCGTGGAAGCGCGACACATTCACCTTGCCACTCCAAGAACCGCCAAAACTCATGTCGAGGAAGTTCTGGTCCTCATCCCACCATGGATTTGACAGCGGTCCATCAACCAATGGCTGTGCATAATAGTTGAAGCGGTCGAAGTGCACCTTCGCGCCGAGGTTCAACGTGCCGTTGGCAAAGGTCTTTTCGGCATCCAGTCCCACCACATTGTCGCAGAATTTTTGCTTCACATCGTCCGCAAAATTTTCGCTGGAGTTTTTGCCATTCCAAGTGCTGTTGTGCTGTGCCCAAGCGTCGAGTTTAAAAGTCTCGGCATCCACAAGGCGGTAGCCGAGGCTGCCCACCATGTTGAGTTGTGTGCCGGCACCAGCATACAGATATCCACGCTGATTGCTGAAACGGTGACCGGTGCGGTAGCCGTAAGGCAGCATGGTGGGGATTTCCACACTCACTGCGGTAGGCTCAGCCCAGTCGGTGTAGTTGATTTCCGACTTTTCAGAGCCTCTCACGGGCTTCAACACGCGTGGAAGCGAACTCTTCTTCGCCGCTTTTTTCACCACTGGCACAAAGTCTTTGGGCAGGGTGATTTCCTTTTGCAGATTTTCCTGTGCAAAGCCAGCCATCACGGTGAAGGCGGCTGCAAGCACACTCACATATATCTTTTTCATAATGCTATAATACTCTAATGTGTGTGAAACTTCTTCATTATTTCTTCTTTGCTCTTGTCACGACTTTTGGCTTGTTGATTGACTTCAGTCGTGATTCGATGTCGTTGAAGATGTCTTTTTCTTTGCCTGGATAGTTGTTCTTGAGGCTTTCAAGATATTCGCGTGCGGCGTTTGGCTTGCCTTCCTTCACGAGCACATCGCTCAAGAGGATGTAGGCACGGCCAATCCAGTAGGTTTGTGGAGTGCCCGAATCGAGCAGCGCATCGATTTGGTCTTCCGCACCCTTGTAGTTGCCTCGTTCCATCTGCAAGCGAGCCAATTCCCATGCTGCGCGTGCGCCATGCTCGGTGCTCATGTCGGTGGCGAGAGCCTTGAGGTCGGTTTCCGCAGTGTCGAAGTCCTTCTTGCCGATATATCCCACTGCACGGCCGAGTTTCACCTCATTGATTTCGTCGGCGGTGAGTGATGAGTTCTGGAGCAAGTTGTCGGCGGTGGCAATCACCTCGTCGAAGCGTTTGATGTCGGTGGCTGCGCGCATCAAGCCCATTTGAGCCACCACCTTGCTGTCGTTGTCCTTCGTGCGCTCGATGATTTGCTCATACACCTTGATGGCCTCGTCTTGCTTGCCTTGGCGCACAAGAATGTCGCTCTTCATCACCAGTGCGTCCTCAGCCCAGATGGCGTCTTCGCCATAGGTGAGTGCCTCGTTGATTTGGGCGAACGCCTGTGTGAGGTTCCCCTTTTCGTAGTGGTAACGGCCGATGTAGTATTTAGCGGCTGCCACATTCGCGCCGGTAGGATAATCTTGGAGGTATTTCTCCATCTTCAAGATGCTTGGGTGAGTGGCAGTGGCGGCTTTCTCGGCTGCCTCGAATGTGAGGCGGTCGATGTCGCTCACTTCCAGTTTTGGAGCGTTAGGCACGGTGGCGATAAATTCCACATACTTGTTGAGTTCCCCGCGCTCGGCATACATCGACTTGAGGTCGTCGGCTGCCACCTTGGCTTCCTCGCTGGTAGGAGCGTCGGTAATCACACGCTTGTAGGCCTCGATAGCCTGTTCCTGGTTGCCCAGATTCTTCTGAATCAAAGCCAAGTGGAGCATACCCTGACGTGCTTCCGCCTGTTTAGGATATTTCTCGCCGAGTGCCTTGTATTGCGCGGTAGCTTCCTTGATTTTACCCATTGCCTCGTAAGAGCGGGCAATTTCGAGCAATGCGGTAGGCACCTTGGTGCTTTCGGGGTATTTCTCAATCAAGTCGTTCATCTGCTTGATTTTGCTTGGATAGTCCTTCATCCAGCCAGCCATCATAGCCTTGTCGAACATTGAGCCGTCGGCTGCGCCAGAGGTGGTTTCGATAGCCTTCTCGTATTGACTTTCAGCGTTCTTGAAGTCGCCGGCATAGTAATAGGTGTCGGCTATACGGTCGTGGGTATCGCTGGTGAGTGTGGAGTCGAGCGTACCCGATGCCAGAGCGAGCTCGAAGTTCTTGCGCGCCTCCTCAAAGTTCTTTTGCTGATATTGTGCATAACCGAGGTTGTAGAGTGCCTTGCCATAGTTGGCGTCGGTCTTGTCGGCATCCTTTACATATTCCTTCAGGTTGCTCACGGTGCTCTCGTAGTCGCCGCCGATGTATTGTGTTTCGGCAAGCCACAGTCGGCTTTCGTTCAAAATCTTCTTATCGTAGTTGCCCACCTTGATCGCCTTCTTCAGATAGTTGGCGGCTTCCTTGCGGTAGCCCTTCTGCATCGACTTCACGCCCAAGTTGTAGAGCACATTCTGCTTAGCCTTCAGAATGGTGGGGCTTGGATTCTTGATGTTTTCGATACTGGTGAGCGCGCGCTCGTAGTTGTTGGTGGTGTAGTAGAGTTGCACAAGGTGCTTTTCCACCGCACTCTTATAGGTGGAGTATGGGAACTCGTTGAGGAAGTTCTCAAAGAGCTCGATGTCGTTGCCAAACGGGGTGGTGCTACCCTTGCTCTGGCACACGGCGTAGTTGTAGTAGGCGTTTTCCTTCACCTCTCTGTCGAAGTCCATGCTCGACGACTTCTCAAACGCCAAAGCCGCCAACTTACTTTCGCCAAGTTTGAGTTGGCTCTGACCGATGTAGAAGTAGGCGCTTTGTGCCATATCGTCGGCCACGTCGGTCACTTGGCTCAGGTGCTGCACGGCGTTGGTGTAGTCGGCAGAGTCGAAGTCCATCACACCCAGTGCGTAAGATGCAGAGCGCATCAGAGGGCCTTGTGTGGTGGCAACGTATTTATTGAGGTGCTCGCGGGCCTTGGTCACCTTGTCTTTGTGGTAGTAACTCTCACCCACCAGACGGTGAATTTCGGGAGCGAAATAGTCGTTCACCTCATCGCTCAACAGCGTTTCGCCCAGCGAAATCACACGGTCGTAGTCCTTGTGGTTGAAGTCGATTTGGCACATGTAGTATTGGCTCTGGTAGCCCAGTTCGCCAGCACGGTCGATGTCGGAGAACTTGGCGTAGGCGGCATCATAGTGCTTGTTGGCGTAGTCGATGTAAGCGTTGTAGAAACGGGTGGCATTGTCGTAGCGGCGTGTGCCTTTCAGCGTTTCGTAGAGGTAGCGAGCCTCGGCATACTGCTCAAGTTGGAGGTTGCAGTAAGCCATGCGGTAAATGAGGTCTTCATTCATGTCGCCGTCGAGCGCACGCTCGCGCACCTGACTGTAGGAAGTGAGCGCATCGCCATATTCGCCATGATAGAAGTGGAGGTTACCGATTCTCATCAGCACATCGGGCATCAACTCCGAAGTGGGATAGTTGGCGGTGAATGCTCGGAGTGCGTTAAGAGCCCCAGCCTCATTGCGTTCAAGGCGGCTCAAAGCCATGTAATAGTCAGCTTGTTCGCGCAAGGTTGCACTTGAAGGCAATTCCTTCACTCGCTTCATCTGGTCGATGGCGCCAGTGTAGTTGTGGCTCTCATACATGAGTTTTCCACGCTCGAAATAGCCTTGTGCATCGCTACCGGTGAGCGCATTTTGCGCACCCACCAATGCAGGAACTGCAAGGCTGGTCGAAAGTACGACTGTTTTCAGTTTCATCATGCTTATTATATGTTTTAATCCCGTAAAACTACGGACACAATTATCCAAAGTATATAATTATGCAAATTTACTCATTATTCCCAAATTCTTGCCATCACCCGCCCTCTTTTCTCCTTAAAAAATTGTAAATCCGCCAAACTGGCAAAAGCAACCAAGCCATCATCCTCATTGCAAAACGAAAAAGAGCGGGAATATTTGTTAGTCTTTCAGGCAGCCTATAGGCACCACATACACCCCGTCGGTTCGTCGGTAGGCGTAGTCGCCTGTGCCCACAAGCACCATCATGAAGGAAGGTTCGTTCATTTTGTCGGTGTTTATCTTTTCTGCCAGTTTTTGCAGATTCTCTGCACCCTCGTTGATAAGTCGGTCGCCACCGAGTTTTATCTCCACAAGCCCGTATTTACCATTGCGAAGGTGAACCACCGCATCACATTCCAAGCCGCTTTTGTCGCGGAAATGATACACCTCGCCATCAATGGCATCGGCAAACACACGGAGGTCGCGCACGCAAAGCGTTTCAAAAAACAGCCCCATCGTGTTGAGGTCTTTCAGCAAATCGTTTGGACCAAGCCCCAAAACGGCGACGCCGATAGACGGGTCGACAAAATAGCGAGTGTTTGCCGTTCTGACCGCCGTCTTTGAACGCAAGTTTGGATTCCAAGCCTCGGAATCTTCAATCACAAAAATCTTTCGCAACGCCTCCATGTAGCCGCCTGCTGTTTTTACGCTGATTTCATTTTCGTCGTTGGTGGCCATATCAGCCACAATGGTGCCGATTGTGGCTTGAGAGCCTTGGTTGCGAGCATAAGAGCGCAGCAATAATCGAGCTGTAGTGGAGTTGCGATTCACCCCATCTACTCGGGAAATGTCTTTTTTTATCACAGCATCCACATAGTCGAAAGCTTGCGAAAGAGCTGCTTCCGTTTTCAATCCACAAGCGAAAGGCCAACCACCACGGCATATCAGATATGCCAGGTCGTCGATTTTTAGTTTGTTGACAGCCACGATTTTATCAGGAGAATCAAACAGCTCTTTCAGACTCACTTTTCCATTCGATTCTCCCGACTCATACAAACTCATCGGGCGCATCGTCAGCCAGCTGAAACGGCCCGTGCCAGAATGGTGCATATCTTTTTCTTCCACAGGCACAGCAGAGCCAGTCAATACAAACTGCCCAACCTCGTGCCGGTGGTCCACCTCAAATCTTATGGCATCCCATAGTTTTGGTGCAAGTTGCCATTCATCGATAAGCCTTGGGGTATCGCCATCTAACAACACCGATGGTTCGATTTCTGCCATTTGCAAGTTTGTTTCCAGCGATGCAGGATTATCCATATACAATATGCTTTTAGCCTGCTGCTCGGCAGTGGTGGTTTTGCCACACCACTTGGGACCTTCTATTAGAATAGCCCCCTTGCTTGCCAACTTTTTGGCAAGCATTTTATCTGCTATTCTTGGTTTGTATTCCATTTGGTTAAATTTACTGGTTTTCAGATGCAAAGATATGAAAAAAGTTTTACATTTCCTCAGTTGGCAAGTTTTTATTTCCTCAGTTGGTAAGTTTCTACTTCCTTAGTTGGTAAGTTTTCGCTTCCTCAGTTGGCAAGTTTTTGCTTCCTCGGTTGGTAAATGGTGAGGGGAATGTGAATGGCGCACAAATAGCGAATAAGAAATTTAAGGCACAAATACAGAACTACTTCCGTAATTTTTCATAACTTTGCGGGGAATTTTATTTTTTAATGATGATGAAAATCAAATGTTTATTGTTTGGAGCGGTGATGCTGATGGGGCTTTGCGCCTCCAGTTGCTCGAAGGCTAACGCCCACGATGGCACACAAGCCGATTCGGTGTGCGTCGTCGATTCCGACTCTGTTCGCATCGCCGACTCAATTCGGGTGGCGGACAGCACCTACCACATCACGCTGCTTTTCGCTGGCGACTTGATGCAGCACAGCCAGCAAATACAGATGGGGCGAAAAGCCGATGGCACATACGACTACAGCCTCTGCTTTAAATATATGAAGGAAGAAATTGAGCGTGCCGATGTGGCGATTGCCAATTTCGAAACCACACTCGGCGGCGCACCCTACACCGGCTATCCGCAGTTCTGCTCGCCCGACCAGTTCCTAATCGACAGCCGCAATGCCGGTTTCGACATCATGCTCACCGCCAACAACCATGTGTGCGACCGCTATTCAAAGGGCATTGAGCGCACCATCGCCATGATGGACTCGCTGAAAGTGCCTCACCTCGGCTCTTATGTGAATGAGCAGGAGCGCGAGAGGAATTATCCTTTCCTGCTGGAGAAGAACGGATTCCGCATCGTGCTGCTCAACTACACCTACGGCACCAACGGCATTCCCACCCATAAGCCTAATGTGGTGAACTATATCGACAAGAAGCAGATGGCTATCGACATTGCCAAGGCGAAGGATATGAACCCCGACGCCATTATCGCCTGTATGCACTGGGGCGTGGAATACACGCTGCAACCAGTGCCTGAGCAGCGTCAACTCGCCGACTGGCTTTTCAGTCAAGGCGTGACGCACATCATTGGCGGTCACCCTCATGTGGTGGAGCCGATGGAGGTGCGCACCGATGCCGCTGGCGATAAGCATGTGCTGGTGTATTCGCTCGGCAATTTCATTTCAAACATGAGCAAACCTAACACCACCGGAGGCATGACCGTGCGTCTGCAACTCAGCAAACAGCACGGCAAAACCACCCTCGCCCACACCGACTATTCGCTCTACTTCGTGAGCCGTGGCTTGTCGAACGGCAAGGGGCAGTCGATGGTGCTGCCAGCCTCCATGCCCGATAGCCACCTCAACGCCCACGAGCGCGCCGTGAAGCACCAGTTCACCCGTGCAGCCCGCGCCATGTTTGCGCGCAACAACAAAAACGTATCCGAACGCCGAATTCCCCTCCCCACAGTGAAAAAATAACTTGACAACTGTTGGGGGGATTATATACCCTATCACACAGGAGGATTAACTGGAATTTTGCCAGTTTATCCCCCTTCTTTTTATCCGTAAAATTTGCTTGTTTGGCGTGAAAATCGGGGTGTTTATCTAATTCGTTTGGAAAAACTTTATGTGTGAATTAATTTTGCATTGTGATTAATATGCTTTTTCATAGTAAAGCAAGCGATAACATTTAATTTGAATTTGCGGAATTGCGTTGATCGTGCAATTCCGCACCAAAAAGTTTGTAAGAGTGATTTTTCGCTTCTCTCGCAGTGATTGCGCGGGAAGTTTTTTTTTGCACCCCCACCCCACCAAAATCCAATCCCCAAAAAAATCAAAAATTCAATAATTTGAAATCTCAAAGACTCGATTGCTCGAAAACTCATTGGCTTTTAATTCGGGTGATAATTGGATAAAAATGGATTAAATTGGGGTGTGTGACTGAATTGGGGCGCTGTTATGTGCGCTTTATGCATTTAGGTATTCTCTGCCTAATTCGCGTACTGCTCCGAGAATATATTCCTCTCTTTCTTTTGATGGTTTTTTGAAACCGTTGATATAGTTGCGCAACAAGGTGGCGTTGATTTTACATTTCTTGGCAAATTCTGCTATGTTGATTTCCGGATGCGTCATGAAGAATCGTTGTAATACAGATGGTTCTGCATCCTCATACTCAAAACTTTCAAAGCTCACATCTTCATCAAGTGCACGCCAATGAAAACCATCAAGTCCAGTGGTGTACTGTGCACGCTCTTCATCGGTGGCATCTTTCAGTTTTGGATACCACAACAGCGATTGCTTCAGAATTTTCCCTTGCTCATCTTCACCAAAGATGTGCTCGCCGTCAAACCATATTTTAGTAATCTTTTTCATCGCTTGTCTTTCTTGTTAAAATAATTGTCCCAGTATTTAATGATGAGGTCTTTATTCTCGTCGATTACGGTGACAATGCGCTTCAAGTCACTTGCTTTTATGTTGTGTCGCTCTCTTAGCACAAAATTTGCACCATCCCAGTCGAAAATTGCAAGACCATCGTGTCCTTCTACATGCACATGGATTGGTTCATGCTCTCTGCTGTAAAAGAAGAACGAGAAGCCAAAAAACCGAAATATTTCAGGCATAAGTAATTTTTTTACATTTATTATATGAAGAAATAATACATCCTATATTTTTTATATCTCTAATTATATTTGTTTTAGATAATCCATAAATTTCTAATCCCTCATATTTTATACCAAGTTTAGGAACTATATCACTTTCCATTCTATTTTTAGTTCCAATATATAGAATTTCATTATTCTTATCTTCTTTCAATTTATCATACACACCAAGAGCTGGATAAATATGTCCTCCAGTTCCTCCAGCAGTTAATATTATTCTCATAATGCCTCCCATATTATCTACTAAAATTATACCACACTTTTTTTAATTTATGTTTAATTAGTTGTAAACAAAATGTATATACTATCTTTTTTTATAGTTACATGGTATAATATCATTAAGTTTTGAGGTGAAATATGTTTTATTTTTTAAATATTATTAATAGTATAGGAAATCATTTTATTGAATGGAAAAATGTATATAAAGTAATAGGAAAAATATTAAGTATAATGCTAATTTATAAATATGCTTATTGGGCTATAGGAGTTTTTTTTACTAGAAAATTTAAACCTGCTAAGAAGAATCATAAGTATGCAATCTTAATTGCCGCGAGAAATGAAAAAAATGTTATAGGTAATTTACTTGATAGTATTAAAAAACAAGATTATCCAAGTGATTTAATTACTACATTTGTAGTGGCAGATAATTGTACAGATAATACAGCTGAAATAGCTAGAGATCATGGTGCAATATGTTATGAAAGATTTGATAGTGAGCATAG
>OIZL01001878.1_pt1 | contig 10454 bp, 6 predicted proteins | sample 1588541 | NCBI WGS metagenome assembly OIZL01 (sample SAMN03283285) | human gut metagenome | biome: human-associated habitat; material: feces | host: Homo sapiens | place: Peru | collected 2012 | reverse complement strand
CAACAAACCAAGCTTTGTAAAGAGCTTGCATTTGCTCAAATAAATTATTGTTTATCAAAGATTATTGCTTATGGTAAATGAGTAATAAGACGTAATCGATCAATACTAATTAAGCATAAATTAGTATTGAGGTGATATCATGAATAGTAAAAATCTTTATGATTGGTTATTTTCATCGATAGATGATATAATTGATTGTGATTTTAGTTATTTTGAGGAGGAAAAAGAAATTGTTAAAAATAACAGAAAGCGATCTTTTGAGGTTGTCAATGATTTTGGAGAATCAAGGAGAGACAACTCGCAATAAATATATTTGCAAATTAACTGAATGCGTAATATTTGATTCGGAAAACGGCTCGTTATCTTCATTAGAAATATATAAATGTATCAGAAATCGATTCCAATTAGAATTTGATATCCAGGAAATTGAGAAAGCAATAGCAAAAAGAGGAAAAAATAGAATTAAAATTGTTAATAAAAAATATATGCTTTCTGCTAAAGTTAATGATCAATTATCCACACAAATTTCTGCTGAAGAAAAAATTAAAAAATATGTTAATGATTATATTGAACAAGTTCAAGACATAGATGCTAATCAGCTTTTAAGTCTTATTCAAAAATATTTGTATTATTGTTTTAATTCAAATGCTAAAAATTTCAATTCAATAATAGGGATAGATTTTAAAGCCAATGTCGAGGAAGATGTGATAAATGAATTTAAACCAACTCCTGGGGAAATTGATTTAATAAATGGCTTTATGCTTTGGAATAATCCTGAAAAAGATAAATTACTATATTCGATTGTTGCGTCTTGCTATGAATATTGCTTAATAACAACAAAAAAGAATCCCGTTATTTCAAAGTCAATCTTTAAAGGAAAGAAATTTTTTCTTGATACAAATATTATATTTAGAATAGCTGGAATAAATCAAGATGACCGCATGTTTGTCACTAAAAATTTTATTGAAAAATGTCGTGAAGTAGGGGTTTCACTTTACTATACTAGTGCCGTTTTAAATGAGATTTATAGGGTGATTGACAGTCAAATTAATTTTATAAAATTAATGACAAGAGGACAAGCACCTGTGGATCCAAATATTATTTCGAAAATTTCTTCCACTTTTGATTATAATGATTTTTATGCAATATATTGCAATTGGTGTAAGGAACCGCAAAATAAATATCACGACTTTATTTCTTTTAGAACTTTTTTGCTAAAAAAAATCAATAGTGCTATTAGCAATTTTGAATACATCGATTCTTCAAATATTCTGAAAGAAGATAAAAATTCAGCATTATTTGAAGATTTGAAATCCTTCAAGAACGCCAAAAGGTCATATAGAGCCACTACTGACGAATCGGTTAAAACAGACATAAATCAAGTGCTTTTTTTGGAATCGTTAAGACCGAAAAGTGCAAAGAATTTGTGGGAAATGAATGAGTATATTGTTTCAGCGGATCAATTACTCATAGCTTGGTCGGACAAAACTTTTGATGGTATTCCTATGGTAGTTATTCCAAGTTTATGGTTATCAATTATTTTGAAAGTATCAGGTAGAGCCTCTAATGATGATTATAAATCTTTTTGCATGTTTATGACTCTTAGACACCATCATACTGACGAAGATGAAATTAATATCAATCCCATTGAACTTTTGACAAGATTATCGGAAAGAACTATTGATAAACAAATTAAAGAACTTGTAATCAATGAAATATTAACAAATAAAAATGAGTATTCTTTTGATAGTGTAGAAGATTACAATGATTCAATAGAACTTGCATTTGACAAAATCTTATCTGATGAGAAAAAAACTCATAAAGAAGAACTTCACAAAGCTGTTGAAGCGGAAAAAGAATTATCAGAAGAAGCAACCGAAGAATATAAAAAGCAGTTGGAAAACAAAAAATCTGCTGAAGAACACGCTCAAATATTTGCGAGAAAAAAAGCTCAAAAGAAGGTAAATTGGTTCGCTCAACGAGAAAACATTCCGTTAGCGATAGAGGGAATATTAATATTAGTATTATTATTACTTTTTGCATTGTGCTATATTTTCCAAGTAAAGCCTTTTGTTGAATTGATTACAAAATCTACTGAAATTGATACTTTTTCTCTGAAAAATTTCAGTGCATTTACTTGGATTTATGGAATCTTCACTATAAGTCTACCAACCTATTTACATAAGATATGGAAGTATTTAGCATCAGATAAAAGAAAGGATAAGCTTTGTTCAAAATATTTTAAGAATCAACTTAAAATATTAAACGATAAGTAAATCTATAGTATAATTGGAGAAAAATATATGTTACAGCAATATAATGAAGCTTCGTATGAAAGCTCTGTAATCGAGCTGTTCAGAAATGATTTGGGATACGAGTACGCATACGGTCCCGATATTGAAAGAGACTTTTACAGTCCGTTATATGAGGAAGTTCTGCTTGATTCTCTGTACCGCTTGAACAGAGGGTTACCTGATGATGCTATTCAGGATGCTTTATTCAAGCTCAAAAACTTTGAAAACGGAGAGCTTGTGCAGAAAAACGCCGTGTTTATGGACTATCTGCAAAACGGTATCCCTGTAAGATATTTTGTTGACGGTGAGGAGCGTTCCTCTATCGTCTATCTTGTTGACTATAAAAATCCCGACAACAACTCCTTTATCGTTGCTAACCAATGGACTTTTATTGAGAACAGCAATAAACGCCCTGATGTAATTCTCTTTTTGAACGGCTTGCCGGTTGTATTGGTTGAGCTTAAATCTCCGTCCCGTGAAGAAACGGACGCTTCCGAAGCGTACAGGCAGCTCCGTAACTATATGAAAGAAATTCCGTCTATGTTCATTTACAACGCAATTTGCGTAATGAGCGACCAGTTGACCTCAAAAGCGGGTACGATCACCTCCGGTGAAGACCGCTTTATGGAGTGGAAAACAAAAGATGGTGATTATGAAAACACGCAGTATGCACAATTTGATACTTTCTTTGAGGGTATGTTCCAAAAGGCACGACTGCTTGATATAATAAAAAACTTTATTTGCTTTTCTAACGAGGGTATCAATTCGTTTAAGATACTTGCAGGGTATCATCAATACTTTGCGGTCAGAAAATCGATTGAATCTACAAAGCACGCTACAGTTACCGACGGTAAAGGCGGTGTGTTCTGGCATACACAAGGCAGCGGAAAGTCGCTATCTATGGTGTTCTATGCCCATTTGTTGCAAGAAGCGTTAGACAGCCCGACGATTGTTGTTATCACAGACAGAAACGACCTTGACGACCAGCTTTACGGTCAGTTTGCAAAGTGCAAAGAATTTTTAAGGCAAGAGCCAATGCACGCCGAAAGCAGAGAAAACTTAAAATCTCTCCTTGCCGGCAGACAGGCAAACGGTATTATTTTTACCACTATGCAAAAGTTTGAGGAGTCTCACGAAGCGTTGTCCGAACGCCACAACATTGTGGTTATGGCAGACGAAGCACACCGTGGACAATACGGACTGACAGAAACCGTGGACGCTAAAACCGGTAAGGTCAAAATCGGTACGGCTCGTGTTATCCGCAACACCTTACCTAACGCTACATATATTGGTTTTACAGGCACACCTATTTCTTCAAAAGACCGTAGCACTCGTGAGGTGTTCGGCGACTATATCGATATTTACGATATGACGCAGGCGGTCGAGGACGGAGCAACCCGCCCTGTTTATTACGAAAGCCGTGTAATTAAGCTCAATCTCGACGAAGCAACGCTGCGGCTGATTGATACCGAGTATGATATTATGTCCGCCAACGCAGACGAAGAAGTTATCGAAAAGAGCAAGCGTGAACTCGGTCAGATGGAAGCAATCCTCGGCAATGATAACACCATCAATTCGCTTGTAAGCGATATACTCGACCACTACGAGAACAACAGAGAAAATCTGTTGACAGGTAAAGCAATGATTGTTGCTTACTCTCGTCCTATCGCTATGAAAATTTACAAGCGTATTTTAGAGCTGCGCCCAGCTTGGACGGAAAAAGTTGCGGTTGTAATGACTTCCGGCAACAACGACCCGGAAGAATGGCGTGAGATAATCGGCAACAAGCACCACAAGGACGAGCTTGCAAAGAAATTCAAAGACAACAACAGTCCGCTTAAAATTGCAATCGTTGTAGATATGTGGCTCACAGGCTTTGATGTGCCGTCACTTGCAACGATGTATGTTTATAAGCCGATGTCCGGGCACAATCTTATGCAGGCTATTGCCCGTGTGAATCGTGTGTTCCGTGACAAAGAGGGTGGTCTTGTTGTTGACTATGTGGGTATTGCAACAGCACTTAAAAAGGCAATGAACGATTACACTGCCCGTGATAAAAAGAATTACGGTGACACCGATGTTGCAAAGGTTGCATTTCCGAAATTCCAAGAAAAGCTGTCCGTATGCCATGATAAGTTCCACGGATTTGATTATTCCAAGTTTCAAACCGGCACAGACCTTGAAAGGTCTAAGACTATCAGCGGCGCTGTCAACTTCATTATGGGCAGAGAAAAAGTTGATGATAAAGACTCGTTTGTAAAAGAAGCACTTATGCTTCATCAGGCACTCTCCCTTTGTTCTTCATTGGTTGATGAAAAATTGAGATTTGAAGCAGCGTTCTTTGAGTCGGTTCGTGTTCTTGTTATTAGACTTACAAATACCGGTGTGGGCAAGAAAATATCATTGTCTGAAATGAACACAAGAATAAATGAACTTTTGAAGCAGAGCATCAAGAGTGACGGTGTAATTAACCTTTTTTCAGACATCAAAGAGGAGCTTTCTCTGTTTGACCCGAAATTCCTTGAAGAAGTCGCAAATATGAAAGAAAAGAACCTTGCGGTCGAGCTATTGAAAAAACTTATTGCAGAACAGGTATCTGTTTATCGCAGGACAAATGTGGTCAAGTCCGAAAAGTTCAGCGAGATTATGCAGCGTTCGCTCAATGCATATTTGAATGGTATGCTGACCAATGAAGAAGTCATTGAAGAAATGCTGAAACTGGCAAAGCAGATTGCGGCAGCACAAAAAGATGGTGACCAGCTCGGACTTACAGCCGATGAACTTGCATTCTACGATGCCCTCACAAAGCCGCAGGCAATCAAAGATTTTTACGAAAATGACGAACTTATTGCCATTACGAAAGAGCTTGCCGATACTCTCCGCAGGAATAAGACGATTGACTGGCAGAAACGAGAGTCCGCAAGAGCAAGAATGCGTATGCTCATTAAAAAACTTCTGAAGAAACACAAGTATCCGCCCGAAGGGATGGACGATGCTGTTCAAACTGTTATGACGCAGTGCGAGCTTTGGACGGATAATGTGATGGAAGACTGATGCTTTATTTTAATTGTTGTTAGAATATAAATTGACTTGTAAATAGAAGATAAATGAGAAAAAATTGCTTGGATATTCACTGATTGTGAATGAATGGATGCAATTCTACTATCTGACCTACATAAATATAATCACAACCCCCGACTGTCGGTTATTCCGGCGGTTGGGGGTTTTCTTCATTTGGTCGTTTGATTTGCGGCATTGAAGTTGGGTTCGGAGAATATGACTATGTCTTTGCATCAGAATTCACTGTCACAGGGTATATCAACGATTATCTCGTTACCATCTTCAAAAACTAATTGAACAGTATTAGCATCTTGAGTTTGAGATATTACATCATATCTAATAACACGCTTTGCTTTCTTTTGCTGTTCAATTTCGCTATATAATGAACCGATAATGCTCGCACTTTCACTTATTTCATCTTTAGGAACGGGATGTGAAAGAGGTACTTTATCGAGAGCTTCGTTTAATTCAACGGATACATCATTTTCTAAGATATTAACTTCTTTAGGTGCAAATATTTCTGCAAACAGTTTGCGTGTTTTGTTGTCAAGCTCGTCATTGGATGAATTGATATAATACTTCATAGTGGTTTCATATTTTTCATGGCCCATCATCACACATAATTTGAGAGAACTTACACCATTTGTAGCACATCGTGTTGCAAAATCATGGCGAAGATTATGAAGCTTGAAAGGTCTCTTTTCTTTTCTAAGAACCTTGTTTAGTGTGTCAGCCAATCGTCTAAGACTTCCCGGAATTATGAGTTCTCCGTTTAAGCGTCGATTGACAAAATCCCCCCCTATAGTATATGTTTCTATTTTTTTATGAGTTTTTTCATCAACTGTTCTTATAACAATTTTTTCTGTGTTTTGATAGCCCACCGACTTTTTATGTTCGTTTTGTTTTTTATATAGCTCACTTAGATGCATTTGAAGAACCGGGCACATTATTATTTCGCGAGCATAACCTTTATGAGTCTTGGCAGGCGTTAGGTAGTTTATTTTTTCTTTATCATCATATAGCATCTGAAACTTTGAAATTAATGTGCCATTTTTAAAATTAACATCGGACCAGCGTATTCCAAGACACTCACTGCGGCGTAGTCCGGCATAACGTGCAAGCATATACACTGTAAGGAAAGGAGAATTAGTATCACGCAAATATTTCTCCATATTATATAATTCAATATCACTAAATGTTATTGGTGGTTTTTTAATCTCACCTCTCATCTTTTCAGGCATTATGCGTAAACCGGTAGTTTCCTTAAACATGTCTTTATATACTTTAAGTTGGATGATACCGACATTTGCTGCATATCGAAATAAAATGCTAAGGACTTTATATATATTTTCCAGATTAGAAAATGTTACTCCATTATTATATTTTTGTAGAAGGTACTCACGAAGTTGGAAGGCAGTTATCGACGCTATCTTAAAATCGCCTAATTCTGGACTAATATGCACACGCCAGGAGGAGTCATAGCGACGCTGAGTGCCAAGTGCAAGACTTCGCCATGTTTCGGTGTTTGAATATGTTTTGTAAACATCGGAAAGAGTTGCCTCGGTATTACAACCTAACCCATGTCTGATATGCTCTGTACGAATAAATGCCTCACGAGCTTCTTCTGCTTCCTTTTTGGTTTTGTATGGGGTTCCATCTTTGCGTTGTGTAATAAGCTTACGAACGGGCTTAGTGCCATCCTTATAGTCTTTATAATATTTCCAACCCCAAGCACTGTTTTTGTTCTTTTCATCAATTCTAAATACATCTGGTTTTTTTATCATTAATATCACCTGCTTAAAATTAATATTTGTTAATTCTAACTATTGAGATATAATTAATTGTAGCGACGAAAATATTTCAAAATATAATAGTAAAAATAGTACATTTTATAGAACAACTACAAATTTACTACAATTTCTATGATAATACTACAATAAAATATCCTTATTTGTCAATATTTTTGAGCTTTTCGGCTCGTGACGAGGCAAGGCACGGCAGAGCTTTCGCAGGTCTTCTTAAGAGATATTTCGGCGAATAAGAATATTTATCGGCATTTTTTCACTCCCCGAAGAGTAACTTCTTCGAGGAGTGATTTTTTATATGCAAGCTACTGAGGCGAAACATATTTGATTGAAGCGTACTTATATTTTAGGCGACAATCGTCTCTCTGTGTCTATTGACACCGGCGGCAGCACAGTGTATTATAACTATAACGCAGGTAGGCTGTTGTATTGCTTAGTGCGGATAGACTGGTATAGAGGAGAGATTGTTTTGAAAAAGTTTTTAGCAGTGTTTTTAAGCTTGGTAATCTTTGTGATGGCTGTCGCTCCAGCGAGCGCAATGACGGGGACTTCCTGCGACTGTGATGAGGTGCCGATTATCTATGTGCGCGGACGTTCGCCGATATACATTGATAAGGACGATCCGGACAGCTATGAAATTCCCGTTTTTTCGGAAGAATTTATTAAGAGAGCGGCAAAGGACCTTGTTCCTATTTATACAAAGGGATATCTGACAGACGATTTTTCGGAATTTAAAACACAGTTCACTCGCTATATGGCTGAGCTTTGCAAGGATTATATGCTTGATAATAACGGTGAAGTTCCGAACAATTCAGGTCAAAAGACTTGCGAAAATTGGAAAAGTCTTCCGCTTACGGATGTACATAAGCTTTCAAACGATGTAAGCACAGCCAACGGAGCGCATGACGAAATTTACAAATATTTTTATCAGTATGACAGCCGCATTGACCCGTGTGAAACTGCGGACGACCTCCACGAGTATATTCAGGCCGTTAAGAAAGTAACAGGTCATTCACGGGTTAAGCTTCTTGCAAGATGTCTTGGAACGGTAATCCTTTCCGCTTATCTTGCGGAATACGGCTGGGAGGACGTCGATGACGTTGTGCTTTACAATTCAATCTGCTTCGGCACAGAGGTAAACAATTCGCTTTTCAACGGCGAGCTGTATTTCGATGCCGACGGAGTTGATTTCTTTGCAACTCAGAATCTCGGCAACTCACCTTTGTTTATGCTTATTAAAGAGATTATAACACTCAGCAACAAGTTAAACGGGCTTGATATGACAATGGATTATTTTAACAAAACGGGTACAAAGGTTGCAAAATATGTGATTCCCGATGTTATGAGGGTCTGTTACGGCACTTTCCCGGCTTATTGGGCTATGGTTTCTGCCGACAGATTTGAAGAAGCGAGAGATTATATCTTTGCGGGCGTTGAGGATGAGTATGCGGGACTTATCGAAAAAATAAATCACTATCACGAAACTGTCGGCTCGAAGCTTACTTCTATGTATAAACAGATGGAGGCGGACGGCGTAAATGTTTCGATAATTGCAAAATACGGCTATCAGCTATATCCTATTGTTTATAATGCCGATTTGCAGAGCGATATGCTTACAACTTGTGAGCAGCAGGCTCCGGGAACGACTACTGCGCCTATAGGCAAAAAACTGAGCGATGAATATATCGCGCAGGCAAAGGCAAACGGAACGGATAAATATATTTCTCCGGATCTTGCAATTGACGCTTCAACGGCACTTTTCCCGGATACGACATGGTATGTTCAGAACCTCAATCACGATTGCTATCCGTGGGTGCTGTATATGGTCATTTATAAAATTTTGAGACACGGCGAGCAGCCGCTTACGGTGTTCAGCGACAGCAGTATTCCTCAATATCTTATTTTTGATAAAGACGAAAACAATGTTGAATCAATCAGACCCATGACCGACGAGGACAGGGGAAGCCCGATTGAAAGCCCGAACCTGTTCACGCTCATTAAAAATATAATAATAAATATTTTTAAAATAATCATTGAGCAGTTTGGCAAGCCGGTTAAATAATAATTGATATAATTTTGTTTTGTGCCGCAACAGGTTACGGCAGCATATTTGCTTTTTACTCAAAGGCCGATAATATTAAAGCTTTTCAAATCCCCCGATTTCGTTACGATTTCGGGGGATTCTGTAAATTGACATAAATATTGACATATAAATTTTTATAATATATTATAAAAGTGATTAAATTGGGGCGTTTGGAGTGAATAATGTGAAAAAAATTGTTGTTTGTATTGTCTCTGCCGCAGTTATTTTATCTGTATTGATAATAGCGGGTAATAAATATGCCGATGACGCGGCAGTGATTACGGCAGAAAATCAGAAAATAGAATTTACATGCTCCGGGCTTTATTTTTATAACACATTGCAAGATGAATACGACGCATCGGCTGATATTGTTGATTATAATTTTAAAATCGTTGCCGTTCCCGCCAGTGCCAAAATCAGCTTTAAACCCTCGCGCAAACCGTTGCGCGTATATGAACCGAATACTTTGGGCAACGAAAATAAAAAGTTGAAAGCTTCATATAACAAGCAAGACGGGTGCTATTATTTGTCACCGCTTTATGAGTCAGAAAATTGCTCTTATATTGTTGTCGCCGATTACGGAATAAAAAAATATGTTTACAATTTTGATGTTTATAATAAAACATATATAGAAAAAAGCAAATCCGAAAAATCAAATATCAAAAGCAAAATCAGCCCCTATAACGGTTTAAAGAATACAGAAGATATTTCAATAAATTTAAACGAAGATTTTGTCGGAATACAATATATGCATTTCGGCTTTACAGTAAACAACAATATTTCTCAAAACATTTCTTGTTCTCCGTTTAAACTCGAAAAGAAAATAAACGGCACATGGTATTCGCTTGACGAAACAGATACAATTTATGATTTGGATATATGGAAAAGTTATACGGAAAAATTTCCGGTCAAAATTCTGCCGGGGGACAGTGCAAAAATAATTTCACCCACCGCCTTGGATCTTGTCTTTGATATTTCGGAATTAGATAACCTGAAGTGCGGAACTTATCGCGTTATCCTGCCTTATAATATAGGTGATACCGAAAAGGCGGCAATTTCAAAACAATTTGTCGTCGGTTATGCCGAAGAATAACCTCGTGTTTGCAGCACCGACATATTAACAAAACTATTGATTTTTGTGAGGTATGGTTATGCCGAAAGCATTAAAAATAATAATTATTGTTTGTGCTTCTTTACTTTCTTTAGTGGCAA
>OIZL01001877.1_pt1 | contig 10458 bp, 9 predicted proteins | sample 1588541 | NCBI WGS metagenome assembly OIZL01 (sample SAMN03283285) | human gut metagenome | biome: human-associated habitat; material: feces | host: Homo sapiens | place: Peru | collected 2012 | reverse complement strand
AGGGAAACGGTAAAAAATAAACGGTAATTTAATTTAGGGCTTATTTTTCATACCCAGAGGGTCGAGGGTTCGAATCCCCCCGTCGCTACCAAATTTAAAGATAATAGATAGAAATATCTATTTTTTTATTGCATTTTTTCAAATAAAAAACTTACTTCAATAATAAAGCAAGTTTATATAATGTTTATTTTTTTAATTCTAATTTTTTATCTTCAATAAATGAGTAATCAATGTCTTCTTCTTTTAAAGATGTTATTATAGATTTTCTTTGACTTGATAATTTAGCAATATCTCTATTAGCAATTCTACGCATATTTAAATAATCTAAAACATCATTACTAGTAAGTGAGCTCCATAAAGCACATTGTATTAATGCAACTTTTGAACCATTTTTCCATCTTTCAGCATATTTTTCTAGTTTTTCTATCCTTTTCTTACTCATTAATGATGAAAATTCAGTTGTTAAGTCCATAACGCAATCAGTTAAAGAATTTTCATACCAAATATCAGGCTTTTTAGAATATCTTTGATATAAATTTTGATACACAGGTAAAAGTTTTTGATATTCTTCTGAATCTACAGGTAATGATTGTAATCTTCTAGCTAAATTATTTAATTCAATTTTCAATGCTTTTGTAAAAAATGTTCTTTGACTATTACTATTACATAATAAATTTTCACTAAATAATAAATTACCATGTTGCCAAAGTTCATTTGAGTATACATAATTAAAGTATAATTTCATAAGTAATTGCCCATCTGGACTAGAACCAATTAAATAATTTTCTATATCATTTCCTCTTTTACCAATTGCTTGTTCTTCTAATTCTATAAACGCATCATAGTTGCAACCATTGCTTTCAAATCTTTTTTGAATTTCATGATATGCTTCATTTTTTAAATCACTGCCATAATTATCAGTTAAAACTATAAATGATAACTCTGATAAAGATAATTTTTTCATTACTTTTTTCATAAGTATCTCCTTCTACCTAAATTATAACAAATCATTTTTCTAAAGTATAGAAAAAATAAAAAACTATCTATTCTTGAGTCTATTAAAATGATAAAATATAAATACAAGGTAAAGGTGGTAAAAATGAATAACAAACAAAAGAATTTAAAATATGCAGACTTAATGCTTAAATTAAAAAAATCAATCAATAATGAATTCTATTATGAATCAATATTTATAGAATATGCTATCTTTGAAGATAGAACAGAATCATTATTAAGACATGCTAAATATAAAACTAAAGGTATTGATGGTAAAAATTTTTCTTTATGTGAAAAAATATCAAAAATAACAAATAGTACACGATTTAATACTAAAAACATAAGAAAATATATAACAAAAGAGTTACTTGATAAAATAAATGTATGGAGAATTAAAAGAAATAAATTAATACATGATCTAATTAACTCACCATATACTAATGAGCAAATAGAATTTATCGCAAAAGAAGGTTATGACTTAGTAAAAACACTTAATAATAAATCAACACAAGCAAATAAATATTTAGATGAACAAACTAACAAAAGTTAGTTTTTCTTTTTAAATAAATTGATATTTATATGCTTATATGATAAAATTCTTATATAGAATAGGTGAAGATATGAATAAGTTTTTAATAACAATAATAGTACCAGAAATAGAATATGAATGTGATTTATTTATACCAAATAATAAAAAAGTAGGAACAATAAAAACATCAATATTAGAATCGTTAAAAACAATTACTAATAATGTATATGTTAAAACAATAAATGATGTTAAATTTATAAATAAAGATACAAAAGAAGAATATGACAATAATAAAATGATTAAAGATACTAATATTAAAAATGATACAAAGTTAATCATTCTATAGAAAGGACGTAATAATGAGAATATCAATTATAAGAAGTAGATTAATAGAAGATTTATTGTTACCAAAAACTATAGAAGGAACATTTTGGATAAAAGATTTTGATATAAATGGTAATAAATCAAATTTAATATCTATAGAAGCAGAAAATAATAAATGGAAAATAGTTAACAATAATGAAAGCTATACAGTAGATATAGAAGATAATAAGATAGATAATGTAACAATTGAATTAAATAAATTTTATACGATATATAACACAACTACTAAAACCAAATTAAAATTTTATACAAGTAGTATTGAGCTAAATAACACTTCATATTCAATAAATAATTCAATTGTTAATAAAATAACAATAGGTAAAAATGAATCTAATAATATAATTTATAATACTTTAGAAGATATTACTTTAACACTTACATTAGTAGAAAATGATGTTATAGTAAATATTAGTAATGAAATAAATACACCAATATATAAAAATAATTCAAGAATAAATTCTAATACAAAATTAAAGAATGGAGATATTCTTTTCATAAATGGACTTAGAATTATTTATTATGAAGAAATAGATAATATACTTGAAAGATATTTATTTGTAGATAATACTGCTAAAGTTAATTTAGTAGAAAAGAGTGTTAAATCTATAGTTAATAGTGAATATAATGAAGATGATGAAGAAATAGAATATCCTCTATATGAAGAAAAAGATTATTTCAATAAGAAACCAAGATTTGTAAGTACAATTAAACCTCTTAATATTAAGATAGATAATCCACCATCAAAGATGCCTGAAAATAAAATGCCATTGCTTTTAACGATAGGGCCAATGATTACTATGTCTTTAACATCATTACTAATGGGATACATGGCACTACAAAATGTTTTAAATAATCAAGTAACATGGGCACAAGCAATGCCATCACTTATAATATGTTTTGCAATGCTTGCTGGTGTCATAATATGGCCACTTCTTACAAGAATGTATACAAAAAAGATGACTAAGAAACAAGAAAAAGAGAAGACAGAAAAGTATACTGAATATCTTGAATCAAAAAGAAAAATCATAAATGATGCTAAAACAGAGCAAAAAAATATACTATGCAATAAATATTTAAGTACTAAAGAATGTAGTGAAGTAATATTAAGAAATTATACAACACTTTGGGAAAGAAGAATAGAAGATGAAGACTATCTATGTGTTAATCTAGGAAACGGTACATATAATATGTTTATAAATCTTCCAGTTCCAGAAGAACACTTTCAAATGGAAAAAGATAGCCTAGATGAAAAGGTAAAAGAACTATATAATGAAAAGAAAATGCTTGAAAATGTACCAGTTGTATATTCATTTATTAAAAATTATATAAGTGCATTCATAGGTGAAGATGTAATTGTACATGAATATTTAAAACAAATACTAATTCAACTTTTAGCATTTCAAAGTTACGATAATTTAAAAATAGTAATACTAACTGATGAAGAAAATGCTCATTATTTTGATTTTTTAAAGAGTTTACCACACTTATTTAAAGATGATAAAAAGATGAGATTCTTTGGAACAAATACTAACGAATATAAAGAAATATGCTACTATTTAGACAGAGTTTATAATGAAAGAGTAGAAAAGTTTAAAGATGATAAAAACTCTAAACTTGATAAAACGTATCTAATAATAACAAATAATTTCAAGAAAATAAGAGATTATAGTATCATAAAGAAAATACTTGATAATGAAAACTATTTTGGATTTAGTTTATTAATCGCAGACAATAAAATAACTAATCTACCAAGTGAGTGTAATTCATTTATAAAATTAAATGTAGAAAAAGGTGTACTTCAAAATACTAAATCAACTGAACAAGAAAATATAGAATTCAATATTAATTTAAAAGAAGATATCGATTATGATAGTTGTTCTCATATATTATCTAATATGCCAATAGATATAGAAGATAGTATTGATGGTAAAATTCCAAGTAAACTAGGATTCTTAGAAATGTATGATGTTGGTAAAGTTGAACAATTAAATGCTTCATCAAGATGGGAGCAAAATAATCCAACTATTAATTTACAAGCACCTGTTGGAATAGGCAAAAATGGTGAATTGATAATATTAGATACACATGAGAATTTTCATGGACCCCATGGACTTATTGCTGGTTCTACTGGTAGTGGTAAAAGCGAATTCATAATCACCTTTATTTTATCTCTTGCGATAAATTATAGTCCTGAAGAAGTACAATTTATACTTATAGATTATAAAGGTGGAGGACTTGCTGGTGCTTTTGATAATAGTAATATAAAGCTTCCTCATTTAGTTGGAACAATAACTAATTTAGATACTAATGATATGAATAGAAGTTTTGCATCAATCGAAAGTGAACTTAAACGTAGACAAGAAATATTTAATAAAACAAGAGAACTTACTGGTGAAAGTACAATAGATATTTATAAATATCAAAGAATGTATAGAGAAAAGATAGTTAATGAACCAATATCTCATCTATTTATAATTTGCGATGAATTTGCTGAACTTAAAATGCAGAAGTATGAATTTATGGAACAACTTATAAGTACAGCACGTATAGGTAGAAGTCTTGGAATACATTTAATACTTGCAACACAAAAACCAAGTGGAATAGTTGACCCACAAATTTGGAGTAACACAAGATTTAGAATATGCATGAAAGTACAAGATAAAGTTGATTCAAATGAAATAATTAAATGTTCAGATGCTGCTTATATCAATAATATAGGTAGATTCTATTTCCAAGTAGGTTACAATGAAATATTTGTTTTAGGACAATCAGCATATACAGGAGGAAAATATATACCACTTGATAAAGCTAAAAAAACAATAGATTCAAATATAGAATTCATAGATAATATAGGCAATGTAATAAAAACAACATCAACAAAAAATAATACATTCGTAGTAAATGAACAACTAGGAGAAGAACTAGTAAACATTGTTAAATATTTAGATAAGACAGCAAAAGAAAAAAATCTAATAGTAAAACCACTATGGTTAGAAAGATTATCAAGTATAATTTATATTTCATCTTTAATAAAAAAATACAATTATAATAAAAAACCATATAATATTGATTTAATAGTTGGCGAATATGATGTACCAAGTAATCAAGAACAAAAACTACTTACATTATCACTTACAGATAAAGGAAATAGTGTTATATATGGAGTAAGTGGAAGTGGAAAAGAAAACTTTATAACAACAATTCTTTATTCATCACTTATCTATTATTCACCAGAAGAATTAAATTACTATGTTATAGATTTTGGCTCTTCTATCGTGAGAATATTTGAAAATGCTAATATCATTGGAGACATAATTAATAGAGAAGATGAAGAAAAGATAGAAAATCTATTTAAACTTATAGAAAAAGAACTAGATAAAAGAAAGCAATTATTCTATCAATATAATGGAGAATATACTTCATATATTAAAAATAATAAAACAATTATTCCAGCACTAGTAGTTATCATAAATAATTTTGAATTATTTGATGAAATGTATGAAAAATATTATGAAAGATTAGTAATGCTTACAAGAGAATGTAATAAATATGGAATATATTTCATAATAACATGTAGTACTCCAAATGGATTAAAGAGTAAACTTAAACAAAACTTTGGTAATATATATGCATTAAATCAAAATAAAGAAGACGATTATAGTACAATATTTGGTAATGTTAAAAAGACATACCCATCAAATATATATGGTAGAGGTATTATAAAAGAAGATAATATTTATGAATTTCAAACAGCAGTAGTAACTGATATAGATAATATAAATAATAGTATAAAAGAAATAATAAATATTTATAATCAAAAATATCCTATAAAAGCAATACAAATACCAGTTTTACCTGATACAATTAACTATAATGAATTAGATTTAAGTACACTTAAAGATACAGAGTGTCCAATAGGTTTAAATAAAGAAACACTTGAAATAAGTAAACTAGATTTCAATAAAAACTATATTACATTATTAACAGGTAATGATATATTTAGTAGTACTAAAGTAGTAAATAATTTATTATATGAATTTTTAAATAAAAAACTATATACAATAGTAATAAATACAGAAGATATAGATATAAAAGAAGATATAATAAACAACACTAATTATAATAATAAAGTTTATATAAATATATTTAACTGGTTAAAAGAATATATAAATAATAAAGAACAACAATATATAAATAATAATTATGATAAAGATATATTTAATAAACAAGATAGAGTAGTATGTATGATAATTGGTATAACAAACTTTATATCTAAATTAGATAAAGATTCATCTCATGAATTTGAAGAACTTATCACTAAAGCAAAAGAACTTGAAGTAATAGACTTTATATTCATAGATACAGCAACTAATCTAAAAACATTAGAATATGAACAATGGTTTAAAAAGAATATTAATTTAAATAATGGAATATGGATAGGAAATGGAATATCTACTCAATATAATTTTAGAATTAATAATAAATTAGACTCATTTAGTAAAGAAACACCAAATGATTATTGTTATGTTATTAAGAATGGTAATGCAGAATATGTAAAAATAATAGATAATATTGTACTAGGAGAGAAATAGTATGAATAATTATATAATGATTGAAATAGCTTTTGGCAGTAAAAAAGAAGTAGATGAATCAGTAAATGTATTACTTGATAATAAGTTAGTTGCTAGTACTCAAGTTTTAACAAGTAATAGTACCTGGAATTATAAAGGAAAAAGAACTAGCAAAAAAGAATATATATTATTATTAAAAACTAAAGAGGAACTTATTAATGATATTTATAATGTTATAAAAGATATACATAGTTATGAAGTTTTTGAATTTGCTATATTTAATTTATCAAGTCCAAGTAAAGAATATTTAGATTGGATTAATGATGAAACTAAATCAAATAAGCAAACATACACATTATAAAATAATTGGACTCAAAAAAGAGTCCTTTTTAATAGACAAAATACTCTAATTGTTATAAAATGTATATATAAGATAAGGAGCGGATATGAAAGTAGATACAACAGTACTTACAGTTATAGTTTCATTAATAGAAAGTAATATTCATACATTAGAACTTGCTAATATAGATTTAAAAGAATCATGCAATAATTTTGCTGCATTGGGTGACTATGCAGAAGAAGCAAGTAAATATTTTAATGAATATGAAATGAATTTTACTGAAAATATTAGTAAATTAAAACAAATGACATATTTTATAAGTAATAATGTTATAAAAGATGTAACATCAGTTCAAAGCCTTGAAAATTTTAGTAAATATGCTAATTCATATTTATTATATCAAAAAGAGATAACATCTACTAATAACACTGAGGTAACAGATTATTATAGACTTAGAGTATGGCTTGATGATTCACTTGGTACATCTATTACTGAAAATAATGGAGTACATACAATAGAAGAACCAAACTTTAGTTATAAGTTTACTGTTAATGTAGATGTTGGGGATAATGATAGTAAAACTATGCTTACATCACTGATACTTGGAGATAATAATAGTAATGTATTAAATGCAACTGCAACCCTTACTGATACATATTCAAGTGCTGGAGATGCAAGCGGATTATATAAATCAGTAGATGGAGAAACCAATAGTGGAACTACTTACTTTTATAGAGGAGCAGTAACCAATAATTATGTATTGTTTGCAAATCTAGGATGGAGAATTGTTAGAATAAATGAAGATGGTAGTGTAAGATTACTGTTGGCTAAAGGAATAAATAATAAATCTCCTTATATATTTAACCCAAATTCTGATAATTATACCTATATGTATTATAGTAATAGTGATGTAGAAAATGGAATAAAAAGAACGGTTGACACTTGGTATGCTAACAATATTAAGGGTTATGAAAGTTATATAGCAGATACAGAGTTTTGCGAACAGTTTAAAGTTGCTTATGATAAAAATTTTACTACAGCAAATAAAGTAACAGTACCAATATATGAAAATTATACATCAAATTTTAAATGTAGTACTGATGGTAATGGAAAAGGTGTACTAACATCAAAAATAGGACTACTAACGTATGATGAAGCAGTACATGCAGGAAATTATTATGGTAAATCAAGTTCTTCATATATTAAGAATAGTAAAAATTGGTATTGGTTAATGAGCCCCGCCGGCGCTTCTAGTATTGCTGGCGCTTGGAGCGTTTTCAATAATGTCACCACCTTCGGTGTCGGCTTCGACAGTGTCGTGCGCCCAGTTATCTCACTGAAGGCTGGATTACTGGCAACAGGCTCTGGTACAAGTGATGACCCATATTTAATTTAAACTAAGTAACGGACACTTTTTCTAAAGCCCAGTATTTGTACGGGTTTGCGAAGATAAAAATACGCCAGTTAGTTCTTAAATTTTTGTAAAAAGTGTTAAAAAATTTAATTACTGTAATTTTTTCACTTATATTTATATACTAATAATGGTATACTAATTGATATTTTCTATCATTTATAGTATACTTTATTTGTAAATGTTAACCGCTCTTGGATGGTGCGGTATATAAGTTATTCCAGATGAGAAATGTTAATCGCTCCCGGATGATGCGTTCAATAAATTATTCCGGAGGAAAATGTTGGAAACCTTTTATCTTTTGATAAGGGTTTTCTTTTTTATCACAAAAGCCTAGGTATGTCATACAATACTTTAGGTGGTATCGTGAAGTTAAAATATGTTTCAAATACACATTTTGTTATATATATAAATAAAGATATGATAGATGTTGATATAAATAAAAAAGAGGAAATAGAGTCCTTTATTAAAGATTTAGTTATTGATATAAAAAGAATTTTTGGTTATAAAATAAGGGGTATGCTTGATGTTAATGTATATCATAATATAAAATATGGTATGGTTATAGAGTTTATAAAGCTTGATTCTTTGGATTTTTTTCCTGATTTAATAGATTTAAAGTTACATATATATAAAAATGCTTTAATGTTTTTAGAGTTTGATGATTATTTTGTTATAAAAAAATATAAGAAAATTTATTATAAAGATAATAAGTTTTATATAGATATTAATGATTTTACTAAGTATGATTTAACTATGCTTAGTGAATTTTATAACATTATATACAATGTATCTTTTGATGATTATAAAATATTAGTAATTTGAAACTAATATTTTTTTTCGACATAATATTTTATTTTTAATTTGTAAAATATTAGTTAAGGAGGGAGTCTTTATGAAGATAAAAGCATTAGTTCCAATATTTTTTTCGATACTTGTTGGTTTTTTATTTGGTAGGGTAATATTTGATAATTATCATAAGAAGTCTGTACTTGCTTTTAATGAGGGTGAGAAAGTCTATCTTGTAAAGCTTGCAAGTTATGATTCTTTAGAGGAAATAGAAAATAGTAAGTCGCTTCTTGTTCTTTCAAATGATAGTTCTTACAACTTATACGCTGGTATTACAAAGCAAAAAGATAATGCTAATAAAATAATTAGTTATTACAAGGATTCATACAAAGATATTACAATAGATACTTTGTATGTTAATGATTTAAAGTTTTTAACAGAGCTTAAAGAGTATGATAAGTTAGTAAGTATTGTAACTAAAAAAGATGATTTAATATCTATTGAGTCAATTATTCTTGCAAATTATAAGGAAGTTTTAAATGAAACTTAAAGAGATGGATATTGATGAAAGACCAAGAGAAAGGTTATTAAAATATGGTGCTTCTTCTTTATCTAATACAGAACTTCTTGCTATTTTATTAAATGGTGGCACTAAAAATTATAACGCTTTGTCTATGTCCTCTACCATCATAAAAAATATAAATGGGTTTTATAATTTAAAAAATGTAACTAAAGAGATGCTTTTAAAAGAAAAGGGTATTGGTCTTGTAAAGGCTGTAAATATACTTGCTATGCTTGAGGTTGCTAAAAGATTATATTTAGATAAATCTTATAAAAGGACTATTAGATATAATAATGCTTCAGTTATTTATAATGATAATAAATATTTATTTGATAATAAGATGCAGGAGTATTTTTACTGTATTTATGTAAATAGTAAAAATGAAGTAATAGAAAGGAAACTTTTGTTTATGGGAACAGTTAATAGAGCACTTGTGCATCCTAGAGAAATATTTAAAAATGCTTATCTTACAAGTGCAAGTGGAATTATATGTATGCATAATCATCCATCAGGAGATGTAACGCCAAGTATGGAAGATATAATGCTTACAAAGTCTTTAGAGGAAATTGGAAGATTACAAAACATACCAATAATAGATCATATAATAATAGGGTGCAACACATATTATAGTTTTTATGAAGATAATAAGTTAGGAGTTAATATATGAAATATAAAAAGTCTAAAACAAGTTATTTTTATTTAATTGTAATTATTATAATATTTGTATTCTTTTTAGGTTTTTATCTTTTAAAAAATAATATATTTAATATTACTAAATATATATCATATCCTTGTATATATATAAAACAGATAATAAATAATAACAATTTATTAAAGTCTAAAAATAAACTTGTTTTAGACTTTTTATATTTCATA
>OIZL01001866.1_pt1 | contig 10516 bp, 12 predicted proteins | sample 1588541 | NCBI WGS metagenome assembly OIZL01 (sample SAMN03283285) | human gut metagenome | biome: human-associated habitat; material: feces | host: Homo sapiens | place: Peru | collected 2012 | reverse complement strand
TCAGCACAAGGGAATATGACAGATGAATTATTAAAAGAGAAAGGAGAAATTTCAAAAAAAGAGAATTTAAGAGAGCAAGATGTTTTATTAGCAACTGGAGAACAAATTACTATAGCAAAATTATCAATGTGTTTAAGTGATTTGGGATATAAGGCAATATCTCTTCTTGGTTGGCAAGTTCCAATAATTACTGATTCTAATTATGGAGATGCTAATGTTATAGATATAAAAACTGATAGAATACTAAAAGAATTAAAAGAAGAAAAAATTGTAATAATTGCAGGATTTCAAGGGGTAACTAGAGATAATAATATAACAACATTAGGAAGGCGGAGGCTCTGACACTACTGCAATAGCTTTAGCTAAGGCACTTGGATTAAAAGAATGTGAAATATTTAAAGATGTAGACGGAATTTATTCAGAAGATCCAAACAAAAACAAAAGTGCAATAAAATACAAAAAGATATCATATAATAAAATGATAGAGATGGCAGAAGATGGGGCAAGAGTATTGCACTGCAAATGCGTAAAAATGGCTAAAAAAGAAAATATTAAGATAATAGTAAAATCTACTTTTAATTTTGATAGTATAGGAACAGTAATATATGAAGAAGGAGAGATAAAATGATGATAAGAATTGGAATAATAGGATATGGAAATTTAGGTAAAGGGGTGGAACTTGCAATCTTAAATAATAATGATATGGAACTAAAAGCAATATTCACAAGAAGAGACCCCGACAATATAAAAACAATAACAAATGTAAAAGTAAATTCAATTGAAGAGATAGAAAATTGGAAAGATAAAATAGATGTTATGATTTTGTGTGGAGGATCAGCGAAGGATTTACCAGTTCAAACACCAAAATTTGCGTCAATGTTTAATGTAATAGATAGTTTTGATACACATGCAAAAATACCAGAACATTTTAGAAATGTAAATGAAAATGCAAAACTATCTAAAAAAATAGCTTTAATTTCATGTGGATGGGATCCAGGAATTTTTTCATTAAATAGATTGTTATCGGAATGTTATTTACCAAAAGGAAATACATATACATTTTGGGGGAAAGGAGTAAGCCAAGGACATTCTGATGCGATAAGACAAATAGAAGGAGTTAAAGATGCAAAACAGTACACAATACCAATAGAAAAAACAATCGAAAAAGTGAGAAATGGAGAAAATCCAGAATTAACAGCTAAAGAAAAGCATATAAGAGAGTGCTTTGTTGTCCTAGAAGAAAATGCAGACAAAGAAGAAATAAAAAAAGAAATAATAAATATGCCAAATTATTTTGCAGATTATGATACAATTGTAAATTTTGTATCAGATAAAGAGTTAAGAGAAAACCATAATACAATGCCACATGGTGGATTTGTAATAAGAAGCGGAAAAACAGGGAAAAATAATGATTCGAATGAGATAATAGAATATTCTTTAAAATTAGATTCTAATCCGGAATTCACAGCAAGTGTATTAGTAGCATATGCTAGAGCTGTATATAAACTATATCAAAAAGGTGAATATGGAGCTATTACCATTTTTGATATACCACCAGCATTACTCTCAACTAAAACACAAGAAGAATTGTTAAAAGACATATTATAAAGGAGGAGAGGATAGAATGAAAAAAATAATATTTAAAGGTTGTGGAACAGCTATTGTAACTCCATTTACAAAAAATGGTGTTAATTTTGATGAATTTAGAAAATTAATTGAGTATCAAATTAAAGAAGGAGCAGATGCAATAATTGTTTGTGGCACTACAGGTGAATCTTCAGCAATGTCTATGCAAGAAAAAAAAGAAACAATAAAATTTGCTATAGATGTGGCAAACAAAAGAATACCAATAATTGCTGGAACAGGAAGTAATTGCACTAAAAATGCAATAGAAATGTCAAAATATGCTGAAAGCGTTGGTGCAGATGCGGTTTTACTAGTGACGCCATATTATAATAAAACCACACAAAAAGGATTAGTTGCTCATTATAAAGCTATATCAAGTGAAATAAAGATTCCAATAATATTATATAATGTACCTTCTAGAACAGGTGTTAACATATTACCTAAAACATGTTTGGAACTTTCAAAATTAGATAATATAGTTGCAATAAAAGAAGCAAGTGGAAATATATCACAAGTGGCAGAAATAGCAAATTTATGTAAAGATAATTTAGCAATATATTCTGGAAATGATGACCAAATATTGCCAGTACTTTCGGTTGGAGGTATAGGAGTCATTTCAGTACTTTCTAACATTATTCCAAAGGATGTACATGACATGGTTTATAATTTTTTAAATGGAAATATAAAAACAGCCATAGAATTACAACTTAATACTTTAGATTTAACATCATGTTTATTTTCGGAAGTAAATCCAATACCAATAAAAGAAGCATATAATATTCTTGGATATAATGTTGGAATTCCGAGATTACCATTAATAAGAATGAGTGATGAAACAAGAGAAAAGCTAATCCAAGAAATGAAAAAATATGGATTGATTGAGGTGAAAAAATGAAAATCTTAATTAGCGGAATAGCAGGTAGAATGGGGCAAGAGCTTTTAAAAGAAATAGAAGAAAGTGATGATTTTATTGCTTGCGCCGGATATGATAAAATAAAGTGTAACAGTAGAATACCAGTATATGACAACATAGAAAAAATAAAAGAAAAACCAGATGTAATAATAGATTTTTCTAATCCTAGTGCTACATTTAATATTTTAAAATATGCAAAGAAAAATATAATACCAATAGTAATAGCAACAACAGGATTTAATGATAGTGAGACAAAAATAATAAATGAAGAATATGCAAAATTAATTCCTATTTTCAAATCAAACAATATGTCTTATGAGATTAGTTTAATGAATGAAATTATATCAAATTTAGCAACTAAACTTAAAGAGGCAGATATTGAAATAATAGAAACACATCATAGGAATAAAATAGATAGTCCAAGTGGAACAGCATTAATGCTTGCTGATTCTATAAATGAGACATTAAGAAACAAGTTAGAATATGTATATGATAGACATGATAAGAAAAATAAACGTAGTAATACTGAAATAGGAATTCATTCCGTTAGAGGAGGAACAGAAGTTGGAAAGCACAGCGTAATATTTTTTAGTGAGGATGAAAGCTTAGAAATAACACACAATGTAACATCAAGAAGAATATTTGCAAGAGGTGCTTTAAAGGCAGCTAAATATATTATTAATAAAAAATCAGGAATGTATAATATGAAAGATTTATTAAAGGAAGAAGAAAAATATGAAAAATAAAAAATTAGCAATAATCGGTGCTACTGGTTTAGTAGGGCAGACTGTTTTAAAAGTATTGGAAGAAAAAAATATTCCTAATTTTGAATATGAACTTTTTGCATCTAAAAAATCACAAGGCAAAAAAGTTAGATTCATGAAAAGAGAATATGAAATAAAAGAATTAACAAAGGAAACATTCAATAAAAAATTTGATTATGCAATATTTGTGGCTGGTGCCAAAGTATCAAAAGAATATGTGCCAATTGCAGTTCAAAATGGTACAATTGTAATAGACAACAGTAGTTATTTTAGAATGAACAAAGATGTACCGCTAGTAGTTCCAGAAGTAAATGCTAAAGATATAAAGAAACATAAAGGCATTATAGCTAATCCAAACTGCTCAACTATACAAGCAGTAGTTGCATTAAAACCATTAAATGATGAATATAAAATAAAAAGAATAGTGTATTCTACATATCAAGCAGTATCAGGGGCAGGAAGTAAAGGCGTAAAGGACTTAGAAAACACATTAAAAGGATTGAAAAATCAAAAATTTCCATATGTAATTGCAAATAATTGCATACCTCAAATAGACTCATTTACAGAGGATGGATATACTAAAGAGGAATTAAAAATGATAAATGAAACAAGGAAAATTTTAGATAATCCCAAAATGAGAATAACTGCTACAACGGTAAGAGTCCCAGTTTTAAATTCACATTCTGAATCAATAAATGTTGAATTTGAAAAAGAAATAGATATAAATAAAATAAAGGAATTATTATCAAATAATCCGTCGATTATAGTTCAAGACGATATAAAAAATGGAATATATCCATTAGCCATAAATTCAACAGGAACAGACGAGGTATATATTGGAAGAATAAGGAGAGATTATAGCGTTAAATCTGGAATAAATATGTGGGTAGTGGCAGACAATATAAGAAAAGGTGCTGCAACTAATGCTATTCAAATACTAGAAAAATTAATATAAAGGAACGATTGGATCTTATATAAGAAAAAAATAACATATATACGTAATATATTCAGTAGTACTACACCAGAACAATATGAAATAGAAGTTGTATTTAAAGAAGAGTATAGCGAAGATTTTAAAAGCATATTAAAAAATGGCAAATTAGAAATAAGAACATCTGTACAGAATAATAAGAAGGACTTGATAAAACTTTTAAAGATGTAGAACAATTTTTGGGTACTTGTAAATTTTCAGACTGTACACATACAAATGAGCCAGGTTGCAGAATATTAGAAGCAATAGAAAATGGGAAACTATCTCAAGAAAGATACAATTCTTATTTAAAATTAAAAAATGAAGCAAAATATAATAGTGACAGCGAAGCGTATTTAAAAGAAAAAAGAGATAAATTCAAAGAAATTTCTAAAATAAATAGAAAATCGCATAGGTAATAGAAAATGTATATAAAGAAAGAGCAACAGAATTAATCTGCTGCTCTTTTCCTAGAGGGTACTATTTGCTGTTGTGATAAAGCTGACGATCAAAGCAACTACCATCGTTTATACGATAGTCGCCATCACCGGTTCTATATCCAATAGGGTTGTGATTACCATCATAGACGGTGCCACCTTTTTCATATCCGTTGGGATAGTCACGGTGAAAATCGCTGTTAGTCTTATATGCCATAACAGTACGCTCCTTTCTAAATATTTAGTAGGTAAAATCTACTATACATAAAGTATACTATAAACTTTGTTACATGTCAATAGTTTAATAGTATTTTATATACTAGTATTTTGGTTGCAATAGAATTAAAAGTTTGGTATAATGAAAAAGGAGGGAAAAGTATATGACTAATAAAATAAAGTTGGATAATAATTACTTCTTAGAATTGGAAAAAAACGATGTAGATATAGATGGACAAGATATAGATAGATTGAATATTAAAGAGATTAGAAGGAATAAGTATCTTATATTAAAAATTGATTTTAATACTTTTGATGAAAAAGACTATAAAAAAATTATAAAAAGGGTGCTACGTATAAAGGCATTAATAAAATTACATGCAATAAAAATTGGAATTGAAGAAGAAAATAATGAGATAAAACTTGGTTATTTAATAAATTATGATAAGAATAATCATAAACAAAATGAATTTATATTGGCGATTAATGCAATCCTCCTTAAAACTAGATATGAGAGATATAATTACATCTATGATACAGTATGTAATTATTTAGATAGTTATTTTTATGGAAAGAATCTGTGCGATTTTCAAGACAACAAGTGTGGGGAAAAAAGAAATACTTCTTCAACATGGGGATGCTGTAGACATTACAAAATAAAATGGCTAGGGCCATTTAGCAAATTTACCTTATGTGAATATTTAAAAGAAGATTACACATGTGGTGCTAAATGCTTAGGGTGCAAATTGTACACATGTGATTATTTAAGAAAAAAAGGAATTAAGTTTAGGATGAAAGATATATTGTTGTTAGATGCATTTTTTAATCCTTTACAAAAATATTTTATAAAATATATGGTGTTTACGCCGAAAGAAAAAGTTATAAGAAGACTATTAATTACATAAAAATAGAAACCATAAAAGTTTCTATTTTTGTATTTTTACAATGTTTTCTATATTACAATTTAAAATAGTACATAATTTTTCGATTTCTTCTAATGTTATGTGCTTCACATTGCTAAAATATAACGCATTTATTCTCTTGTAGTTCCAATTAGTAAGTTGTTGCAATTTATATCTGCTTATATTATTTTCTTTTAATAAATTCTGGATTGTTATTTTAACCATAATCATCACCTAAACATAATTATATTTTCTGACAGTAAAAAGATATAGACATATGTTAATTGCTGGCATATTATATAATAGTATTTCCGGCTATTGAAGATATAATCAAAGTTTTAAATTTTATTTCGCTAGCATAGTATTTATGGTTTCAATAACAATATTAATCATTTTTTCGTAATCTAATTCTTTATGTTTATGATAAACAATTTCATGACATAAATTATCTATCATACCAATAGCAACATGTACTTTCTCACTAAGATTTTCTGATTTGAAGCCATTTTCTAAAAGAATGGATGTAACTTTATTTGCCATTTCCATTTCAGAATTATGAAAAATTTGGGCAACTTCTTGGTCAGAATGTGTCATTGCAATTATTTCTTCGTGAGCTGTTTTAGAAATTTTATGATTTTTAATAAATTTATTTATCATATCTCTTAAAATAGAAGAGAAATTTTCCTTATTAATATTTGTTTTTATATTTTCATTTGCAATAAATAACATAGGATAAAAAAGAGAATTTGCATATAATCTAATTCCTTCTATTAAAATGTCATGCTTATCTTTAAAATATTGATAAACAATGCCAGTAGATACTCCTGCAACCTTTGCAATTTCAACAGTATTAGTATTGTAATAACCTTTTTGGCAAATTAGCTCAAAGCCAGCATGTATAATTTTTTCTTTCTTTTCAATAGAGCGTTTTTGTATTGGTTTTCTTATTTCTGCATTACCCATTAAATTACCTCCATTAAATAGTTTAAAAGTATTATAGAATTAAAAACAAAAAAAGTCAAGAAATGTGAAAAAAAATTCATATTATATTGACTTTTTTTAAAAGTATAATATAATAACAAAAGAAAATATGAATAATAATTCACATATTAAGGAGGAACTATGAAAAAGATAGTAGAATTAAAAAATGTAAGCAAAATATACAAAACAGGAGAAAAAGAATTTAAGGCTTTAGACAACATAGACTTATCAATAAATAAAGGTGAATTTGTTGTTGTACTGGGACCATCTGGAGCAGGAAAATCTACCTTACTTAATTTAATAGGAGGAATGGACATACCAACATCAGGAAGTATTTTGATAGATGGAGAAGATATTTCAAAATACAATGAAAATAAATTAAGTGAGTATAGAGCAGAAAACATAGGATTTATTTTTCAATTCTATAACATTTTACCAACATTAACAGTTATAGAAAATGTGGATTTAATAAAAGATGTTGTTAAGAACGGAATGGACAGTAAAGAAGCAGTAAAAGCTGTAGGGCTAGAAGAACATCTTAATAAATTCCCAAATCAATTATCGGGAGGGGAGCAACAAAGAGTATCAATAGCAAGAGCAATAGCTAAAAAGCCAAAACTATTATTATGTGATGAACCAACAGGAGCACTTGATTCTAAAACAGGTGTAGATATTTTAAAACTATTAAAAAAGCAATGTGATGGAAATAATGGAGCAAATACAGTAATAATAGTAACACACAATAGCTTATTTGCTGATATTGCAGATACAGTAATAAGAGTAAAAAATGGAAAAATAGAAAGCGTAACTGCAAATCCAAATCCTAAAAAGATTGATGAGGTGAAATGGTAATATGTTAATAAAAAAATGTTTACGTGACATAAAGCTTAATAAATCTCAATTCTTAAATATATTTATAATGGTATTTTTAGGGGTATTTGTATTTGCTGGAATTCATAGTTATATGGACGGAATGAGAAAAAGTGGAGAAGCTTATTACGAAAATAATAACTTACAGGATTTATGGCTTACAGGAGAAAATTTTTCAGATGATGATTTAAAAGAAATAAAAAATATAGAAAATGTAAAAGATGCAGAAAGACTTTTAACAATAGAAACAGACCTTTTAGATTTTAAAAATGTGTCGATAGAAACAAATTTTATAGAAAGCAATAACATTTCTAAAATGTATATTGTTGAAGGAGAAGAATTTGATAAAAATAAATCAGGAGTATGGTTTGATAGCTATTTAGCAAAAAATCTTAATTTAAAAGTTGGAGATGAAATTAAATTCAAATATAAACAATATGAAATAAAAGAAAAAATAGTAGGATTAGTAAACACACCAGACCACATATATACAGTAAAAGATGAAAGTGCTTTGTTTCCAACACATAAAGATTATGGCTACATGTACTTATCTATAAATGAATTCCCAACAGATTTTATTTATGATGAAATTAGAAAAAATATGAAAGAAAAAAAACCATATTTAAAAAATGTAGAAATTTCTAATGAAATGATAGAAAAAAGTATAGACAATTTTAAAATTTCAGATTATTATATTTTTAGTAGTGTAATAGTAGATGTAGATGATATAAGCAAATTAGATGAAACAAAAAGAGAAATAGAAAACAAGATAACCTCTGCAATAGCAGTAACTGATAGAGATACAAATTCTTCTTATGTAACACTTAATGCAGAAATAGAAGAAGGAAATACATATTCAAGTGTATTTACACTGCTTTTCTTATTTATTGCTATGCTATCTGTAATTACAACAATGAATAGATTTGTAAAAAAAGAAAGAACACAAATAGGAACATTAAAAGCGTTAGGAATAAAAAGAAGAAAAATAACAAGACTATATGTAAATTATGGATTTATAATAAGTTTAGTAGCAAGTGCATTAGGACTTTTAGTAGGAAACTTTACAATAGGAAAATTCTTTATGAATATGGAAATGGAATATTTTGAAATTCCTGTTTACAATACAGTTTTATTGCCAATAGTTTATGAATTAGCAATAGGAGTTATTTTAATAGTAACACTTGTTACATATTTATCTTGTAGAAAAATATTAAAAGAATCAGCAGTAGAAGCACTTAGAACAGAAATTCCAAAAGTAAAAACTAAAAATCTTGGAATAACATCAAAAGGAATATTTAAGAAAGCGTCAGTATCTACAAAATGGAACATAAGAGACATTGGTAGAAACAAAGGTAGAAGCATAATGGCAATAGTTGGCGTTATAGGATGTACGATGCTTTTAGTATGTGCTTTTGGTTTGCTAGATACTATGAATTCTTACTTAGAATGGGAATTTGATGTAATAAATGATTTTAAATATAAACTTTCGTTAGATGCAAATCATACAGAAGAACAACTTGAAAATTTAACTAATAAATACGGAGAAGCAACAAGTCAAACACTTGGAATAGAAATTCAAATTAATGATAAAAAAGAGACAAATGCTCTTGTAGTAAATGATGCAAAGGATTATTTAAAATATACAGATCATAACAAAAGATATATGACTTTAATTGACAATGGAATATATGTTACAGAAAAATTTGCAAACAAATTTAATTTAAAAATAGGTGATGAAATAAAATTCCATGTATTTGGAGATGACAATTGGTATACATGCAAAATAGAAGGATTTAATCGCGATCCACAAAATCAAAATTTAAATATGACAAGAAAATTCTATGAAAGTTTAGGATTAAATTATAAACCAGATTCTTTATATACGAATGAAGATTTAAGTGAAGTAAAATCTTTGGATGGAGTAAATGTAATTCAAAGTATTACTAACTTAAAAGATGGTATGCAAAGCATGTTAGAAACAACAAAAACAATGGTTATAATTTTAATAATAGTATCTGCAATACTTGCATTTGTAATAATATATAATCTAGGGATATTATCATTTAGTGAAAAACAATATCAATTTGCTACACTAAAAGTTTTAGGATTTAAAAACAAACAAATAAAGAAAATATTTGTAAAACAAAATTTATGGCTTTCAATTATTGGAATTATTGCAGGTTTACCATTAGGATATTTTATGATAGTATATATATTTGAAAAAGCTTTAGGAGAAAACTATGATTTTGTAGCACAAGTAAATGTATTATCATACTTGTATGCTGCTATTGGAAGTTTAGTAGTTGCAATTTTTGTAAATAAAATTTTAGCGAGAAAAGTAAAAACAATAGATATGGTTTCAAGCCTAAAAGGAAACGAATAAAAGAAAATTTGTAAGGAGGCTACTTTTGGCGCCTTACAAGAAAGAGAGGACTACATGGATTTAGCAATTGGATTAGCAATACCATTTTTAGGAACAACTTTAGGTGCAGCAATGGTATTTTTAATGAGAAACAAAATGAATTCTAAAGTAGAAAAACTGTTGTTAGGATTTGCTTCTGGGGTAATGATTGCAGCTTCTGTATGGTCTTTACTTATTCCATCAATAGATATGGCAGAAGGACAAGGAAAAGTAGCGTGGATTCCTGCAGCAATAGGTTTTATACTAGGAATTGTATTCTTACTCGTACTAGATAGTGTAATACCACATTTGCACTTAAATAATGAAAAACCAGAAGGAATAAAAGCAAAATTAAAGAAAACAACAATGATGGTGTTTGCGGTTACACTTCATAATATACCAGAAGGAATGGCTGTTGGAGTTACTTTTGCAGGTG
>OIZL01001865.1_pt1 | contig 10521 bp, 13 predicted proteins | sample 1588541 | NCBI WGS metagenome assembly OIZL01 (sample SAMN03283285) | human gut metagenome | biome: human-associated habitat; material: feces | host: Homo sapiens | place: Peru | collected 2012 | reverse complement strand
GAAACCGTTGAGTTTCCAGGGTTTTTGGGCATTTTGAAGTCTCGATCAGCGCTTGCTGAACTGCGGTGCGCGACGAGCGGCTTTGAGGCCGTACTTCTTGCGTTCCTTCATTCTGGGGTCGCGGGTCAGGAAGCCGGCGGCCTTCAGGGTCGCGCGGTATTCCGCGTTGACGCCGAGCAGGGCGCGGGAGATGCCGTGACGGATGGCGCCGGCTTGGCCGGTAACGCCGCCGCCCTTGACGGTGCAGACGATGTCAACCTTGCCGACCAGGTCGGTGGCGACCAGCGGCTGACGGACGATCAGCTTCAGGGTATCCAGACCGAAGTAATCGTCGATTTCGCGGCCGTTGATGATGATCGAGCCGGTGCCGCCCTCATAGACGCGGACGCGGGCAACGGAGGACTTCCGTCTGCCGGTGCCGTACTGATACTGTCTTTTGCTCTCGTACATAGTCTGTTACCTCCTGAATTAGTCCTGCGTCCAGGCTTCGGGCTTCTGCGCGGCATGGGGATGCTCAGCGCCCTTGAAAACCTTCAGACGGTTGATGGCGGTACGGCCGAGGGTGTTCTTGGGAAGCATACCCTTGACGGCGAGCTCCATTGCAAATTCGGGGCGCTCGGCCATGAGGGTCTTATACTTGACTTCCTTCAGACCGCCGATCCAGCCGGAGTGGCGGCGATAGTATTTCTGATCGAGCTTTCTGCCGGTGAGAACGGCCTTATCGGCGTTGATGATGATGACATAGTCGCCGCAATCGACGTTGGGCGTGAAGTCGGGCTTGACCTTGCCGCGCAGGATGTTCGCCGCGACGACGGCGGTGCGGCCCAGGGGCTTATCCGCTGCGTCCAGAACGTACCACTTGCGCTGCACATCTTCTTTTCTGACCAGGGTAGTGGACATGGATGGTTCCTCCGTATATTATAATTTTTTATTTTGACAAACGGGCAGTTTGCGCGTACAATAATCGCGCGAGAGTATTTATACCACGGAGAAAATCGAATGTCAAGCACATTTTCTGATAAATTTATTTTGCGCCGGAAGAACTCTTAATTTCTCTGTTTTTCTCTCGTATTCTCTCGTTTTCTTCCATTGCAATTTTACCGGGTTGGTGACTTTTATGCAACGAATGATGGGACTGGTGCGGCGCTGTGCCGCCGATTACGGAATGATCGAGCCGCATGACCGGATCGCCGTGGGCGTTTCGGGCGGCAAGGATTCGGTGACGCTGCTGTACCTTTTAGCGGCGCTGCGGGAATATTATCCGGAGCCGTTCGAGCTGACGGCGATCACGATCGATATGGGCCTGCCGGGGATGGATTTTTCCCCGGTCGAGGCGCTGTGTGCGCGGCTGAACGTGCCGTATCACACGGTCAAAACCGAGATCGGGCCGATCATTTTCGACTATCGCAAGGAGAACAATCCCTGCTCGATGTGCGCCAAGATGCGGCGCGGGGCGCTGAATCAGGCGCTGCTGGCGCAGGGCTTCCATAAGGTCGCGCTGGGGCATCACTACGACGATGCCGTCGAAACGTTCCTGATGAGTCTGCTTTTCGAGGGCCGTCTGAGCTGCTTCCAGCCGGTGACATACCTCGACCGCACGGGCGTGACGCAAATTCGCCCGATGCTGTACCTGACCGAGGGCATGATCCGCAATTTTGTCGAGCGAGAGCAGCTCCCGGTGGTCCACAATGTCTGCCCCGCCGACAAGCACACCAAGCGTGAGGAGATCAAGCAGCTCATCGTGCAGCTGCAAAGCACCTATCCGGACCTCAAGGAACGCGTGTTCGGCGCGATGCAGCGGCTGCCGCTGCCGGAATGGGGTACGCAAAGGGAAAAGGGCAGCCGCTGACTGCCCTTTTGGGAGCCTTTAGCTCATCATATCGGAAATGCTCTGCTCGACGGAATCGACCGCCCGCTGCGCGGTTTTGCGCACCTTCGACTGCTGCGGCAGCATCAGCGCGACGGCGCCGCCGGCCGCCATGCCGAGGCCCAGCGTCAGCAAAAAGCCCTTGACCTGCATAATTTTCCCTCCTCACTGCAAAAAATCGCCGAACCGGCGCACTTAGCTTTCCCGCTGCGGAGAAAATCTTGCAAAAGCGCCGTAATTGTCGAAAATCGCCTTTTCCTGCCGAACGATTTATGCTATAATGGAAGTGCTTCCGGATTTTTTCTACAGGAGGGTTTTGCCATGTCTATCGACGTTTTACAGGAACAGATTCGTGCGGTAAAAAACCCCGTGATGTTGGGGCTGGACCCGTATCTTCCGATTTTGCCGCAGCACATTTTACGCGACGCTTATGAGGAACACGGCCAAACGCCGGAGGGAGCAGCGGCGGCCTACTACCGCTTCTGTACGGAGCTGCTCGACGCACTGTGCGGGCTGGTTCCGGCGGTGAAGCTCCAGAGCGCCTGCTTCGAGGGCCTCGGCGCAGACGGCATCGCGCAGATGCAGCGCATCAGCCGCTATGCCAAAAAGCTGGGCTATTACGTCCTGATCGATTCGATGCGCGGGGACGTGGGCAATGTGGCCGAAATCTATGCGCAGGCGATGTTCGGCGCGGTTTCCGTCGGCGAAACGTCGTTCCGGCTGTACGACTGCGATGCGCTGACGGTCAATCCCTACCTCGGCAGCGACGGCGTAAAGCCCTTTCTGCCTTACTGCCGGAACGACGGGAAGAATATTTTCCTCCTGCTCAAGACCTCTAACAAGTCCTCCCGCGAGGTGCAGGACCTGCTGTCCGGCGACCGGGTGATCTACACGGCGATGGCCGACCTTGCCATGCGCTGGAGCGCCGGCCTGTTCGGAAAGAGCGGCTACAGCGAGCTCGGCGCCGTCGTCGGCGCGACCTTCCCGCAGACGATGCGCCTGCTGCGCGAGAAATATGACCGACTGTTCTTCCTCGTGCCGGGCTACGGCGCACAGGGCGGCACGGCAAAGAACGTCCAGTTTGCCTTCGACCGCTTCGGCCACGGCGCGATTATCTCCGCCTCCCGCAGCATCATCTGTGCATGGCAAAAAGCGGAGAGCGATGGCACGGACTACCTCGACCACGCGAAGGCGGCGGCCGAAAAGATGCGCCGTGATATATCAAAATTTGTGGTGGTTTTATGACGACAATTTATCTGATCCGGCACGCAGAGGCGGAGGGAAACGTTTTCCGCCGCCTGCAAGGCCAATACAACTCTAACATTACCCCGAACGGCCTGCGTCAGGTCGCGGCGCTGGCCGAGCGCTTTCGCGATATCCCGATCGACGCGGTTTACGCCAGCGACCTGAACCGCACCCAGATTACGGCCGCGTCAATTTTCGTCCCGAAGCACCTGCCGCTGCACACCGACCCGCGCTTCCGCGAGATTCGGTGCGGCATCTGGGAGGACACGTCCTTCGGCCAGTTTGACCGGCTGGACCATCAGAGCAGCTACGACTTTTCCCACCATCCGCACCGCTGGCATGCCGAGGGAAGCGAGTGCTTCGCCGAGTACACCGGCCGCTTTCTCCGTGCGCTGGCTGAGGTCGTGCGCGAAAATGAGGGCAAGACCGTCGCGATTTTCTCGCACGGTATGGTCCTGCGCGGCGTGACCCAGACGCTGTTCTTCCCGAATAACGAAACCGCCGTCACGCACAGCGAAAACACCGCCGTCACCCGTCTGTTCTGGGACGGCGAAGCGTACCAGTTGGACTTCTTAAATGATGCGTCGCACCTGCCGTACGAGATCACCACCGTCGGGCGGCAAAACTGGTGGCGCAGCGACGAAACAAAGGATTTTAATCTCTGGTATCGCACCGCCGAGCCTGCGGACGCGGCATTTCTGGCCACGCTCGGCTTCGTCCCGCAGGCGGGACAACGCGTCGAGATCGGAATGCTCGGCGAAGTGCCGATCGGTGCCGTAGCAATGTCACCTTTTCAAAATGATGCAACGTTAGACTTTATCGGTGTAACGGAGGCGCAGCGCGGCAAGGGCTTTGCCCCGCAGCTCCTCGGCGAGGTGATCTGCCCCCTGCGGACGCTCGGCGTAGCGCGTCTGACCGCCGCCCCGACGGCGCATCCGGGGGCGCTGCGCCTGCTGGAGCGCTTCGGCTTCGACCCCGCAACGCGGTCGCTGGACATCGCGATCGACACAGAAAAATGTATATCCTCCCTGACCTTTTCCTGAGCTTTGCCAAAATCGGCCTGTTCACCTTCGGCGGCGGCTACGCCATGATTCCGCTGATTGAGTCCGTCTGCGTGGACAAAAAGCACTGGCTGACGCAGGACGAGCTGCTGAACATGACCGTGCTGGCCGAGTCCACGCCCGGCCCGATCGCCATCAACTGCGCCACCTACGCGGGCTACCGGGCCGCCGGTTTTTGGGGTGCGCTGACGGCGACGGTCGGCGTGATCGCCCCGTCGTTCGTCGTGCTGTATCTGATCTCGATGTTTCTGGAGGACTTTCTTGCGCTGACCGTCGTGGCCAACGCCTTCCGGGGCATCAAGCTCGCCGTCGGCGTATTGATTTTTAACGCGGCGCTGCGGATGCTGAAAAAACAGCGGTGGGATTGGCTTTCCGTAACAATTCTGATTGTCTCTGCCGCCGCCGTGCTGTGCAGCAACGTGTTTTCCTGGGGCCTTTCGTCGATCCGGCTGATGCTGCTTGCCGCCGCGATCAGCCTGACGGCATTTGCGATCGGCCTTGCGGCGAAGCGCAGGAGGGGCCAATGATCTATCTGGAACTGTTTCTCGGCTTTTTGAAGGTCGGCTTTTTCACGTTCGGCGGCTCCTACGGCGCAATCCCGCTCATTCGCGATGTCGTCCTGTCACACGGCTGGCTCAGTGACGAAACACTGACCTATATGATTGCCGTCAGCGAGAGCACCCCCGGCCCGATCATGGTCAATATGGCGACCTACATCGGCAGCAATCAGGCAGGTTTTCTCGGCGCGGTGGTCGCAACGGTCGCCGTAGCGCTGCCCGCGTTCGCGGTCATCCTGCTGCTGACTGCGCTGCTGAAATCCGCGATGAAAAATCGCTGGGTGCAGGCCGCAATGAACGGTCTGACCCCCTGCGTGGTCGGCATCGTGCTTGCCACGGGGCTTTACCTTCTGCTTGAGGGCTGTCTCGGTACGGTCCGGACACCGCAGCTCGACCTCCGCGCCCTCGCCCTGACCGCGATCCTGCTGGCCGTAGGTCCGCTGTACCGCAGGTTGACCAAAAAGCCCCTCTCCCCCATCGTCCTCATTCTCCTCTCCGCCGCATTGGGCGCGGGAGCTTACGGGATTTTCTGAGCGAGGCTTGCACGAGCTTTCGTCCCACGCCGTAGGGGCCGATGCCCACATCGGCCCGGGCAGGCATGATCGTCCTTACGCACAACGCTTCATAACCTGCGTAGGGCGGGGTACCCTCACCCCGCCGCTGCTGGCACGTTGATTTTGCTGCAAGCCACATCCAACGCGCGCTGCGGCGCGGGGAGCGGGACGTCCGGAGGCCGTCCCCTACAGGCCGGGGTCGGAGGCGTGCGCCTTGTAGGGGGCGGCGCCTCCGACGCCCCGTTGCTGGCACTTTCCATTTTGCAACTGCCTCCGTTCCACGCCGTAGGGGCGCTCATCGAGCGCCCGTGCTGGCACTTCTATTTTGCTGCAAACCATATCCAACGCGCGCTGCGGCGCGAGGGACTCCTTCCGTCACAGCCTTCGGCTGTACCAGCTCCCTCAAAGAGGGAGCCAAGAGCTGCTGCAAAGCTGAACGAAGCTGCAAAGTTGGGGAGAGGCCAGCGAAAAAGTGCCGCGATTTGTTTAAAAAGGAGAAAACCATGGAAATTTACGATCGCCGGAGCGGCGAGGTGCGGACAATCCCGGAGGTTGGGGCTGGCGCGATTCGGTTTACCTATGGAACGGTCCCCGGCCGGCTGCTGGCCAAGGGGCTTTTGTGCCGAAAATTCGTTTCCAACGCCTATGCCGCATGGCAGAAGGGCCGCCTTTCACGAAGCAAAGCCCGTCGTTTTATCGAACAGTACAGCATCGACGTATCCGACTGCACAGCGACGGAGTTTGCCTGTTTCAACGACTTTTTCACGCGGCAGAGAAGGAATTATGTAAACCAAACGGCAGAGAACGAGCTGCCCGCCATTGCCGATTCCAAGCTGCTGGCGCTGCCCATTGGCGAGGACGCGGTGTTTTCCATCAAGGGCGTGCCGTACACGACGGCACAGCTGCTGGAAAATGAAGCGCTGGCGCGGGAATTCGCCGGCGGAATGTGCCTGATCTTCCGCCTCGCGCCGGAGGATTATCACCGTTACGTTTACCCAGACAGCGGCACGCAGGACGCGACCGTCCACATCTCCGGCGTGCTGCACACGGTCAACCCCATCGCGGCCGATATGGCCGTCTACCGCCGCAACACCCGCGCCTACACCGTCCTGCACACGGCACATTTTGGCACGATGGTACAGATGGAGGTCGGCGCACTGCTCGTCGGCAAGATCGTCAACCACACGGAGCGCCCCGGCACAATCGAAAAGCTGGGCGAAAAGGGCTACTTTGCCTACGGCGGCTCGACCGTCATCTTACTGGCAAAGCAAAACGTCTTGACCGTTGACGCAGATATTCTTGACTATTCCGCACGGGGCATCGAAACGCGCGTCTGCCTGGGCGAGCGCGTGGCCGCGCAGAGGGAGGACGCATGAGCTATCGCTATTTTCAGAACCGCGGCTGCGAATATTTCCCCTGCCACGCGGGGGCCGACCCGGAGAATTTCAACTGTCTGTTCTGCTTCTGCCCGCTGTACGCCCTCGGTGAGAAGTGCGGCGGCGGCTTTGCGTACACAAAAAACGGGATCAAGGACTGCTCCGCCTGCCTTTTCCCGCACAAAAAGGATAGTTACGATACGATTTGCGAACGATTTTCAGAAATCGTAGAAATTTGCAGAAAAAAACAAAAATAGGGCTTGCATTTTTGAAAAAAATCGATACAATAATATCGACAAAGCGATGCTGCAGGGAGTAGGAACAGTGCGTTAAGTACCGATCGGATGGGAGGTTGCCGTCGGGCGAAGGCGTTTTCGCAACGCCGCGATACTGTTACCGCAACCGCCTGGCAAGACGCCCGATGTTTTTTGGCGTAGTATCGCACATATTTTCAACCTCCTCCAAATTCTAAGGAGGAATTTTTTATGTCCAAAACCCGTTTTTCCGTCCGCCGCATCGCGATTGACGCGGTGCTCATCGCCATGTACTTTGGTCTGTCGCTGCTCTCCGTAGAGATCGGCGGCATCAAGCTGACCTTCGCCTCGCTGCCGACGCTGATCTGCGCCATGCTGTTCGGCCCGGTGGACGGCTTCCTCGTCGGCTTCCTCGGCGCCTTTATGGAGCAGATGATCAAGTACGGCTTCACGGCCACGACGCTGCTGTGGGTGCTGCCCCCGGCCATTCGCGGTCTGTTCGTCGGCGTATGTGCGCTGCTGCTGAAGAAGCACATGTCCGTTGACGCGATTCTGTCCACCAAGCGGCCGTATGTCTACTTCGTCGTGACGCTCCTCTCCGGCGCGATCGTTTCCGGCCTCAACACGCTGGTGTTTTACGTGGACGCGAAGATGTTCGGTTACTATGAGTACCACATGATCTTCGGCGTGTTCTGGATCCGCATCGCCTCCGGTCTGCTCTCGACGCTCCTGATGGCCTCCATTGCGCTGCCGGTCGTGGCTGCGCTCCAACGGGCGAATTTTATTCCAAGTAAGAAGGCTAGAGCATGAACGTTACCGAAGCGCTCAATTACATCCATTCCGTTTGCTGGAAAGGCTCGGTCCCCGGCCTTTCCCGGACGCAGGAGCTGTTACAGCGGCTCGGCGATCCGCAGAAAACACTGAAATTCATCCACATCGCCGGAACGAACGGCAAAGGCTCCACTGCCGCGATGCTCGACTCGATTCTCCGCGCGGCGGGCTACCGCTCCGGACTTTACACATCGCCTTATATCACCTGCTTCAATGAGCGGATGCAGGTCAACGGCGAAATGATCTCCGACGACGAGCTTGCCGAGATCACTGAGCAGGTCAAGCCACACGCCGAGGCCATGGCCGACCACCCGACGGAGTTCGAGCTGGTCACGGCCATCGCAATGGTCTATTTCGCGCGGCACGCGTGCGATATCGTCGTGCTGGAGGTCGGCCTTGGCGGTGAGCTGGACTCGACCAATGTCATCGACACCCCCGAAGCTGCCGTCATCTGCAACATCGGCTACGACCACATGGAGGTCCTCGGCGACACGCTGGAAGAAATCGCGAGCGCCAAGGCCGGCATCATCAAGGGCGGCGACGCAGTGATCTACCGCGGTGCCGATTCCGTGGAGGCCGTGTTCGCAGAGCGCTGCAAGGCGACCGGTGCAACGCTGCACAAGGCGGACTTCGACGGTCTGCATCTGCTCCGCAGCAGCTTTGAGGGGCAGGTTTTTGACTGCGGCGAACGCAAGGCGCTGGAGCTTCCGCTGCTGGGGCAGCATCAGCTCAGAAACGCCGCCGTCGTGCTGGCCACGGTCGATGTCCTGACGAAAAAGGGCTGGAGCATCTCCGAGGAGCAGCTCCGCGCGGGCCTGAAATCCGTCACATGGCCCGGCCGCTTCGAGCTGCTGCGCAAGGATCCGGTGTTCATCGTGGACGGCGGCCACAACCCGCAGTGCATCGAGGCGCTGGCGAAAAATATCGCTGATTATCTGCCCGGCATGGAGATTACCGGCCTGACCGGCGTCATGGCGGACAAGGATTACGCAGATATGTACCGTATCGTTGCGCCGTACATCACGCGCTTCGTCACCGTCACGCCGTGCAACCCCCGCGCCCTGCCCGCCGAAAAGCTGGCCGAGGCCCTGTCGCGCTACGAAAAGCCCGTCACCGCCTGCGCCACCGTGGCCGAGGGCGTCCGGACGGCCATCGCGCAGACCGCCCCGAACGGTGCCGTCGTTGCCTTCGGCAGCCTCTACATGGTCGGTGACATCCGCGCCACCGCAAAGGAATAAGCTTCAAGCGTCCCGCCATCCGGCGAGGCGCTTTTTTATACTAGAATCTGTTAAAAAGCTTGAAAAGCTTTTTATAGCGCCAAAGGCGCGTCAGATTCTGCATGAGACGGCGCATCGTGCGTTCGCACGATGCGAGTGTGCGTAGCACATGGGATTCTTGATTAAATATTTTAATCAAGAATCAGTATTAATGTGTGCTTCCCTTCCGGGCGCAAAAACATCGCTTGCATTTTTATCGGCAAAATGGTACAATAAAGTGTACGCCGCCGCTTTGCGTGCTGCGGCGTAACTCTGCTTGCATCGAGCAAAAGGGGCGACTGCAATGGCAAAGAAAATCACCCGCATCGTACTGACCGGCGGCCCTGCCGCAGGCAAGACCACCCTCATCAGCCGCATTTTGAAGGAATTCAAGCAGGACGACGGCTGGAAGGTCATCACCATCCCCGAAACGGCGACCGAGCTGATCTCCGGCTTCGGCATCAAGCCGTTCGGCAACTGTGTTTCGATGCTGGATTTCCAGTATTTCGTCATCGAGGACCAGCTCCACAAGGAGCGTCTGGCGCTCAAGGCCGCGCAGATGGTGCCGGAGGAGAATGTCCTGGTTATCTATGACCGCGCATTGCTGGATGACAAGGCGTATGTCAGCGACGAAGAATTCCGCGCGGTACTCAGCTCCTTCGGCAAAACCGAGGAGGAGGTCATGGCGGGCTACGATGCCGTTCTTCACTTGGTTTCCTGCGCAAAGGGCGCGGAATTTGCCTACAATTTTGGCAACGAGGCGCGCTACGAGCCGCTCGAGGTCGCGCGGGAGAAGGATGATCTGGCGCTCCGCGCGTGGTCGCACCACCCGAATCTGCGCATCATTGACAACTCCGTTGATTTTGAAGATAAAATTGCCCGCGGTCTGCGCGCGGTCTACGAAACGGTCGGCCAGCCCGTGCCGGAGGAAACGTGGCACAAGTACCTCATCAAGATGCCCGATCTCGCGGTCCTGACCGAGCGCTATCACGCCGCCGGCATCGACATGATGCAGACCTATCTTTCGCAGACCAGCCCGAATATCGTCCGCCGCATCCGCCAGCAGAAAAACGGCAACGAATATCTCTATTTCTACACAGAAAAGCACGATACCGGTGAAACACGCTGGGAAACCGAACGTCCGATCTCCAGCAAGGAGTACATTCAGTATCTGATGGAGGGCGATGTATCACTGCACGCCGTCCATAAGGTGAAGTATCGTTTTGCTTACAATGGCAGACGCTTTGAGATCGACGTTTATCCCTTCTCCGCCGACCACGCCATCCTGCGTGCCGCCCTCCCCGGCAGCGACAGCACCCTCGACGCTCCCCCGGAGATCACCGTCCTCCGCGAGGTCACCAACGACCCTGCATACCGCAACAGCCAACTCGCAAGAAATCAGATTTTATAAAGCCAAAGGGCATGAGGCTCAGCCTCATGCCCTCAGCTTGTCAAAAAAGTCCTGACGGACTTTTCCGACAAGCTGCTTTCAAAATTGCAAAATAGGAATAAGGAAGATT
>OIZL01001864.1_pt1 | contig 10528 bp, 14 predicted proteins | sample 1588541 | NCBI WGS metagenome assembly OIZL01 (sample SAMN03283285) | human gut metagenome | biome: human-associated habitat; material: feces | host: Homo sapiens | place: Peru | collected 2012 | reverse complement strand
CCCTCCCGGAAATCAGTGTTTTGTTTTATCTGTTATCTCGTAGTTATCCCCTGCATTCGAGTGCGTCAACATTTTTTCTCAACTTTATTCAGAGTTTTTCCACGAAAAAAGCACCCTGTTAAGAGTGCCTTTCCGAGATTTCTTATTCAATTACCAGTACGATTGCCTTACAAATCAAATTTCTTTATTAATGCCTCCTGTTCATTTTCTTTATCCAATACACTTTTAAATGCGTGTGTCCAGAAAAAATCAAGTTCTTTATTGCTATCTGTTATTTCTTTAACTGCGGCAGCATAAGCAAAACTTTTTAAAGCCTCACCATCGGCTGTAACGAAAAGAAAATCCTTGAATTTATCAGGTATATTAATATTCTCTCTGGAAGCCAACTGTTTCTTTACTATCTCTGTACCATACTCTGAGAGATGTATTCTCCGTGGTCCTGTTTTAGTCAATCCAAAGATATATTCTCCGCCTGCATATGTCAGTGTTCTTCTGACTGTGAGAACTCTTTCCTCCAAGTCAATATCCTGAACCGTCAAAGCATACAGTTCATTGTTTCTTAATCCTGCAAGCATTTGAAGTCTAAAGGCGTTATCATAGAATGTTCCTTTAGAACACTGGAAGAACAATTTCAGTTCTTCGTCTGTTGGGAGAAATTCATTTTTTCTCGATGGTTTACTCTTATTTAACATAATCGCTCCTTTCTACTACTGTCATTTTTAATTCCCCTTTTTATCTGCTTTAATAATTCACCTGTTTCCACTTCGTAAAATTCGCCAATATAGATGCCTTCAACCCTGCTACGTACTTCATATGTATTAGAAAAAATATCTATGTCTGCATAATATTCATTGTTAATAACCTTATCAAAACCATATTTCCCATTTATACTAAAGAAATCGTCAACATCTTCAAATTTTAGTAATAAATAATCTGTGTAACGTCCTCTTATACCACCGCCTAAATGAAACATTATTACAGCATAGTAATAATTGCCGATTTTTACTATATTATAATTCATATCATTTGTAATTTTGCCGTTGCAATTATAAGTATTTCCGTTGACTTCTGCATTGTCACAGATAAAATCAATTAACTTTTCCTGTTCCTCTGCTGGCATATTATCTAAATTTATAACATTCTTTGCAAAAGCTTCTATTACTTCAAGCGTATCAACTAGTAATATGTTATCTGCTAGTTTGCCATCTTTATATATCCCCGCAGCAAATTCTCCTTTTCTTGTTATTTGTATTTCCTTTTTAACATTTTCCAAATTTGATATTAACATTTTTAACTCCTCCTCTTTTCCCGGAAATCAACTTTTATTTCACTTGTGATTACCCCGATTTTTCAGGGTAATCGTCACATTCTGTCATTTTTTCACCAGACAAGGCACTGTTTTCAGGTCGCCTTGCCGAGAATATCAGGCCAGTACCAGAATCCCTGCAACCCATACAGCAATCAGACCCAATTCAAAGAGTTTCTTCTTCCTGTCAGAAAGCTTCTCTGACTCGTCTATCTGTCTGTTGACTGCTACTAATACAGCACCGGTTGTTATTATGCCTATTACTATACCTACCATTTTCGTACCTCCTCGAAAATCAAATATTGGTTTTAACTCTTGATGTGTAGTTACCCCCTGTTTTACATTCAGTCAATCCCTTTTCTCAACTTTTTCCTGCCTGTTTCAGCATTTCTCCACGAAAAAAGCGTCCGATTAAGAGCGCCTTTCCGGGATTAAAAGAACTTTTTCATTAACAGGTCGTGAAACATATCTGACTCGCTTTTCGGTTCTTCCTTTTCAGATATTTCTTCTATTTTAGGTATTTCGTCAGTCTTAAAATCAGTAAATGATTTATTAATATTTAAAGCCTTACCTAAAATTGTTTCCTTCACTACTCTGCCATCTTTCACAGTGACATTTAAGACACCATCAGTAAATACTGTTACAAATGAATCGTCTTCTTCCATTTCTATATCACCGTACTCCTTTTTAAGTTCAGCAAATGCAATATCTTCTGCATTTTCACCAAAAGGACAATCCACCTTATAAGGTGTTCCCAGAACAATGTTCCCTGTTATCACACCGTTTCTGTTCCTAATGATGACTACAGCATCATTTAATACAGTGGCAAAGCCCTCATTACTATTTATGGGTTTATCTCCATATGTCTTTTTATATTCAGCAAAAGCTGCTCTTACTATTCCAACAATCATATCGTACCTCCCGGAAATCTGTATTTTAATTTAACCTATATCTCGTAGTTATCCCCCGCCTGTCTTCAAGTCAATACCTTTTCTTAACTTTATTCTGCCTGTTTAAGCATTTCTCAACGAAAAAAGCACCCTATAAAGAGTGCCTTTCCGAGAATTATTCAAGTATCTTCTTTGCCAGTTCTTTTGCATACTCTGCAGTCATTGGTTTGCCCAGTTTAATATTAATACAGAAGTTATATATGAGCCATTCCTTGTCACCGATGAACAAACTTTCCCTAGTGTATTTCTTTTTAACATTAGGTATGTCAATCTTCTTTCTATATGCTTTTATATAACTCTGATATGATTCAGTTTCCTCACAACGCTCTGCTAACTTCAATTCACCATCATATTCCCTGTATGTGAACTCACTCTCACCAAACCACTTTTTAATGTCTTTGTTAATATCTATGCTTAGTGTATCTCCATAGTTAGATATATTTCTGGGTTCATTCAATTCAAGTCCGTTCATTTCAAGTTCTTCCACGAACTCTACAGCTGTGAGCAATCCGTTTGCTTTTGTCAGCTTTTCTTTGATATTGCTGTATGGATTTCTTAATTCCCTTATCTGTTCTTCTAAGGCTTTAGCTTTTAGTTCAGCCTTGACATATTCTTTTACAAGTTTCTTTGCATCTGCTGTATATCCTTTCAGCACCTTTTCTGTAACTGTTTTTCTGTTAACCTCTCCAAATTTTCCTGTGTTAATGTTTACGAACGATAATGTATCATCGTTCTCTTTGTAAATGAAAGCCGGTATTTCTTTTGTTCCCCACTTGTCTGTCTTTATAAGTTTTGCATATCTCATAGTGTACCTCCCAAAATATGTTTTGTGTTACTTGTTATCTCGTAGTTATCCCTATCTTCCGATAGAGTCAACATTTTTTCTCAACTTTTTTCTGTATTTTGCATTAAAAAAAGCACCCCTTTCCGAGATGCTTTCCCTTATTCCTGTTCCATTTCTTTCAGTAATTCTTCTTCAATTATGCAGTACATTGACGGAACATCAAAAGCACACAGCTTTTCAAGATTATCAAAGATATATTCCTTTACACTCTCCTTGTCAAACTTACAGTCTTCAACCAGACTGTCTACCAGTTCTGAGAACTTCCATTCTCCCATAGGATCGCAGTAAAAGATAAAATCCTTAGGTCTTTCAGCTTTCACCTTAGATATATTAGCTTTATGTTGCGATGAACCTTTGCAACATCTTTCTGTTAGGTTTATCATATTGCACCTCCCTCAGAAATCAGTGTATTAAACTAGCTGTCAAACTTGCACTTGTTTAACAGCTCGCATTCTGCCCAGTACGGACAGTCTGCACATGAGATAGTTTCGTATTCCATATTCATACCTCCCGGAAATCTCCATTTGAATTTACCTGTTATTTCGTAGTTACCCCTGTTTCCAAACGCAGTCAACACTTTTTTCTTGCTTTTTTACAATTTTCTTCTGTTTTCAGGTATTAAAAAAACATAACCTGTCGAGAAATAAAAAAAACCTCTACATATATAAACATTACTTTCAGGATTTCTCCCAAACATATCACAATATTTTAATTAAATGGTGATGGTTTGTTAATATGACCTATTTCTCCGCAGGCAAAACAGCCTTTTTCAGCCTTTTTATCGCTTTCAATGCAATTCTGTACCCGAACTCAGAAAAAAGCGGGGAAATCAAGCGTTTTCCTTGTCATTTAGGAGTTCCTATTCTGAAATATCTTCTCCCACAACTAAAGCAGGTCTTATATGCTATTTATGGAGTCAAAAAAGAAAAGAGCCTCCTTTTCAGGAAGCCCTAATCTCAAAACATCTATTTAAAGGAGGTTGGTTGACACGTTCCTGCTATGCAGGCTCTAACCCGTGTGTCACTCGGTCGTTAACTTATCACGCCTGTGTAGTTACCCCTACCTTTAAACTATGTCAACACCTTTTTTAAACTTTTTTTATTTATTTTTCAGTTTTTTGTTTTCATTTAAGTTCTCATTTGACTTTTCAAAGGCTTTTTTGAGTTTCTTCAACTAAGCTCTTGACTAAAACAGCATTTCCTTGACTAAAAAATTCTAAGAGCAGTCCAGTTTAGTCAAGGATAAAATAAGCAATATCAATAGGTTTAGGTGGTGCATTGACTAATTCCTTGACTAAAAGCTGCTTTTCCTTGACTAAAACAATCAGAGATTAGTCCATTACAGCTTGATTTGTATGTTTTTCAGTCTGTCCCTAGCAGTAAGCTCCTGATTAACATATTCTTCTTCCGGGTCAACAGGCTTTTCTTCTCTCGGCTCCGGTACAGGCATAGCCTCTTCAGAAACCAAAAGAGTGCCTTTCTGATAGTCACCATCAGTCATATGTCGTTCATCGGAGAACATATAGCCTTGAAGTTCTGTCATACCGCTTACATTACAGAAGAACCTACCCTTTTGTCTTTCGGATATGGTACCGGCGATAGGGTCGTCTAATACAATCTCGGAAAGACCGGCTTTTCCTCCGACCTGTCCGCATATTCTTACAGGCAGATTTGACCTTAACTGACCGGGTAATGTTTCTGCATCAGGTCTTTGCGTTGCCAGAAGCATATTTATACCGGCTGCTCTTGATTTCATAGCAAGTTCCATTAATACTTTGGATATTACCGCAAGGTCAGCTTTGGTTTCCTTGTCCGCACCCTGCTTATTGAGCATAGAACCTACTTCATCGCAGGCAAGTATGATTCTTGCAAGGGGCATTTCCGGGAATTTACGGTTGTAATCCTCTAGGTTCTTACAGCCGTACCGCTTAAACAGCTTAAATCTTTCTTCCATTTCCATTTGCAGCTTGGTGAGCATTTCTATGGCCGTTTCTCTTTCTGTGTATATGGAAGCAAACGACTCCCACTTGCCGCCGAACTCTACGCCGCCTTTAAAGTCGATTATGTAAGCCTTTGCACCTTTTCTTACACACTGCCATAGAACGGATCTAAGCAATACCGATTTTCCTGAACCTGTAGTACCGCCTATAACCATATGAGGCAGAGAGTCTAAGTCTATTATTAACGGGCCTGTTATGGTCTCGCCCAGCACCACGTCAAAAGCACCATCACTCTTTAGTTTTGACTTAGGCGTGTCGATTTTCTTTAACCATGCAACCAGTTTACTGTCTTTCTTCTTTTTTCCCGCCGTTTCTTCCTGCTGTTCCTCTTCATTATCAAGCTTCAAGCCGGGAATAAAGGAGTCATCCCACTCAATCTTTGTAGGAATGGCGTATTTACTGTCTATCACTCCGAGAAGTATTTCCTTTTTCGTTTCATTTACTCTTTCCACAAAGACTACAGAGCAGTCTAAAGCTGCTTCTATCTCTGTACGCTTCTGTATCCACTTTTCGATAGGTATTCCCTCGGAATGGTAGGTTCTTTCTTCGATTTTCTCATTGGATTTGCTCTTTGTTTTCCGTATAAGCTCCGGCGCTTCACCGTTCGAGTTGGTTAATCCGATACTTCTGAACTGTTCTTCTTCGGTTTTCGGAGATTTTGCACCATACCCTAAGATTATTGCAAAAGGTATAAGCAGTGTAAATATAGTAAACAGCGGGCTTATGCCTAAAAGCTGTCCTATATCATCAGCCGACTTGATACACTGTATAGCGATAAGGAGAGTAAGCACTACTGCTATCGCTCCCTTGACAGTCATATTTTTTAAGCCCTGAACAAAGAGCTGCACCTGTTCTTCTCCGGTCTGTCCTTTCTTCCTTGTCTGCTTGTCTTTCTTTTTATACATATTCAGAATTCCTTTCCACAGAAAACAGAGGATATATCCATAACGCCTTGCCTTCTGTTATTACAAAGATACATTCTATTTCCTTTGTCCGCTCTGTTGCCACTTCCTCGGCAAGTGCCTTTGCATATTCCAGCGCCAGACCGTATGTTTCTCTTTCAGCGGCATTTACAAAGCATTTTCCGTTGTATGTTTTAACCTGATACTTCATCTTTCCACTTTCCCCCTTTATCATTTCGGTATACTTCTCCCAGATATAGCTTTGTACTTGCAATACTGCTATGACCCAGTTGTTTTCCAACAAGTTCAGCGCTTTCCCTTTTTCCTTTCCCGGCTTTGCGGTGCATTATATATCTCTTTCTTGCATTATATCGTCTTAAATCGTGCGACCTTCCGCCTCTCTCGACAAGGTACTGCTTTAAAAGTACGTCATGCATAAAAACCTTACTGTCCTCTTCATAGTTTTTCAGGTAATCTTCCAGTTCTTTGTAGAGTTTCGGGTTTTTCAGCACTTTTACATATCTGCTTTCTTTGGTCTTTCCGGGAGCGACATAAAGCCATATATTACCCTTGCGTAATGTAATATCTTTCTTACAGAGATTGCTTATTTCACTTACTCTCAATCCGCTTTCTATCTGCAGAAGCAATGACAGCTTTATCTTTCGGTCTTTAGCAGAGCCTATTATCGTTCTGTATGACTTTTCACTTCTTGCAGGCTCTATACCGGTTTTCTTAGTCCTGCTGGCCTGCACGCACTGGTATCTTATGCTGCCTTTCAGCAGACCTTCCTTTTTTTTCATTATTTCATTCTCATATTCGGTGATGGCTGCCAAATAGACCCCTCGACTTGATTCCGACTTTCCGAGAGAGTATATGACGTACTGTATCTCTGCTGATGAACTGTCTTCCGTTATGCCGTTCCTCTTCAAGAGCGACATACAGTACATATACTGTTCTATTGTGTTCTTCGCATATCCTTTCTGTTCAAGGTGCTGCTGATAGCTGTATAATTTCAAATGGTTCATTTCGTGAACACCCCCTGCTTAAATAAAATAAAAGCGACTATGCACACAAGCACGCAGTTCGCTATATAAAAAAAGGTTTCAAGCACGCCTCCCGTTGTGATGAAACCTAAACTTATTCTTTTTTTACTCGGATACAGCCACCTTATGCCTTCAGGATTGAATGTATCCCATATAAGGTGACACATACTGCCTATGAAGAAGCCTAACCCGATGGTTAAGGCATATGATGCCGCGTGACACCTGACACCTATATCCAGCATAAGGTTTTCAATAAGGTTTCCGCATAATATACTCAGCACGTACCCTAATATCCCGAAAAGGATACAGGCGAAAACCGTATGTATCTCGTTTCTGTGCTTTGTAAACCTCGAAACCACGCCAGATACCGCTTTAAAAATGAGATTTGTATTAGATAACCGGCTTCTTGGGTGGTCGATGTCCGGGAGAAGACTGCCGATGGTCGTCGCTCCCAGCATTACCCCCATCTTTACATAACTGTCAGGGTGCATTACCCCTATCCACATAAGCCCGAATAAAGCTCCCCCTGCCATATGTGTTTTTCCTGTCATAGCTTACCTCCCTGCTACCCATTCAAGACCGAATGTATTCTCGGAAGGCCCTATCCTCTTTACAAGGTTTTCTCCTGTTATTATCCCTATTATCACGATTACTGCTGTTATACCCAGTATTATTATCAAATCCATATTATCCTTTATTACTTTTTTCAGCTTTTCTCCTATCTTCCGAGATTTCATCCGATACTCCTTTCTACGTTTTATCTGTTCTCTCGCATTTCCTCCCCGAATGCCGGCAATCAGACCTTTCTCTCAACTTATTCAAAGTCTTTCCCACTAAAAAAGCACCCTGTTAAGAGTGCCTTTCCGAGAATTGCTTTACTCACTAGACGTATGGGATTTATTCATTCTGCCGATATGGTAAAAATTCTCCCTCATAGCCAAACAGTTCGTTCTCTCCCGGAATATAATTTAGTCCGGTTTCCATACACCGGAAAATATCAGCTTCTGGTGAACCGCTTGCCTTGTAGAATTCTGCATAAGAATACAAACTATCATAGGTAGTCAAATGTAATTCTGTATTTCCTCTTGTTTGCTTTATCAGTTCTTTACCTTCCAGACCTTCGGGAAGAACACCCACTGCTTCAAAATGATACCCCTGATATTCAAACTCGAACGGGTTATAATCAGTCTTAACAATCTCAATCTTGAGAAGGCGTTCCCATTTCCTAAACTGAAACTCCATTTTGGCTTTTGAGCCATCCGGCTGTGGAACGAATATTCGCTCGTTAACAGCCATTATTACCGGTTTATCTCCGGCTAATGCGAGGAACTGCTGTTGCAGTTCGATTGGCGCAACGATTGCGATAATGTCGCTCTCGTCAATCTCCTGCTTCAGTTCATCAGCCCTTCTTATAGTTCTATCAATCTGGTTAATCTCAACTTCTCCGAGTGCCTTTCTCTGTGCCTCCGTCATTTCGTGACGTGAAAACCATAAAACCTTTTTCATAATGTACCTCCAAGTGTTCTGTGTTATTTGTTATCTCGTAGTTATCCCCTGCCTTTAATGGAGTCAATACTTTTTCTCAACTATTTCAAAGTTTTTTCCACGAAAAAGCACCCGATTAAGAGTGCCTTTCCGAGATTATATGCTCAGTATCAGTAATGCTATTACTATAGCAGTAGCTATAGCCTTTTCTTTCTTGGTGAAAGGTTTTCTGTCTGCTTTTTTATGCTTTCTCACAGAAGCTTTTACTTTTGTCTGCTTCTGCACTGCTTCTTCTGCCTTTATCATCTTCTTCACAGCTGTTTTCCTTTTAAGGGAATACCCCTGTAAAGAATTCTCTGCCTGTATGTCTGCTTTATTTGCTCTTGCCTTTTTTCCTGTCTGCATATTCACATAGTACACACAGCTTTCAGTTTCCTTGTATATGTAAGCTGCCTTTTCCTTATCGTTGATATTAAGAGCTGCAAATCTTTTCATTGTGTAACCTCCCGGAATTCAAATATCTGTTTTACCTGTTATCTCGTAGTTACTCCTGTATTTCTACCCAGTCAACACCTTTATCAACTTTTTTCTAATGTTTCACAACACTTTTGCTCCGGACATTTATGTCCTTACCAGACTTTATATGCTTTACTATGCTTTCTGCTGTGCTTTTTTAGCAGATGCAGCCTTTTCTTCGGCCGCCCTTTCCGAGAGCATAGCCGCCCTGCCTTCTCTCTCTATATCCTTATGTAATAACGGCACATCCATATAGAAATTAACTCTATTCATATCTACAACACAGACTCTCTTTAATTCGCTCTGATTTCCTATCCTTATTCTTCTTGGTGTATTGTTTTCTAAGATAATTCCCAGCGATACGAGGTGTTTCTTGAGGCTGCTTGCCGGGATAACCTTTTCCTCGTGTTCTCTGGCAAAATCCTTTTGCACTTCTCCGAGAAATGTTGTTAGGTTACTAGGCCTTACAAATATCTCATTCTCTCTACCGTTCTCCGGATAGTACAGTACCCAGTTCTTTCCCTTGCTCTCCGCCCTTGTCTTATCATCCCACTCATTTAACAGGGTGAATGTATTCCTTACCATATAGCACAGTTCTTCTAAGCTCCTTATCGGCTGATATTTGTTCTTTTTAGGCATTTCCTGCTCCTTTCTCCCGCTTATGCAGGCTTTTTATAGAGGTTTTGTATGTTTATACAGTGTTTTCTCTGTTTTATGCGCGGTTTCAGGTACTATCTCGGTGATTTTTGATACTTCAACGCATAACGATGTATTTTTATTCGCCATTTCTTACTTTTTATTCGTTTTTCCCTACTTCTCATACTGCTTCACTCCCTTTCTTATTCCCGCAAGCTCCCGCATTATTATTTATCGCTCCGCATATCTAATTGCATTTTCATCTGCAGAAATGTTTTTTTATGCAGTCCAAGATACTCTTAGTTACCCCAAACCACCGTCAGCTTTATCTTTTTAACCTTATGTGAAATGGTAACTTTTCCGAAACCCCACACCCTAAAAACCATTGCAAACACAGCATTCGGTCATAAAACAAGGTAAAGTAACGGAAAAAACAGAAGCCAAATGCAAAAAGATACATTGAAATAGTAAATAAATATGCGGAATCAATCAGTATGCAGTGATTTGAAAAGGGAGTACAATGTGTACCCTAGTATAAAGATTGATATATCTATTTCTGTTCATCTATAGCTTTCATAATGATAGCTTCTCTCTTGTAGTGTTCGGAGATAAGTAATGATAAGGCTCTTTCAACGGCCATAGTCTTACTCAGACCTGTTATATTACAGAAATCTACTAATTCATCATAAATAGTTCTATCTATCTTACAGCTAATAAGCTTACTGTACATTTTAGGTTTAGTCAGATAGCTCCTTTCTCGGAAACCTGATTTTAAAAAATGACATTGCTCAATGAAAAAGCCTGCCTTAAACAGCAGACATATTTTTCATCATTATTTCAAAGTCAT
>OIZL01001863.1_pt1 | contig 10530 bp, 8 predicted proteins | sample 1588541 | NCBI WGS metagenome assembly OIZL01 (sample SAMN03283285) | human gut metagenome | biome: human-associated habitat; material: feces | host: Homo sapiens | place: Peru | collected 2012 | reverse complement strand
AGGTAACTTAACCTTGTTATATACGTAAAAATCTTCGATTTTTCCTATATAATAAGAAAAATTAAAAACTTTTTTTGATTTGTTCTCCGACTAAAATGAAAAAACTCACCCTTATATTTCTATAAGGGTGAGTTTTTTCTCACGGTACCACCTTAATTTATATATAAATAATTATTATATACATCTTAATTAGCTTTTAACACAGCTTACGCGGATATATCTAATTTAAAATTTCAATATATCAACTCCAAAGCTACCTTCGGTTTATCTTTCTATAAGAAGCTTTCAGCCAATGACTTCTTTTCTCTAAAATAGCAGTTTTAAACTTACTCCTCTTTTTCTTAGTTTTTTCTATTATGTTTAATATTTTAATACTTCTATCAAGATTTGTCAATATTACTATAGCAAATAAGAAAAATTTTGCTACTAGTTAATTGTTTAAAATAATACTAGCTTTCGGACAGGCACAAGACCTGCCCATACATTTATTATTTGAATAAAATAATAAATTATCAAATAATTTGTAAACTTTATATCATATATTAAAAAAAATAATTAATCCTCCTATTATTGCAACAAAAAAACCTATAATTTTAAAGCCAGCTGATGCTTCATTTTGATCTCCAAAGCCAAAAAACTTTTTTGTTAAAAGTCTAGCATCAAAAACCATTATTACTCCAAGCATTGCTATTAATAATCCAATAATTATTAAAATTACTTTTCCCATATTTTCACCCTCTGTTTTATATATTTTAAATCTCTATTCTATTCTTTAGTTTTTCGTCAATTATCTTTTTTAATCGTATATTTTTTTCTTTTTCTAATTTAGGGTCATCTTGCAATATTTTTATACATAAACTTTGTATAAGTTTTAACAGTTTAATATCTTCAAATAAATTTGCTATTTTAAATTCTGGTAGTCCATGTTGTTTTGTTCCAAAGAATTCTCCTGTTCCTCTTAATTCTAAGTCTTTTTCAGATATGATAAAACCATCATTTGTGTCTTGCATTACTTGCATACGTTTCCTGATTATTTCAGAGTTTCCCTCATATTTTAATATACAGTATGATTTATATTCTCCTCTTCCAACTCTTCCTCTTAATTGATGAAGTTGTGCTAACCCAAATCTTTCTGCGTTTTCTATAACCATTATGTTAGAGTTTGGAACATCTACACCAACTTCTATTACTGTAGTTGAAATTAGTATTTGAATCTCTCCATTTTTAAATTTTTGCATTATTTCATCTTTTTCTTTTGATTTCATTTTCCCATGCAAACATTCAACTTTATAATTTTTAAACACTTCATTTTTATATTTTTCTACAAGTTCCATTACAGATTTTGCATCTATATCTTCGCTTTCTTCTACAAGCGGACATACAATATACGCTTGTCTGCCTTCATCTATTTGTTTTTTTATGAAATTGTTTATTCTTTCTTCCATAGATTTTCTAACTGCAAATGTATCTATTTTTTTTCTATTTGGTGGAAGTTCATCTATAATAGATATGTCTAAATCTCCATATAATATTAAAGCAAGCGTTCTTGGAATAGGAGTTGCAGTCATAACCAATACATCTGGATTTTTTCCTTTTGATGCAATTGTGCTTCTTTGTCTTACTCCAAATCTGTGTTGTTCATCTGTTACTACTAGTCCAAGATTTTTAAATACTACATTTTCTTCTAACAAGGAATGAGTTCCAATTATTATATCTATTTCTCCATTTTTTAATCTATCTAGTATTTCTTCTTTTTTCTTTTTAGATGTATTTCCTAGCAATAGTTCGCATTTTATATCGTATTTTGAAAGTATATTTTGAAAATTTGTCATGTGCTGTGTTGCAAGTATTGATGTAGGTGCCATCATAGCCATTTGGTATCCAGACTTAACTGCTTTATATGCCGCAATAATAGCTACTATTGTTTTTCCGGATCCTACATCTCCTTGAAGCAATCTATTCATAGCTTTATTTGATTCCATATCGTTATCTATTTCTTCTAATACTCTAGTTTGAGCATTTGTAAGCTTAAATGGTAAATCGTTTATTACATCTGACATTTTTACGTTTTTATCAAAACTTATTCCATCATTTCCGTTTTCGTATTTATTTTTTAAGCTCAATAGTAATAGTTGCATTGTTAATAGTTCTTCAAATGCTAGTCTATTTCGTGCATCTCCAAAGTCTTTTAAAGCTTTGGGAAAATGTATAGTTTCTATTGCACTTTGTAAACTTAATAAGTTATATTCTTTTAAAATATAATCTGGCAAAGTCTCTTCTAATTTTCCCTTTGTGGCTTCTAATGCATTTTCTATTATTTTTCTTAATGTATTTTGCGATAAATTATATGTTAATGGATAAATTGGAATTATTTTTCCAGTGTTGTTATCTTTTCCGTCAATATCGTAAACAGGAGAAAGCATTTCTGTTATTCCAATTTTTTTATTGATTTTTCCATAGAATTTATATTTTTTACCAATTGCAAAAATATTTTTTAAATATGGTTGATTATACCAAGTTATTTCACAAGCCTCTGAATCATCTTTTATTAATAGTTTATAAATTGTCATTTTTCTTTTATATGTTCTAATTTCTTTTATTTTAGATACAACAATTCCTTCTATTAATGCTTCTTCGCCATTAACAGTATCTATAATCCTTTTAGGTTTGCTTCTATCTTCGTAATCTCTTGGATAATATGTAATTAAATCTTCAACTGTAAAAATATTCAATTTATTTAGAAGTTTAACACGATTAGGTCCTACTCCTTTAACAAATTTAACATCATCTAATAAATCCATTATTTTCTCCTATTACAAAATTTATTCTAGCATACCAAACGTTTTTTTGTCAATGTAATGATTTTAGAACAAATCGACATTATATCGTTCTTTGTTCTAGCCAGATTTGATTTTGGCTATATAAAAAAAGTAAGTACATAATTATAAATATGTTCCTACTTTTTAATAATAAAGGCGAATATTCTCTACATTTTTAATAAATTTTCTGTAGAAATATCATCTTTTGTAATTGTTTTTAATACACTCTTTTTCTTTTTATCTTTTGTATTTGATGCATGTTTTATTACTGTTTTTTCATATAAATTTCTTACAAATCTTGCATTACCAAAGTTTTTAGTATCTTTATATTCATTAATTATATCTTTGGCTTTTTCTATAGCAGAATTTTCTAATATAAATCCAGATTTTTTCATCATAGACTCAAAAATTTGTATTAGTTCACCTACAGTATAGTCTTCAAATTCAACAGTATACCCTATTCTTGAGACTATTCCTGAATTTGCATTTAAGAAGCTTTGCATTTCCTTTGTATATCCAGCAAATATAACTACTAAGTTATCTCTATAATTTTCCATTGCTTGAATTAATGTAGCAATTGCTTCTTCATTGTATGAATTTCCTTCACCCTTTCCAGAAGCTAAAGAATATGCCTCATCTATAAATAATACTCCTCCCAATGCTTTTTCTATTACAGCCATAGTTTTAGGAGCAGTTTGTCCAACATATTCTGCAACTAAATCTTTACTTGATACTTCTATAAGTTTATTTTGTTTTATATATTTTAAATTATATAATATTTGTGCAACAATTCTTGCTACTGTTGTTTTTCCTGTTCCAGGGTTTCCTAAAAATACCATATGTAAATTTGTGTCTTTAATTTTCAAATCATCTTTGGTTTTCTTTTTTAATTCTATTAAGCTAACTAAATCTCTAAGCATTTGTTTAACTTTTTGTAGTCCAACTAACTCATCTAAACTTGCGAAAACTTCGTCAATAGTCTTTTCTTTTTCATATTTTGGTATTAATTCTTCTGTAAACTTTTCTTGTTTATTTAATAGAATTTCCCCAATAAGTCTTTCTTTATATTGATTAAAGTTCAAATTTGAATTTGGATATGTTATTGATATATACTCTAATAATTTTATTTCGAAATTTTCATCGGTTTCTCCATCAACCTTAACCTTTTCTAAAACATCTTGATATATATCCTGTACATCCGGCTTTACCCCTTCAATTTCATAACTAAATATATTTTCTTTTAAATTATCATTTTTAGATAATAATTCTTTTATAACATCTTTACTTTCGTCAGTTAATATTGTTATTGTTTTAGTAGAGTTCTCTTCTATTTTGTTTTCCAAATTACTTATAAATCTATCTTTGAATAGTTGTTCTTTTGCTATTAAACCTTCAATGTCTTTTATTATAATAATACTATTCTTAGCATCATAAATATCTTCTATTTGATCAACTTTTTCAAGTGCATATAAAGAAACTTCTATTGACTCTCCCTTTTTTATATATCCAAATGATTCAGAAGAAACCTTTAAAATGTCTGCAATGCTATATAAAGTTTCTTTATTATCACAATATATAATTAAATTAAATGGAATGTATTGTTTTGTTTCTTTTTTGTAGTATTTATCCATATATTTTACAATCTTATTTAATGTTTCTTTGGATTCATCTGTTATATATAATTCATCAATTTTTTCTAGGAGCATTTTTAATGTTGCTTGTTCATCAAGCACTTCACTATGTTGAACATTTTGTTGTTCTTTGCTAACTATTTCTTTATTACAGATTTTTATTTCTGGTATATCCCTTGATATACTTACTTCTCTTTTTAAATCTTCATATTTTTTATGAGGACCTCCAAAGAAATCCTCATAAATATTGTTTAAAAAATTATTTTCTATGTTATTATCTGCCATTTTAACCCCTTATAATAATTCTATTTTAATTTTTAGGTTCAACTTTAATTTCTACTAATTTTTCTTTTAATTCTCTTTCTATTTCAACTAATTCTTTTTCAGCTTCTGCTCTCTTAACTTTACCATTTTCATGTATTTCAAGCACTTTGTCTAAAGTTTCTATAATATCTTTATTTGTTTTTTGTAAAGTTTCAACATCAACAATAGCTCTTTCAGATTCTTCTGCAATTTGAATAGATCCTTGTTTTAATATTTCACTATTTTTCTTTAACATATCATTTGTTAAGTTTGTAACAGATTGTTGTGCTCCTAAAGCTTGTTTTGCATTATTTATTCCTAATGCTAAAACAATTTGATTTTTCCATAAAGGAATTGTATTTATTAATGAACTTTGTATTTTTTCTACTAGTTCAGTTTCGTTACTTTGAAGCATTCTGATTTGTGGAGCCATTTGAATAGATATAACTCTTGTAGTTTTTAAGTCATATATTTTCTTTTCAAATCTATTTATTGTATTTACCATATCATTAACTCTTTGAACATCTAATTGTTCTTTTGTTTCTTCTGCCTTTTTCTGTAATTCTGGAAGAACTACATTTCTTAGTTCTTCAAGTTTCTTTTCGCCTGCGATTATATATAAAGATAACTCTTTAAAATATTGTAAATTTTTCTCATACATTGTATCAAATATTGTTATATCTTTTAACATTTGTAATCTGTGTCTATCAAGTTCTTTCTCTATTTTGTCAATATTTACATCAATTTTATTATATTTTGCAATTATTTTTGTTACTTCTTTTTTTGCAGAATGGAATAGTTTTCCAATAACTCCTCTGTTTTCAATTTGAATATCGCCATCAAAATCTTTAATTTGTGCAACTAAGTCTGCTAGTAAGTCTCCCACTTCTCCTGTTTGTTTTGTTTTTACTCCTTCTAGTACACTATCTGAAAACTCAGATATTTTATTTTGAGCCTTTGCTCCAAATTGTAATATTTGTGTAGAATCTTCAACATTTATTTGAGAATTAAACTCCTCAATTGCTTTCTTTTCTTCATCAGTTAAATTATCAAAATTTAATGAATCCTCAATCATCTTATCTGTAACTTTTTCTGTACTTTGTGCTAGAGCCTCAACTTCTTTGCTTTCTGCTTGTTTAACTTCTAATTCTTTCATTTTAAATTCCTTCCTTTATTAATTAATTTATTTTAAATAATCAATTAATTTATTATAAACGTTCATTTTTAAACTTGAAACTGTACTACTTATTGTTTTTGGTATACCAATTCCAAATGATGAAACATCATAGTTTCCACCAACTATTCCAGTTCTAAATCCATATTTAGACCATGCTATTTGTTGAATAGTTGAGTCATCAAATGCTTTATAAAACTTATTACCTGCATCTGTAAATGTTGCAATACAATGTGAATTCCAAATTGTTGGTGTTGGATATAATATACGTATATCATCTTTTACTTGATTATATCCATCTGGGTTTTCATTTGCAAATTCTATTATACTTTTCTCATAATCAACAATCATAGGTTCTCCACCCATTCCAGTTTTTAAGTATCTTTCAAATAAATCTGCAGGTGTATTATTCATATATCCAGATTTTGTATAAAACTCTTTAAGTTTAGGTAAGTTCTTTTGTACTCCTTCGTCTGTTACTGTTCCTCCACACATAATTGAAAGAAGTAAACCATAATATGTTGCACCTGGTGACGAAGTAACTGGGTCAGTAGATGCAATATTTATATTTCCATATAGTTCTTTAAGTCCTATGTCTGACCATTTTTTTCCTGCTAATATATATTCTATTAGTTTGTCCATATCAGTTATATAGTAAACGCCATCTTTAACAGTTACTATTTTCTGTTCAACTAATGCATCTGCAACTTTTCCCCAGCTGTAAATTACAATTGGAGTGTTAAGTGTTAGACCACCGTCTAAAACTCTATATCTATCTGCTTCTCCTTTTGATTTATCTGCTGATACTTTATAATAATCATAAAATCTTTGATCTGAACAAAACATTGCGTCATATTTAGTTGTTTTGTCTTCTCTAACTAATGGATTTACTATTAACTTTCCATTGCTCCAAGAATCATATACTACATTTAATTTATACTTTTCTTGCATTGTTTTTACAACATCTTCATCTGCAATAAAATCTTCTTTTCCACCACCTGTTGCTACATAAACAGTTGTTAAATCTCCTAGCTTACTTGAATTGTCTTTTATAGTTTTAATTAAAACTATAGTTATAATTAATACAATAAATATAACAATTCCTATAATTTGTTTTTTCTTCAAGACTATTCTCCTCCTTTATTAATATTTAAATCATTTTCGTTATTGTAACCATCTGCATTAAGCATATTATTAAATACTTTCATTTCTGCATCTGTATCAATCATATCAGATTGATATAGTTTTGATAATTGATTTTTGAATGAACTGTTAATCTTAGAAATCATTTTTTCTGATGATTCCATAAACTTCTTTCCTTCTTGTGTTGTTAAGCTTTGATTTTCTATTTCATCATATTTTTTTATTATATTTAATGTAGTTGGTAGATAATATTCAAAAAAGTTATTCATTCTTTTATACTTTTTAGGTTCTTTTTCTATTGTAGTAATAATTTTATTTATGGATAAACTTATTTCTTTTATTTCATTTACTGTTTCAGGCTTATCTATTTTGCTACTCAATTTTAGAATTTCAGCATTTTCCTCTTTTGCTTCCTGAAGAATGTCATATAAATTTCTATCTGTTTCTTTTAGTTGTTTTGTGTTTTTATTTCTAAAAATCAGTTCGCTTGCCCCATATGCTCCTGCGCCAATTATTAAAGATGGTAGAATTCCGATAGATAGTCCAATATATGGTATTGCAAAAAAAGTTCCTCCGCAAAGCTGCTGATATAAGCATTGAATTTTTCACTTTATCTCCTCTTTCTTTAATTATATCCTCTTACTTCTTTAAATGCTCCAAGCAAATTTTTTCTTCCGTCAAATACTTTTGCATTTGTTAAATTTGCTATATCCTTTAATTGACTACTTTGTGCATTTCCAAACATAATAGAATATATAGGTATTTTGCTATCACTATTATATGCATTTTGTAGCAAGTTAAATTTTCCGATATTTCCTTGACCATCTGTCATCAAAATTACTGACAAGTTATATTTATCTGCATCTTCTGTTTGTAAAACTTTTAGTGCTTCTACTGCTGCAGGATAAAGTGCAGTTGAGCCATTAGGCGTTGTACTAGTTATTCTTTTTAATAATTCATCTGTTTTTTGTCCATTATCTGTACTAAAACTTGGAAATACTTTTGAGCCAAATGGAATTATTGTTATTTTATCTTTTTCAGAAAATTGAAGCAAATCTTCTGCTGCTTCATCTGTTAAAATATATTTCATTGCATTTACTAGTTGGTTATATCCATCTCCATACATACTACCAGAATAATCTAAACAGAATACAACATGTACTGGTTTTCTAAGTTCTGTCTGATATAAATTCAAAGCAAGTTTTATAACCTTTGTATTTGGATATTTTATTGGAGATATATATTTAGTTGTATCTATTCCCCAAGATGGATTAAAAATAGTTTTATCCACATTATTTGAGGCGCCTCCATACCAAGTTCTTCTTCCTTGTTTTTGTAGTAATGCTTGTCCTTCATTACTTAAAAGAAAACCTTGCATATCCTTAAATATATCTTCCTTTACACTGTCTTTATTATTTATATATGCAAATGGTGAATCTGATATAGAGACTCCATCCACTGGGTATATTGCATATAATGTTTCCTTTCCACTTTTTTCTAGTTTTTTATTTATATTTATAATTGATGATTCATATGTAACGACTGCTTCATAATCACCATTTAAGAACAACTCTTCTAAGAAGTCCTCACTACCAGATGATCTCTCCATCCCAGAAAATAAGGTAACTAAATTTTCTTTTAATTTTGAATTCTTTAGGTTATCTTCCGTTAATACTTCAGGATTTCCTGCAAGCGTTGCTAATAATCCTAAATAAGCAGAAGCTCCGCTATTTGTTTTAGTTGGATTTGACATACTAAATTTAAGATTTCCATCAGAAATTGCTTTTACTATATCCTTTGTATATACATCTTTTCCAACAAATCCTAATTCTTCTGCCTTTTTCTTTTTTATTCCAAATATTACTGGATTTATACTAGTGTACTTAGAATTAGTTACTTTTACAGAATTGTCTAGCATATATTGCCATATTGAATTAGATGTCCATACGCCATCAAATTCCTCTCCACTGTTTAATCTATCAATAATATTCAAAGTTCCATCATATTCAATTTTTACATTATATCCACTTTTTTTAGCATGTTCTGTTATAATATTTTCTAAATCTTTGTTCTCTGAACTAGCAATAATTTTAAAATCATTGTTGCTAAATAAAAAATTTTTAGTTACTTTTTTTGTTTGTTGAGATACAGAAATAGAAAATAAAAATACAATCAAAAATATTATTAAAAAAATCTGCCATTTTTTAAACTTTTTCATTTGTTCCCCCTTAATTAATTTAATGTAATTATATATTTTAAAAGAATAATTTGCAACTAGTTTTATTAAAAAAATAGACTTATATAAAAAAATATGCTACAATTAATTTGTAATAAAATTGCGGGTATAATTTAGTGGTAGAATGCCATGCTTCCGACCTGGTCGCGCGAGTTCGATTCTCGCTACCCGCTCCATTTAAAAACAACTTACGGATTTAAAAGTTCGTAAGTTGTTATTTTATATTGTCAATTGGATGGTTGTCAAAAAACTCCGTCCCCATTGACATCAAACTAATCTTTAATATTTAAATTTTTATTTTATAAAGTAATTAATATCATTGCCAGCTTTTATTTGAATTCTAAAATCCGGGTGAAAGCAAAATAACTGTAAATCTGCTAATTCAATATATTTCCAATTTTTGTTTTTATTTAAATTTAATGCTTTTAATACTTTATCTTTAGTAATATGTCCAAAACTTTCTATATTATATTCAATCCTACCATTGCTATAAATAACTAAATTATCTTTACCAAAAATTTTCTTTTTAAAAGTCACTATATAGAATTCGGAGCTTTCATCAAATATAACTCCTCTGAAAAATAATTTAATTTTTTTAGAATATTTTTTTGAAAATTCCTCTTCAATTACATTAACAATTTTTTCTTTACAATCTTTTTCGTTTTTAAATAATAATTTTAATATATCTAACATTTGATTTATATAATCTGTATTTTTCACAACGTTTTCATATTCTTTTTTTAAAACATTAGCAGAGTTCAACAATTCTAAACGAGCTTTTAAATGTTCTCCTAGTTGTATAAAGCAATATCCTTTTTGATAACTAATATAATATCTATTTTGGCCTTTATAATATTTTTCTACTTTTGCTAAATTATTTAATGCTTTTCTATAATTTTTTTTATAAAAATATTGTGCTGAGATTGCATCGTAAATACGACCAATATCATAATCTGTTCTCTTTGCCTTATCAAGTGCTAATTTAAATTTTTCCAATGCAAGGTCATATTTTCTACTTTCTTCAAATTCTTTTCCCTCAACAATTATTTTCTCTAATTCATCCATCTTTTCTCCTATTAAATTATATTTTAACTAATCTTTAACATTTTAAATTTAGTCCCAGTCAAATTCATCAATGCATTTTTTTATTTCATCAGAAGTATTTTTACTATCTTTAATATTACTTATAGTTTTTACAATTTCTTCGTGAAAAGGATTTTTAAA
>OIZL01001862.1_pt1 | contig 10537 bp, 12 predicted proteins | sample 1588541 | NCBI WGS metagenome assembly OIZL01 (sample SAMN03283285) | human gut metagenome | biome: human-associated habitat; material: feces | host: Homo sapiens | place: Peru | collected 2012 | reverse complement strand
AGAAGGCATCCACCTCCTGCCATACATCGTCTGACAGCCAGACGGAGTGCCTGTTTTTCCCGTTTTTGTCCATTGAGCTACACCTCCTTTCCGCGCGTGCCTGCGCGCCCCGAAAGCCTTGAAAACACGGGGCTGACGGGCATTTTTACAAAAAATAGCGTCAAAGTCCATTTGGAGTCTGACAATCAGCGTCAATCGCAAAATGCCGCAAACCCTCGTGGCAGTCCGCACTGCGGGCTGCTGTGAATGGGCGTTGGCGCGGAAAAGCGCCAATGCCTTTCTCCTGCTCCGCTTTCGGCGCACCGAAAAGTGGTCCGAAATCCCTCCAAACCTCCGGGGCCGCTATCCTTACCCTCCCATGTTCCTGCGAGGCCACACAGCGGCTCACAGGGGCGAACACGAGGGTTCTTTGGCCTGTGCTGCCAGCCTCTGCTGTGCGCGGTGACGCTCGGCGGCCATCTCCGCGAGGTGCAGTTGGTGTTGATTGTGCTGCGCCAGTGCCTGCTCCACCGGCAGGATCGTGTAGAGCAGGGAACCGTTCCGCTTGCGTCCGTCCTTCAGCGTGACGGTGGTACGCTCCGTGCGGATGAGGCCTTTCTCCTCCAGTGACCGCACATATTTGCACACCGTGTTGCGGCTCATGCCCACCGCATCACCGATGGTACGGTAGCTGGGGTAGCACTGGTAGGTCTTGCGATCCTCACAGAACAGCAGAAACGAGTACACAGCGATCTCGCCGGGAGACAGGCCCAGTTGACAGATGACTTTCGGCACGGGATAGTAGTTCTTGACAGGGTCGGGCTTCTGCCACGGCAGGGTATGGGTCATCTCGCACCGCCTGTCTGCGCTTCTACCCACTGGCAGAATTTTTCTTTCGGGACAACGATGCGGCTGCCCACACGCAGGGCGGGGAAGCTCGTTTCGTGCATCAGCTCATAGGCGCTGGAGATAGAAATGCCCAGCACCTTTGCCACCATTTCTGCGTTAAGGAACAGCGGCAGTTCGTCGTAGTTTGTATAGACAGATCGTTTCATGAGATCCTCCTCGTTTCAAATTCAGAGAAAAAGAACTTGCGTTTCGGAGGTCTCTCTGTTAGACTTGCTCGCAGATGGAGTCTGCGTTTTCCGAAACGCGGTGTGCCGCTGAACTGTTGCAGCAGTTTGGCGGCTTCATTTTTTTGCTTTCATCACTCCCTTCAATTTCGTCTCTGCCATGCGCCATACCCGTTCCTGCCCTGCGGCCTTGCTTGACCAACACAGCGTTTGCATCATCCTTGGTACGCTCAGCATCGCTTCATTGCGTTACTTCCCCGGTGAGTATCCTCTCTGGCGATGGGTGTTCAGTTTTCAAGGTTCAGTGCGGCGTGGCATAATTTTCTGTTGACAATCGGCCACTCCGGTGATAGACTTATCTCAAATTTATTTTGACAGTCTATTTTGGGATTTGCATAGTAACATGTATTTCAAGATTTGTCAAGACTTATATTATAAAAAATTTGCAATTGTCTATTTGGAGGGCGCTATGTCTTGGTACGCAAAGATGTATTTCTCAGGAGACAAAGAAATTTTTCAATACGATTCTATGGGAACTCAGGGCGCTCCCTCTGTGCAGCAGGAGCCTCCTTTTTTGGAGAGCCTGCTCTCGTTTCAGGAGCTTGACATAGCCGAGCAGACGCCGCTGCTCAAGGACATTGCTGCCTGTTGGGGCAATTATATTGCGGATGATGACAAGGATGCGCTTGTCTCTGCGATGATGAAGCTCGGTGAGCTTGGCGCGAGGCATATATATTTTCAGCTCTTGTATGTGCGCTTCTATGAGCGGCAGGCAAGATTAGCCTTTTCCGAAGACCGGGGTAGCGCAGAGGACGAGCAGATGATAGATGAGCTGCGGCGCTTGCCGGAGCTGCTTCCGGTGTATCAGAAGCAGGTGCAGCGTTTCTTTGACTTGGTGCTGGACGTTGACACTGCCGGGCGCGAACCGCAAGTCCAGGCATCGAGGAACTATTATTACGATATCCCGAATGACCCGGACTTGTTCAGGTTCCATCCCATTCCGCTCAGCTTTGAGCCGGTGGAATACCAGAAGTGTTCTCCGGTTTTGTATTCCGGAAGCATTGCTGACATGATCGACTACTCGCTGCGTAGCTGCGTTGAGCGCGGCATCACCGTCCGCCGCTGCAAGAACTGCGGGCGCTATTTCCCGCAGACGGGCCGCGTGAGCGCGGAGTACTGCGAGCGCCCTGTCCCGTCCGGGCAGACTCGCTGCCGGGAGATTGGCGCGCTGAAGCAGTGGACGATACGCCAATCGGAGGATCCGGTGTTCAAGGCGTACCGCAAGGAATATAAGCGGCGCTTCGCTTGGATCAAGGCCGGGCGTATCACGGACAAGCAGTTTTACGACTGGAGCGAGCGCGCAAGAGAACAGAAAAAGAAATGTGACCGGGATATTATTTCAGCCGAGGAATTTTACGCTTGGCTGAAGACCTCGGAAAAAAAAGAGACATGACGTCGACCGTTTAATGGCCAGCGTCATGTCTTTCATTGTCTATGGCGGAGTATCTGGTGAGATGATGGCGCAGCAAGATTCTGACTTATTTCATTACTCGTTCGAGAAGAGTCTTGTAGCTGTCTACCACATCATATACAACGTTGCCGTTGCTGATCGCCTTGAAGTGCTCCCTTGCACAGTGAATCTTGGATTCTTCAATCAATCGAAGCTGCATGGAGGACATCGAGCCTTTTGTCTCAGCAACAAAATATATGTGCTTGACTGTACCCTCATAAAAAGCAATAGCCCAGTCCGGATTATAGTGTCCTACCGGTGTTGCAATATAGAAGCTGTCCGGTAGCTTCACATAGACAGCGACATCCGTGCTCGTGTCCAACTCAGAAGCGAAATCGCGCTCGTTTGTGGAATCGTATACGATATGGTCATACAAATGCCGCTGCGCTTTCATTGCGTTTGTTCCGAGCTTGCCTTTGATTGTCGGTTCTGTAAAGATATCCGTATCGTAATGCTCATCCAGCACATTGTATGTAATATGCTGAATAATGGCAGTCGCTTTTTCATCATTTATCAGCCCGGCGGACTTGATGATGAACTCTTCGGGATTGAATTTGAACTGCTCGAAAACAGATTTATCAATGCCGGTTAAGATCGCAACAATTGCTTTCCGCGTCAACCCGCTTTCTGCAACGAGTTTGCCAACCAAGTCATACTTTACGCTGCTGTTAGTATGGATCCGCTTGCCGCTGTCATAGGTGGAGGACTTTGCTTTTGAAAATGCAGTTCCATCAAGCAGAGCATCCCTCGACTTGATCTCATCCATAGTGCCGGTTTCAACCTTGAAGTAAATCTTCGGCACATGGAGATTACGGTTGAGAGAAGCTATTGCCTTGGCGACAAGCTCATCCGTATCGAAATCAACTACATACACGGATTTGGGACTGATACGTTTCCATAGAGCCTTGAACTCCGGCATGGCAAGTTTGTCAGGATCGACTTGCAGCTCGACATTCGTGTCGCGAGCGTTCTCAGGACGCATGGCACGGCTGTCATAGACGGAATCGAGAATATTGATAACAGCATCACGGCTGTCTGCAACTTCCTCAGCGACCTGAATTGCACCGTTAGCTTTGTCGGCATAATACTTATCGGTCAACATTCCCTTCTTATCAACATAGCCGTTGATGATCAGGTCAAAGTAGATTGCCTGAGCAGTGTCTCCATCCACAACCTGCTCATTGCCATTTGCATCCGCAATGACTTTACCTTTGAAGAGATCGGCGGTAACAGCCATCCGCTGCCGTATTAAAAATGAGAACCGGACTTCAAAATTGCCGTACACGCCGTACACTCTGTACGGCAGTTTTCAACTTCATCTGCAAAATACGATTTTGCTTGTGCCTGCCGTGGAGTATTTCACGGCAGAGTGTAAAATCTGCCGCTGAATCGGCGTCCGGTACGCAAAACCGGCGTACAGCAGCGTACACGAGCCGGTCTTGCCGTACAGAGCCGTACACGGACAGCCTATTTTAACGGCTTCAAAATCAATGCTTGTGAAATTCGTGAAGATTTTTACCGCAGGTCGAACGCACTGCACCATCTGGTGATTCACCAAAGTGTGAAGCCGCTGCACCGGGATGTAGCCTATCCCAACGTTCCGCATGACCTCACGCAGAACGATGAAGCCGATAGGGTGCTGCTGCGTACAGGGCATCACGGGCGAAAATCTGAGCGATTTGCGGCATGGTGGATTTTTCATCTCCCCGCACACCAGCATTACCGATACGAAAAAACATTACACGAAATTATGGAGGGAAAAACGAATGAAATCCAATCTGAGAAACGAGATCAAGTCGTACATCGTCCGCCAGGGAATGACCATGCAGGAAGTGGTCGATCTGCTGCGGGATGAACACGGCTGGTCTGACAGCGTTTCTAACCTTTCAAACAAGCTCCAGCGGGAGTCCCTGCGATACACGGAGGCCGTCCAACTTGCCGACGCTCTGGGCTATGAGATCATCTGGCAGAAACGAAAGTGAGGAGGGATTTTTATGACAGATGCAGAGAAGAAACTGCTGCAAGCACAGCACCGCTTGGAAGAAGCGCAGGCGCGGGATCGGGTCAAGGAGCGAAAAGCGAGGACGCGCAGGCTCATTCAGGAAGGAGCGATTCTGGAAAAGGTGCTGCCAGAGGTGCGGACGATGGAGCTGTCTGCGCTGGAGGATTACCTGATGCAGAAGCTGGCGCAGCACGATTGAATCAGCAGGGAGGTCTCTGGGGAACCGGGGGCCTCCTTCTTTTTTCTCCCGTAAGGGCGCACTTACTCACCACCCACGAAGTGGGCGGTGGTATTGCCTGCGGCAACCGTGCGCTCTGCGAGGCGGATGCGGCTCCTGCGGGAGCCTTATGTCCAATGCCACATCACACCTGTGCTGCTGTCATTGGCCACGCAGTCGGCTGATTGTTTCGCTTCACAGCAAAACAGTTGTTTCCGCTTTGGAAACAACTCGCCGCCTGCCAGTGAAAAACATCAACCTGATGTTTTTCACTGCTATGGGTATCGCTTGCCGCAATACCCATTTTCTTTTTGCGAAAAAGAAACAAAAACGAGAGCGAAAGGACGGTGAGAACAAATGGCGATTTACCACTTGGAAGCCAAGGTGGTCAGCCGTGGAACGGGACGCTCTGCCGTGGCAGCTTCCGCTTATCTGAGCTGTACCAACATCCTCAATGACTACGATGGCGTACGGCATGATTTTACCCGCAAGAAAGGACTTGTCTGGCGGGATGTGTTTCTGCCGGAGTATGCTCCGCCCGAATGGAAAGACCGGGGTGTGCTATGGAACGCCGTAGAGGAAAATGAAAAGACAAAGGACAGCCGCCTTGCCCGTGAATTTATTCCGGCATTACCCGTCGAGCTGGCACCGGAACAATGGCAGGAGCTGCTATCCGACTTTATTCAGACCAGCTTCGTATCGGAGGGGATGTGCGCCGATGCGGCAATCCATGACCCCTATCCACCGGGGCATAACCCTCATGCCCATATCATGCTGACAGTGCGCCCTCTGGACGAACAGGGCAACTGGCAATACAAGACCGAAAAAGAATACCTTTGCGTCAGGAATGGCAAAGAACGGGGCTTTACTGCCGCCGAGTTTAAGGTGGCACAGAAAGATGGATGGGAGAAGCAGTATCCGTACAAGGTTGGGCGCAAGAAAGTGTATATGCCGCCCTCCGAAGCCGAGAAGCAGGGGTTGGATCGAGCCAGCAAGCACCCGAAAAGCACAAAGTACGGCAGGCAAAATCCCATCTCCGAGCGTTGGAACAGCGAGGAACAGCTTGTTGTATGGCGCAAGGCATGGGCAGATGTGACCAACCGTTATCTGGAGCGATACGGACACGACGCCCGTATTGACCACCGCAGCCATGCCGAGCGAGGTCTGACCGAGCAGCCTACCATCCACGAGGGAGTGGTGGCAAGGGCTTTGGAGAAAAAGGGAATTATCTCTGACCGCTGCGAACTGAATCGACAAATCAAGGCAGACAATGCCCTGCTGCGGGAGCTGAAAGCAACTATGAAAAAGCTGATGGATGCAGTAAAGAATACCATCCCTGCCCTTGCGGAAGCGATGGAATCCCTGCGTGAAAAGATGATTATTTTCTGCTATCAGCTGGGGTATCTCTGCAAAGGCAAGGAACGCCTGAACACTTCGCTGAATACGCTGCGCTCTGCCCTCGCACAGTACAATCAGCTTGCAAAGGACATTCGGGATAAGACGAAGGAGCGCCGCAGTCTGCTTTCCGAAAAAAGGCACTCTCTGCGGTTCATGTATTCCGGCACCGGGAGCTGGCGGCTAAGATAGCGGCACTGACAGAGGATTTAGAGGAACTGCGTTCGGAGAAAAATCTGCTTCTGGCGTCGCTGGCATATTCCGAGGAAGATGCTGCCGAACAATTCCCTAAAAGACATTGCCGCCATGGAGCAGAGCCTGAAACGGTTGGAAGAACGGGAACAGAAATATTCTGCCGAACTGGACGCTGCCCTGAACGAGTATGCCGGGCTTCGGGAACAGGCCCAGGGCTTCGATCCGGTGCAGATGTATGAAGCAAGGCAAGCCATCCACCCCGACAAGGAGCAGGAAGCGGAGAACCGGGCGCAGGAGGTTTACGGCGAGAAGTACAGCCCGCTGCTGATGTTTGACAGCAAAAAAGCGGTGTCCCGGATGCTATATGAAGATAAAGAGCGGCAGGCCGTGCGGAGAATGGCGAAGCAGACGTTTCATCATACAAAAAACTGTGAGAGATAAACCAATGCCAATTTACAGTTCTACCATTGTTATTTTTTGGATGTTACACCCTGAAAGGCAGGTTCGATTATTTCATTGCAACTAATTAAATAATATGGTAAACTGTTATCATTAGGATTAAAATAACACAGGAAAGAAGATGTGAATGATGGCGACCTTGTATTTGATTGAAGATGATGAGGCTCTGCGCAGCCAGCTGACAGTATTTCTGGAGGGGTACGGATATCATTGTATCTGTGATCTTGATTTTTCAAACAGTGTGTCTGATGCGATGTCTGCTCATCCGGACCTGATCCTGTTGGACATCAACCTGCCCTATCAGGACGGCTATCATATCTGCCGGGAAATCCGCAAGCAGTCGGATGTCCCCATTATTGTGGTGACCAGCCGCTCAACCGACATGGACGAGTTGATGAGCATGAATCTAGGAGCAGATGATTTTGTTGCCAAGCCCTATAACACGCAGATCCTTTTGGCACGGATCGGCGCATTGCTGCACCGCCGCCAGCAGGCTCCTTCACGCAACTTTGAGTGCCGTGGGCTTGTTTTTTTGCCGGAGCAGGGAGCCGTTGAATATCAGGGTAAACAGGCAGAATTAACGAAAAACGAACGGCACATTCTCGCTCTGCTGTTTTGCCGTGTCGGAGAGGTTGTGTCCAGAGAAGAACTAATGGAGGAATTGTGGCAATCGGATGAATTTGTGGATGATAATACGCTGACCGTCAATATAAACCGGCTGCGCCGCAAACTCGCCTCTTTAGGAGCAGAAAACATGATCGCAACGCGTCGGGGACAGGGATATGTGCTATGAGTTGGCTGACCTTTTTGAAAGAGCGCCGGATATTTCTTGTATGCCAGCTTCTGATTATTCTGTTTTTCACCTTTGTGCTGAGCTTTTTCCATGTAGCGCTGTCCATCCGTGTGCTGATTTGTTTGGCTGTGCTGATACTTACAATCGCCAGCCTGGCAGTGGAGTATCTCCCTCGCAAGCGGTTCTATGATGCCCTATGCCAATCCCTGGAACAGTTGGATCAGAAGTATCTTCTTTCGGAAATTTTGGAGTATCCCGATTTTCAGGAGGGAAAGATATGCTGTGATCTGCTGCAAGGTACAGGAAAGGCCATGAATGATGTGATTTCGGAATACCGTATTGCCGGAGAGGATTACCGACAATATGTAGAGGCGTGGATTCACGAAATCAAGACGCCTATTTCCGTGGCGGAAATGCTCTGCAAAAATCATCCCGGCTCCATCAGCCGTGAGATGCGGGCACAGCTGCATCGTATTGAGGAATATGTTGAACAGGCATTGTACTATGCCAGAAGCACCAATCTGGAAAAGGATTACCAGATACGGGCAGTCAGCCTGCGTAATCTGGTGGCTTCTGCTGTGAAACGCCATACCAGCCAGCTGATTTCCCTCGGGTGTACGCCTGTTTTGGAAAGTTTGGATGGAACGGTATATACTGATGAAAAGTGGATGGAGTTTATCCTGGGGCAACTGATTGCAAACAGTATCCAGTATCGCTCCGATGTGCTATATCTCCGTTTTTCATCCATAGAAATGGAAGAAGGAACATTTCTTACCATAGAAGACCGAGGCATTGGCATTCCTTCTCAGGATTTGCCACGTGTTTTTGACAAGGGATTTACCGGAGAAAATGGACGAAAACAGGGAAAATCCACTGGAATCGGCCTGTATCTTTGCCGGGTACTGTGCGAAAAAATGAATCTCCGTCTTACAGTGGAGTCTGCCGTGGGCAAGGGTACATGTTTCCATATCTTTTTTCCAAAAAACAAGATGATTCTGCTGGAGTAAATAGAAATCGTATGAAGCAAACCGCAGGGAGTGGAACAATTCCTTGCGGTTTTTTGTGACGGAACTGTTCGTGTTTTGTAAGAGACATCGATGGCAGCAGTTTCTCTCTTGCGGTATGCTGGATATCGCCACTGTATTTGCCCTGGAATTGCGGCATAAAGACAAATGTGACATTTTTGTTCGCAAACTGTAAGGCAAATCAATGGCAGGAAAACGGCGCATCAGGTAAGATGGATACAGACGGTTCGATAGACATTGCCGTCGCAGAAAAGAGAAAGGAGCTTCTCATGAAAAAATATAGATCGCTGCGTGAATGTTGGTGGGCATACTTTGCCTTGCCGGATGCAGTACGGAGAAAGGAGAAAAAACTAGTGTGAAAAAGAAAAGGATTTTAGTAGCTGTTTTATCACTTGCAATATTGCTGGTAGGTTGTGGTCAGGAAATTAAAACGTCAACACAACAAGAAAAAGAAGTCAGTGCTACTAAGGAAGAAACAATTCAACAAGAAAAAGAAGTCAGTGCTGCTAAGGAAGAAACAACTTTGTCACAGGAGAGCGTGGAGTTTAGTGACAGCACGGAGATTAAAGAAAAAATCAAGTTCTACTTAGGCCTTGACATGGATGAATCATGGGAAATGAAAGAATATCATCAAAATCCAGACGATTTATCTGATGTGGGAAATTCTTACATCTTTGTAAGAGACGGAAAAAGTGGCATTGCGTTCTATCAAGAAGATAAGGAGGGAAATTTATTCTCCGTTTACACTGATGTAAAAATCGGAACGCTGGCAGATAACAGCGAAGAAAAACAAAAATCAGCAGCACTCCAGTATATTACTGATAAAAAGTTGGCAGAAGCAGGTGCTGAAATCAACTTTTTGGATGCAGAACAGGAAAAAGGATTTATCAACTATATTTTTGAAGATAACCATAACCAGTATATGATTGGCGTGTCTGACAGAAATACAGAAATTGTATCAGTATGTATATTTCGATGAGGTGATTAAATGAAAATTGCAAGAGTAATTTCTATGGGGCTTGCAGCCTTAATGAGTTTGAGTATGTTCAGTGGCTGTGGTGTAAAAGATGAAACAACGAAGTCAACAGAAGCCGTAGTAATAGATGGCTACACGGTAAACAAAGAATACAATAAGGATCACATGTTTGCACTGGATGGAAGTGACTATATTGCTCAAGGAAACTATGAAACTTTTCTTGAAAAAGGTATCGGTATTGGTATTACCCTGTCCGATAAAATGGTAAAGGAAATCAACGAAAACGAAGGTGAAGGTAAAGAAGGTAAAATTGGAATTTATCTTATGGCTGAAGCGATTGGTGTAAACTATATACCACAAAAAGCTAAAGATGTAACTCCGACACAGGAGCAGCTAAAAGAAGCTACAGAGGAGGAGCAAAGTGCATTATGGGATGAAATGAGGAAATATGTTTTCAATTTATTTGCTTTGGTTCAAATTGAAGATGGTAATGCAGAAGATGAAGCATTTTTAACTGAGTTCGGTGAGCGATTTGAAAAGTCAGAAAAACTTCTTTCTTATTCTGGCAAAACATATTATTTCATGTATAATGATGATTTTAGTAATCATGAGTTGACCGAAGAAGAAGAGAAAGATCTTATAGAATATATTGCAGAGCTTCCAGAAACGAAAAATAAGCTTTGTATTTTCCCACCTTGCACCGAAAAAGAGGAGTTCGCTGGAACACTAACTAATTTTACAGCAAAAACCATGCGTGGAGAAGAAATAAGTCAAGACATTTTCAAGGATTATGATGTCACTATGGTCAATGTATGGGCGACCTGGTGCGGCTATTGTGTGGAGGAACTTCCGGATATTCAGAAGCTGTACCAACAGCTGCCCGAGAATGTCAATATCATCTCCATCTGCACGG
>OIZL01001858.1_pt1 | contig 10554 bp, 6 predicted proteins | sample 1588541 | NCBI WGS metagenome assembly OIZL01 (sample SAMN03283285) | human gut metagenome | biome: human-associated habitat; material: feces | host: Homo sapiens | place: Peru | collected 2012 | reverse complement strand
TGTGAATCTTATCTTTATTACCCAGTAGAAGTCATGGATGTTTCAGGTAAAGAAGTCTTAAAGTCGAATAAGAAATATTATATTGTAGATCCAGGAATTCGTAATTATATTCTTCCAAAGCAATTCTATGATTTAGGATTCACAATTGAAAATATCGTTTATCTAGAACTACTGAGAAGAAGATTTAATGTGAATATCGGACGAAATGGTCGTACAGAAGTCGATTTTATCGCAAAAAGAAATGATGTATATACTTATATACAAGTCACTGCATCACTTGTAGACGAAAATACATTCAATAGAGAAATTCGTCCTTTGCAACAAATTGAGGATAATTATGAAAAAATCATCCTTACTTTAGATAGATATACGCTAGGAAACTATAAAGGCATCAAAGTGATCAATATAATTGATTGGTTATTAGAAGAATAGGCTGTAGCAACGAGGTTTGCGACAGCCTATTTTTTAGGCGCCAAATTATATGGTGTAGCTGAAAATATCGATTAAATCATATTGAGATCTTTATATCTAATCAGTTTTAAGCGCCTTATTATTTAATGTCCTTGAGATGGGATCTCACATTAAATAGTAGATAGCCTTCTTAGATCAAATATAAAGAAAAAGAGCTGTAACGCTCAAGGTAGTAGTAAGTACTGTCTATTCGTTGCAGCCCCTTTATAGTAATTAAAATAAGCTTATCCAATGATAATCTTTATTGTATAGAAGTGTATCTCTATAAGCAGATGTATTTATTCAACGTTTTTTCACTATTTATATTTTTATTATCTATTGATTAATATCAAGGCTGATACTTTCTAAAATCAAACGGATCTTCTCGCTCAAAAATCTGAGCCCATCTTGCAGATATAAATCTAGCATATTTGAAGTCTTCTAGTCCATAATCGCCAGATGAATAAGCATCATTGCATTCTACTACTATTGTTTTATGATCACTTGTCACACCAATATCAATAATGCAGGCTGCTGGTCTTTCTTCCCATGTTCTAAAATCCTTCATAATCTGATCAATGACATGTGGATCATATGTATAATGATAATCCCCTTTATATGGCTTTATATCATAAATTTCATCATAATAAATAAAACATCGCCATTCTCTTCTAATATCTATTGCTTCACTGCATATGACTTCATAGTTTTCTTCACAATTACCACATCCAACTAAATCTTTGATACTCTTTATAACTTTTCCTGTAAATACTTTTGACTTAACCGGTTTAACAAACCATCCAGCAGACCATTTTTCCACATGAGAAGAAATAGAATCAATCGTATCATACCAAATCTTTCGTCCTAAATACTTCTTTAAGCATTCAGGATAATCATCAACATGAACATCATCATACCCAAACTTTCTAAATATTTCTTCGCATTGATAAATATAATCAACTACTATATCTTCTTTTGTAACGACATCGTATATATCATCTAATAGTTCATAGGGTATGATTTCACAGCCTAATTCACTAAAGCCATATATCGCTTTTGTAAATGTTTCACTTTTCCCAATAACTAATCCAGAATTAGAATTCTTATTACATTTCACATAAACCTTCATATGTTTCACCTACTTCTTGTTGTTCAATTATTTATAGAGTATTTTATAATACGTTTCATAATCAAGAGAATATGGCAAGCCTGAAACTCCATCTCACATTTATTATACTCTATATTTTATTATTATGTATTGAGTTAGACTTCTATGCCACCTTTAATTAGGGGTTAAAATAAATTATTGTAAAGTATATGACTGATATTTTCCGAGTATTTCTTTTTCAGTATTATAAGCTCTTAGAAATAATTCTATAGCTTGATGATGATCTCCAGCATGAGCATAATAAGCAGCAAGATTGTTTAATCTTGCCAATGTGTCTTGGTGATGTAAGCCAAGTACTTGTTTTGATATTTCATATACCTGTAGACCACACTGTATGGCTTGATTGCAGTCCCCTAATTTATCATAATAATCAGATAAATCATCTAATGTGCTTAATGTATCGGAATGATTTTCTCCTAAGGTTTCTTTATAGAAAGCATATAGTTGTTGAGTTAAATATACTGCAAGATCATAGTCATTAGAATCGACTGCATCTTGGATGGTTTTTAAGAGTGTATCTACTTTAATCATAGTAAGACCTCCTTAGTTCATCTTGTAAAGGACGAAGAGAAAGAATAGCAACAACTAAAAAAGAGATAGCATTTTTCATGCTATCTCTCAAGAGGTAGAATTTTATGATCTTCTTTTTCTCTTAAGTAACATTGCACCTGCAACTGTCATCATAGAAATCCAGCTTGCAATTGATGTAGCATCGCCTGTCTTAGCAGGTTTCTTATCGTTAGTTGGATCTTTTGGAGTTTCCTTATCAGATTCATTTAATCCTTCTACTTTTACGATGAAGTCTGCTGAGAATGATTTTCCTTCGGCATCTGTTACTGAGATTGTAACAAGTACATCTGTATCCTTCTTAGGTGTAGTGACTTTACCATCTAATGCGATGATATCTTCAGGACTTACCTGAGTAATCTTGATGTTGTAACCTTCTGGAACCTTAGGAAGAACAAGTTCTTTTTCGCCCTTCTTAATCACTGATGGTACTTTATTACCAGCAATGATTGCATCTAAGATATCTTTTGATGAAGGTGCTGTTGGTGTTACTTCTACTTTCTTAAAGTTTGCTTTAAGTGTAGTATTTGCGTTTACTTCAAATGTATATGGGTTAGAAGTACTTACTACTTTTCCATCTGCATCTGTCCAGTTTACAAATTCATAACCTTCATGAGCTGAAGCTGTTAATGTCGCTTTTGTACCTTCTTCATAAGTACCATCTGATTGATCCATAGAAACAGTTCCCATGTTCTTATCAGTTTCTACAATAACTGTATATGTCTTAGCGGGTGCTTTTTCAACAGTGACCTTGATTGTAGCCTTTAATCCATCTGGATTTACTAAACCTTCTGGTAATGTGAATGTACCTTCTAATACATATGTCTTGCATTCATCTGCATTATAAGCATTCTTATTCCAAGTAACATCTACTTCTTCTGTTTCATTATTTCCAAATGTAACAGTAATCTTTTCTGGTAGATTTAACTTATCAAATGAAGTACCCTGTAGAACAGTCAAATCATCTAACTTCTGAATACTTGTAATCTTAACATCTGCTTCAGCAGATTTTTCAAACTTCGCAATTAAAGATGTATTACCCTTTACATTGAATGTGTATTCTGCTTTATCAGATACTTTTTCACCGTTAGGACGATACCATCCCTTAAATACATATCCTCTATGAGGTGTTGCAGTAACAGTCACAGATTTACCTGCTGCAACTTCCTGACCACCACTTACTTTTCCACCTTTTTCTGCTTCTACATAAACAGTATAAGTATTATTAGTTACTTCTTTATTCGCAATATTGAATTCAGAGATAGCTACCCATCCATCATTTGACTGAGAAGCGACAAACTTGAATCCATATACATTCTGTGTATCAAAAGTAAATGTTTTTTCTGACTTGTTAGCATCAAATGTTTGATCTTTAGCAACTTCTACCCATTCTCCGTCCTTCTTAGTCTGGATATAAAGTGATGCTTTAGTCACCTGACCACTGTTAGAGTCCTGACGTGGTGTAAATGATACCTGGTTGATTTCATATGCTTTATCAAACTTAATTTCAGTCCAGATACTTCCATCAGCACCCTTACCGCTTCCTGCTCCACCTGATGTAGTAGGAACCTTATCTTTTGTAGCCTGTGACCAGTCTGAATGCCAGATTGTAGAAGCTTTATTATCAAATGCCATACCGATAATACCTTCATTCTGACCTCCGTGAGCTGTTGGTGTTTCTGATTCTGCTTTTCCTGTCCAAGCTGCTTTGTTGTAAAGATCTACTTCTGGTGCTTTTTCAGTGACTACTACGTTATCAATAACTGCAGAAACTGTTTCTGTCTTAGAACCGATTCTTTCTAATGGTAATGCGAAAGTTGCATGTGTGATGTTTTCTTTCTTTACAATATCATTATGAATGAATTTACCTTTTGCATCACATACATATTCACCATTAACATAAAGACTTGTCTTCTGCTGATCTGTAGTGATTGCGATATTGACTGTCTTACCTACAGGTAATTCATAATCAAAATAGTAGTTATAAAGTTCTCTTGTGAATCCTAACTTACCATCTTCCATGATTCTGATATCATGTGTTCCATAGTCAGCATCTGATTCAAATAGGATATCTCCTGGTTTAGCAGGTTTCTTTAACTTAATATCAAATGATAACTTGTTTCCATTTCCAAGCTTCTTAATTGGAGAAGTGACATAACTTACGCCATCTTTTAATACTAATGCCTTGTCTTTTACTTCAGCATTCTTACCTGTTTTAAGATCACGTTTGTTTTCAGAACTATCTTTTAAGCCATTATTGAAATCATAGCTTTCATAGTTTTCACCTTTTTTATTTTCTTTGTAATAAGGGTTTGTATTAGGTCCTGTTCCCTTATCCTGAGCGAGTTTTGCGAGCGCATCTGCACTGCCTTTTTCCTTACCAGTCGCAGCCCATGTCTTTTCTGCATAGAATGGTAATGCATCAAAGAAACGCCAGTATAGATCAGATTCACTTAAACCTGATGCACTCTTATCGATGTTATCACTCCATAATGCGAATGCAGCACCTAACATCTGATCATCACCAGCAGGAACATACTTATAAGCGCCACCTTTAACTCTTACTTTATTTGCTTCAAACTGATTGAAAATTCTATTTACGTTCAATAAATCTCCATAAGCATTGGCACGTCCTTTGTTTCCATTTGGAACCATGTAACCAAAGTCATCAATTGTATTAATAAGCTTATAGCCCATATCATACATTTCAATACCATCTGCCCAGTCAGCTGACCAAAGGTTCATTTCTACATTATCAATAGCTTCTCTCTTAATCTGAGTCACTGGATTATCTTTGATCCAAGTTAAACCACCCCACATACGTACTGTATTTGTTTCTTTTAGGTGAGGAACTAAATCATTAACGAATCCACGATATGCTGTATAGTTTGATAAGAATTCATCTGCACCAATATGTACAGTTGTTTCTCCATCAAATACTGGATTAGCACCTTTTGTATAATCATCAAAGATTTCTTTGATCTTATCTTTTGTTTCTTTCTTAGAGACATCAAGATGGTCAATAAGTGGTCTATTTCTATTTAATGGTGATACCTTGTTCTGAACCATTAATTCTGGCCAAACTTTAGTAAATGAAGTTGCATGAGCAGGAACATCAATTTCAGGTACTACCTTCATACCAAGTGCTCTTTCACCCTGGATGAATTCTCTGAAGTCCTTCTTAGAAATAGAATAGTCTTTTGCAGTAGGTGTTTCACCTTTCGCATTAGATAATCCTGATTCTAGACGGAATGCTTCATAGGCTTTAAATGCTTCATTTTCATTATCACCTTTACCATACTGTTCTAAGAAGATATAGTTATCAGATAAATGAGTCTGTAAGTCATTCATCTTATAGTAACGCATTGTTCTTGCAACTTCCTTCATCATATCTAATGAAACTGGTTTACGTGCTACATCGAATAAGAATCCACGTGTCTTGAAACGAGGATAGTCACGCATTTTACCAATCTTATAGCCTTCATTGTCTTCTTTATACATCTGAAGGATTGTCTGCATACCATACATGTTACCTGTTGTATGAACAGAAGCAACATTGATACGGTCTTTCTGGATATCCATTGTATATCCTTCATCACCTAGAAGAGTATCTGGTGCTTTTAATTCAAAGTTGAATGCATTAGCCTGAGAAGCACCTTTTTTCACTGTAAGGTTAATACCTGTGAAATCTTTATAATCACGTACAAATTCATCTACAACAGCTTTTAACTTATCATCTGTATAAGTTACTGTCTTTAATGAGTTAACAGAAATCTGTTCTGTTGAGTTTGAATGCCATTCCTGGATTTCTGGAATAACAGTAGGTTTCGCATTCTTACCTGTCACTTGTTCATTAATACCTTTTACAACATAGTCAACATCTGCAGTCTTCTTTTCTTTTCCTGTAGAAGTTTCTGTAACTACATAAGAGACTTTTACATTCTTGTCAACTAATGGATGGACAATTTTACCATCAGCACCAATGATCTGCTCAAGGTCTGCACCATTGATTCTTACAGTAAATCCTTCTGGTACAGCTGGCATATCTAATGTATTCACATCTGCTTCAATTGTCTTACTCTGAGATTCAATAGAAGAGACAACAGAGTTTAGAGTAGCAGTCTGTGCTGTTTGTTCATTAGAATAAACTTCCATTTCAGCAATACTTACGTTATTCCAAGACGTAGCTTCAGCAACAAAGTTACAAAGCTTTAATTCTTTTGCTTCAATAGGTTCATTGAACTTAACAACAACTTCGTTATTATAACCGTCACCCTTCTTTGTATTAGTAAAGCTCTTTGCAAGTTTTTCTACACCATCTTTATCTTTGTATTTAATGTCAAAGCTTTTTACGTTAGATGGCATTGGAGCAACATCTCTTTCAAAGAAATGAATCTTAAGTTCCTTAACGAGAGTCAATCCAGAAAATTTAGTATTTAACCAGATATTAGTAGTTGGAGTTTCATAATCACTTGCCCAGCGGTTTGCTTTTTCTGTGCTTCCATCTTTTACTTTATCTGGACTAAGTGTATTAGCTTCACTACTTGATGCAGTGACTGTAGCGTTTGCCATATGGTTCTTATTAGGCGTAGCATCTGCTTTTTCTACAATCTTACTATAGACTTCAATTTCATTGATTCCGACATTTTTCCAGTTGATTGTACCTCCATCTGCAGAAAGTACAGTGACCTTTACTTTAGTGGCTTGATGATCTTTATCTAACTGAATGATTTCATTCTGTTTTGCCTTAGTAGTCTTTCTATATACTTCTTTATATTGTCCGTTTTCTTCTAATTCTACTTTATAGCCTAGAATATTCTGTGCATCATCCGTTCTTTCGAAATTGATATTAATCTGACGTACTGTCTTTTCTCCACCTAGATTAATTTCAATCCATTCATTGTCTGCCTTATTCTGTGCAGTTCCCCAGCGAGTCTTAATATCACCATCTACTGCTTTGTCTGGTGATGTGCTGTTTACTTCATAACTACTTGCATTAACAGTACATCCTTTAGCAAGATTTAAGTTTTCTACAGCATAGACTGGTCTTACATCAACAAATGCAGCATTCGCAATCATAACAGTAGCAACTAATCCAATAACACCTTGTTTTTTGTTCATTATCCCTTTTCCTTTCTTTTCTATATAGGACCAACAAAAAAGACCAAAGTACCCCTCTTAAAAAGAAGGTTTACTCTGGTCTTGCCTAATTCAATAGTAACAATCCTATACGTTTTTCATACAGTGAAATGATAGCACTTACAATGTACTTATTCAAGTATTTTTTTATAAAATTATCTTGTGTCCGATAAATTACTATTAAAATACTGTATTGGTAGAATATGCACTTTATCGAGGAGTATAATTATATATATAAATTATACATACAAGAAGGATTGATTTGTTATGGAATTAGGTTTAAAAGATCGAGTCGTTATCGTAACAGGAGCCGCTTCTGGTATTGGTAAAGCTATTGCGGAAGCATATGCAAAAGAAGGAGCAAAACTTGCATTAGCTGATTTAAATCTAGAAGGGTTGAATGCTTTAAAGACAGAACTAAAAGATAATGAAGTTTATGTTGAAAAAGTAGATGTTACAGACGAAAAGAATTGCAAAGATTTTATTGAAAATGTTGCTAAACATTTTGGAAAGATTGATGTTCTATGTAATAATGCAGGAACAGCTTTAATGGGTGATATTGCAACATTCCCTGAAGAAACATTCAGAAAACATGCAGAACTTATGATGTATGCACCAGTGAGATTAACTAATTTATGTATTCCTCATTTTAAGAAAAATGGCTGGGGAAGTGTTGTAAATACAGCTTCCATCTTTGGTAAACAGCCTGGAGGATTAATTAGTTATGATACTATTAAGGCTGCTGATATTATGATTACTAAAGATTATTCAAATTATTGTGCAGCATTTAATGTGAATGTAAATGCTGTGTGTCCTGGTCCTGTAGATACACCGTTATGGCATGCAGAAGGACAGTTAGGTGATCAATTAGCAGCTGCTACTGGTATGAGTCGTGATGAATCTATTGATTGGTTTGCTAAGACAAATATACCAATGGGTAGATATGCTAAACCTGAAGAAATTGCATCAGCTGCTGTATTCTTATCTAGTGAACCAGCACATTATATTACTGGTGTTGCCTTAAATGTTGATGGTGGCATGGTAAAGTGCATATAGTCAACTAATAATCTATAATAACTATTGGTATTTAAACATATGGTGAAAGAATATGTCTTTTTGATAATCTGAATTGATTTTTTATTAACTTTCACATAGAATGACATATGTAAATGGCACTCGGTGCGGAAGAAAACTCACGATTTATTGTCGTGAGTTTTTTCTTTGAGTAAGATTCTATTCATTTAAGTATTCATAGAGCACTTTGAAATATTGCTCATAATCTTGATACTCTGCTAAGCCTGAAACTTGACCATCACCTGCTTCAATAATTTTCCATGAACCATCTTCTAATTCAGCATAGTCAACAGTATAATATCCACTTTCTAGATGACTGTACTTTTCTAATAATTGTTGAGGTGGTAATAATGCATTTATAGATTGTCCTGAATTTCTAGTGATAGTTGCTATTTTATTGTTTACATAAAAGACTCTGTATTCATTGGTGTGGTCACCATAATACTTTAGGTTAAGATATTCCTTAATACATATTCCACCAGTTAACAGATTACCACGATACTTATAAAAGACTTCCATCCATTGATCAAATTCTTCCTGTGTAATATCTTTGTCAAAATATTTAGGGAATTCTGTACCCTTTACAGATTTAACAAAGTCTTTAACCATAAATCTACCAAAAGTATGTTTAATACTATCAACATTAATCTGGGTATGAAGAGGATATATTTCCATTTTTGCAGTATCCTGTTTTAATAGTTCATATACATTAGGGAAAATATGCATTAACTCATATTCTTTTGGAGTTGTTATTAAACGGATATTGTTTTCTAGAAGACGTTGATAAAACTTTTCATACTTTTCTGGATTCATCATATATCCTCGATATACTGCAGTTCTTTCTTCTTGAGGTATATCTTTAATGACTAATTGATCTTCTTCAAACCATTTATCATATCCAAATAGTATCACATCAAATAATCCTGTTGCTTTTACTGCATCATATTCAGCTTGTAAATCTTCATCCACCTTTGAAGCATTAAAATAACTAGATGGGAATAAAATTAAATCAACCATATAAACCTCCTTCAAAACGTTTTATATTCTTATACATCAATATCTTATTCTAATTCTCCATATTCATTGATACATTCTTCACAGCTTCCCTATTTATTTTGCAGCAATATTCTTGCCATCTGCATCCAATGTTTTCAGTCTTTCAAGCCATCGTATGATAGATCCATTTTTCAAGAATACAAGCAATATCCCCTCATTAAATCTTTCTGCACGAATAACACCAAAAATCAAGGCAACAACACATTTAGCATCAAAGTTATCAACCTCTGTTTCAGCCATTGATTCCATACCCCATTCGATACCATTTTCTTCAAGAACTTTCTCATAATTATATAATCCTATCTCTTCGTACTCATACACGAAAGAATGAACATCCTCGATAAAATGCATAATAACAGTTGAATAGCTTAGAAAAGGCATCTGAGCTGGATGTTCTGGTGTTCCATCATTCTTATTATCAAAAATCCATGTACCAAATTCTGTTCCTGTGAACTCATCTAAATATTTGGTTATTTTTTCATACATATAAATCACATCTCTCTTTCTTTAATTCAGTTTCTTGTCACTTCTGTAACAGTAGTTTTCTATAAGAAACAAATTTTAATAACACATCATAGTTTGTATTACATACAGACAAATAATCCATATTGCATTTTGAGAAGTTTTAAATATTTCAAACCAATCAATTAAATATTGTATTTCATTAGAGAAATCATTTCTTCAAAAGAATACTAACTCACAGGTTCTTTATCCATAAGAATCAAATCATCTAAATACTCTCTTACTTCCATTTGTAGGTTACGTATTTCTTTTACTTTATCTTTTAGAGAAAACATGCATTCCTGCATGGCTTCTAAATAATGTTGTTCCGCTAAATTGAAAGTCTTAAGAGCAAAGTGCAATGTTTCTAGTGTCTTTGGTCTTAATAAGTATACTTTACCTAATCGTTCATATATTTCTGCTTTTGTTTCACTAGAAGATTCCTCTTCATCAGCAACTTCTAAAGCATGAAAATACAAATCATTAGCTTCTGGTATATCTTTATCCACATAGTATCCATTCAGATACATATCACCCAAAAGATATAAAGAGCGTGCACTGTTATCTGTCAGAGCACTTTGGATAAGACAGAAGAAGGC
>OIZL01001855.1_pt1 | contig 10564 bp, 6 predicted proteins | sample 1588541 | NCBI WGS metagenome assembly OIZL01 (sample SAMN03283285) | human gut metagenome | biome: human-associated habitat; material: feces | host: Homo sapiens | place: Peru | collected 2012 | reverse complement strand
TTACAAGTGAGAACGGGTTTGATGCGATCGTGGCAGCATATCTTCTAAATCTTCTGAAAAATGATTACAATGCAGAAGATGTGGCAAGAGAACATTTGAATCTTTTAATTGATGAAAAACTTTTCCGAGAAATTTTTATAAATATTGTGCAAAACGCAAAAGCTGCAATTCTTTCCAGCAAAAAAAACAAAGGAAAACTTGCCATAAATTCTTTTATAAAAAATGATCATTACATACTTACAATTGCGGACAATGGCTGTGGAACTGGACGAGGCGGCAATGATAGACGGGGCAAATGGCTTTCAGGTATTTTACAAAATTATCATTCCTCTGGCAACGCCGCAGCTTGCCGTTATCTTTCTGTTCTCTTTTATAGCAACCTACAGTGAATATGTGATTACGTCCATCTTCTTGCAGACACCGGGAAAGATGACGCTGGCGCTCGGTTTACAGACATTTATCAGCGACCAGTTCGCGGCGCACTGGACGATGTTTTCGGCAGCTGCGGTGGTATCCTCTTTGCCGATCATGATTATTTTCATGTGTTTACAGAAATTTATCCAGAGCGGTCTGGTAGCAGGCGGCGTAAAGGGATAGGCAGGAATGGTTCATATGCAGTGGAAAAACGATTTGGTCGCTGGATCAGATCGTTTTTTTAGTGCGCTTGGGCGGGCGTATTGGACAGACGCTGATCCGAGGGGGATTCGCAGAGGGGATTTTGGCGCTGGTGCGGCGTGAGGAAAAATATGCCAAGGGACATTTGGAGGCGCGGTATGGTATAATAAAAAGAAGTAAATATTGCGAAACGGAATTTATGATGAAGTGTACAAATCAAATAACCAGCTAGGACGCGCTCGCGCTCCATTCCGAACGCAGTGGTACGTAAGTGGCTAAAATACAGCCACTAAATACTGAGGTTCGCAGTCCGACGAACCTCTGTTCTACAAGGGTCCTGTGCTTGGTTATTGATTTGTACACTTCTGAGTACATATATTAGAGTATCAGGTCGGAAAAAGTGTGAGGTTTATACGATTTTAGGTCCGAAAAAATGTAGAGTTTATATGAATTCAGACCCGAAAAAATGTGATAAACTAAGAGAGATGATCCGCACAAAGGAATTTGGAAGGTGAAGGTTTGAAAGAAACAATCTCCATCGCAGAACGAAAATGCGATATTTTTTATAATGAATCAGAACCGATAACGACCCTGCTCCTGCAACCGTTAGGCGAACATGAATTGCCGGGTATCGGGCGGGAGTATGAACAGATCCGGGCGGGTGCGAAAACAGGATTTATGTTTGCCGCTTTCCGGGTCAGTGACTGGAACGGAGAACTGTCACCCTGGCAGGCGCCGGCGGTTTTCCGGGAACAGGAATTTACAGGACAGGGGCAGGCGACTTTACAGGATGTTTTGGGAAAAATACTGCCGGGAGTGCTGACAAGATACCATCTGTCAGAAGAAATCCCGGTTATCCTTGGAGGATATTCTCTGGCGGGGCTTTTTGCCCTCTGGGCTGCCTATCAAACGGACCGGTTTCAGGGAATTGCGGCAGCGTCGCCCTCTGTCTGGTTCCCGGGCTGGCTGGAATACATAAAGGAAAGAAGAATACAGACGCAGAAGGTGTATCTGAGCCTTGGGAAAAAGGAAGAAAAGGCTGGAAACCGGCAGATGGCGACGGTGGGCGATAACCTCCGGCAGATGTATGAACAGTATCAGAAAGAGGAAGCACCGGGGCAGGTTTTTCTGAAATGGAATGAGGGGAATCATTTCCGGGAGCCGGAGATAAGGACGGCGAAAGGTTTTTTGTGGAATATACATACAGGAGAAGTACATGCGTAGAGAGAAGAACAGGCGACACATCCCTAAGATCAACTCGATTCATTTTGGGGGACAATGGATCCTGCTCGGGATTATCGTCGGCGCGGCAGTGCCGGGGGTGATCTGGGCGGTGTCACGGATATTTTTTTGGGGCTTCTGCGTGGCGGGAGGAGTGATCCTGGCGGCATTTGGAGTTGTTTTTGCTGTGGAGATGCGTCAGGATAACGGGAAGATCCCGTATTATGAGAAAAATCTGCGGGAGACGATCCCGTATGATGAAAAGAAGCAGGTTGCCGTGGCACGGGTATCGATCTGCACAGGGGAGACAGTCGCTGGATTTAAGGACAGGGAAAGCGGTCATTTTACGGAAGTTATGCTGATACGGGGAGCGGGAGATCTGGAACGGTTCAAGGAGATTTACGGGCTTGCGGATGTAAAGAAGGAGTATTAGAAAACTTTTCTTCAAAGCGGATTCGGGTTGCTATTGCCAAAATAATTCCTCAGGAGACTGCAAAAAAATGAGAAAAGACGGAAATTCATCGATCCGATACCGAATAACGGCGGCAGCACTTGCGGTGGCTCTGCTGGCAGGGGACGTTCTGCCGTTTTCTGCAAATCTGGGAAGCGTGCGTGCGCAGGAGGCGGTGCAGGAGAGCGCGTTGTCGGAGAATACGCTGTCTGCGCCGGAAAGCACCGACCGGTCAGCAGAGGAAATGCACATCGGAAGAACTACGGATATAGAAAAAGAAGATTACCAGGACGAGGCAGAGGAAAAGGATCTGCCTTTTTATCTGGAGGAAAACACGCCGGTGCGCGTATTTGTCTGCTTCGGGAAGGAGCAGGAAAAGAGCGGCGAACGGGCTGGCAGGGTGACATGGAGCATCCTGCGCGGCGAGCAGGGGGCAGAGCATGGAACGGTGAACCTGACAGGTCAGGAGGATGACTGGACGGCGTTTGAAGAGGTGCAATCGGCTCCCGGTTTTACCTTGCAGGAAGAAAGCAATCCGGAAAGCGCCTTTTATGGGACGGCGATCCTTACAGGACATACCCCGGATGAGGCGGCTGCAGGGGAGTATCTGCTCCGGGCGTCGCTGTGGTATGACGAGGAAGAAAAACCAGCGGCTATGACAACTGTGTCAGTTTTTGCACCGGAGGCAAGGAATGGAGCAGCGACGGAAGAAAACGCGGCGCAGGAGGATCCGAAGCAGGCGATAGAAGAAAACGGGTTGCAGAAGGACGCAGAGCAAGGCGAGGCGGAATCGGGGCAGAGTGCTCAAGAGAACGGATTGCAGAAAGACGCGGCGCAGGGCGAAGCAGATCCAGAGCGGACACTGGCAGAGGAGAATAAGTCGGAAGAAATTGCAGAGCAGGGAACTCTGGCAGACGAGGAGGAACAGAGCCGGGAGGCGAACGAGGAAGGCAGCGTGTCCGAAAACTCCATTACGACGAGCGGGGAAGAACAGCCGGATTCCATCAAGTTGAGCAAGCTGACGCTTAACCGGTCTGCGGTGACGATGAATCCGGGAGAGAGCCTGAAGCTGAAAGCGACAGCCACGCCGGAGGGACTGAATCCTGTCATCACCTGGAGCAGCAGCGCAGAACAGGTGGCTGTGGTAGACGCCGAGGGACTGGTGCAGGCAGTCGGCGAGGGAACGGCGCTGATTTTTGCAGAGAGCGGGGAAAAGAGAGCGAGCGCAGAGATAACCGTCGTTTTGTCGGACGCTGAACAAAATCAGGATCAGCCGGTGGACGAAGAAGGAAATCTGCTTTCGATCACGGACGAAATCTGGATCGCGGGATTTGAACGGGAGAGCGACGCGCTGACCTATACCGGAGGCAGGATCACGCAGAATATCCGTGTTTATCATAAGGGAAAGCTCCTCGAGGAGAAGAAGGATTATGTCCTGACCTATAAAAATCAGGTGAACGCAGCCGCTTTCAACACGGCGAAAGCACCCTCGGTAACGGTCACCATGAAAGGACAGTACGCGGGCAGCAGGACCTTTTACTATACGATCGCGCCACGGCAGATAGATGAAGAACAGACCATGGGCTACGAGCAGGCGGTGGCTTATGCCGGGAAATTAAAGATCCCGACGCCCGTCCTCTATTACGGGAAGAAGCGGCTTGCAGTCAATAAGGATTTTGTGTGCGATTACAGCACTTTGCCGGAAAAATACAACGAGGGGGCTTCCTACGAGGAGGGAAAGACCTACGAGTACACAGTCCGGGGCGTTGGAAACTTTACCGGAACGCTTACGATGCGGCTGTCCGTTGTCAAAGATAAAAACAGGAATCTTGAAAATGCTGCTGTGACGCTGGATCAGAAAAAGTACAGCTACCACGGCAGCGCTTTGACGCAGGACGATGTACAGATTACGGCAGTCAAAGTTGGAAAAACAACGCTGGAGCGGGAAATGTACGACTATGCAGTCTGTGCGTCTGCGCCGGGACAAGGCTATGTGGAGATCTTTCCATCAGAAAAGGGAAGACAGGAAGGATACCGCGGCAGGAAAAGAGTGACGATCCAGGTGACCGGCGACCGGAGGATCCAGGCTGCTGAATTAGGCGAAGCGTGGCAGCAGTCGATCGTATTTTCCGGGGCGGTGAAAAGCCGCGACGGCGGGATGCGTCAGGAGAAGAGCGGCGTGCTGGTCTATCAGTCGGGAGCAGATACGGAGTTGCTGACCGAAGGCGTCGACTATACCGTCACATATTCGGGGCATCAGAAGGTCGGAAAAGCGACCGTGGTATTCCGCGGAATCGGGCGGTATACGGGAACGTTAAAAAAGTCATACCAGATCCTTCCCAACACGAATCTCAGGATCATCTGGCTGGAAACGGACGAGAACGGTCAGCCAAGGACATCCTATCGGAAAGGTGGTGCGAGGGCAAAACTGAAAGTGACAGAAGTGTCAGATGATGGGGAGCCCTACGTGCTCAGCGAAAAGACGGACTATCGAATCACCTACCAGAACAATCGAAGCATCGGAAGCATGGCCTGTCAGATTCGTGGAACAGGAAATTACAAAGGCTTTCAGGAGACGGCAGAGGTAGAGATCACGGCGGCAGATATCAGCGAGGGTACGATGACCGTTTTGGATAAAAAGGTTTCCGCGAAGGCAAATGCCTGGAAATCACCGGTCACGATCATGGACGCGTATGGACAGAAGCTGAAGGCTGGGACAGATTATGCGAAGGAGCTGACTTACCGCTATGAGGGGATCGAAACCGGGCAGGCGCCGGAGGCAGATACGAGGGTCTATGTGACGGCGCAGGGGATCAACGGCTATGCCGGTTCGGAGATCACTGGAAGCTACCGGATTTTTCAGACAGACATCAAAAATCTGGTGATCGTCGTGGATCCGAAGGAGTATACCGGAAAAGAAGTCGAGCTGACGCAGGCGGATATCCATGTGTATGCAAGCGCAAAAGACAAAAAGGCGGGCAGGGAGATCGAGGAGGACGTTTACGAGATCTGCGGCTACCGAAATAACAGCAAAGTCGGAAAAGCGACGGTAATTCTGCGCGGGATTGGCGGATATGGCGGCGTTCGAAACTGTACTTTTTCCATCCAAAAGAAAAAATACCAGAGCGTGAGCGTGGAGAAGGTTCTTCTGGATGAAACGCAGATCGTGCTGGGACTTGGAAAAAGCAGACAGCTTCAGGCGAGCGTCTGGCCGGAAAACGCACAGAACAGGACGCTCCTGTGGTCATCGTCGAACAATAAAGTTGTGACGGTTGATACAGAGGGGAACCTGACGGCACAGAAGGCAGGAAAGGCGACGATCCAGGCAAAATCGCAGGATTCCGGGAAAAAGGCAGTGTGTAAGGTGACAGTTGCAGTCATTCCGGTAACTTCTTTTAAACTAAATACGGACAAGATACAGCAGACGGAAGGGACTGCATACCAGCTCCAGGTGCAGGAAATCCGGCCGGAGGACGCGACGGAGAGTACGATCGTCTGGGAGAGCAGCCATGAAGAGGCTGCTTCCGTGGATCAGACAGGAAACGTGTCGCTCAACAGTCCGGGCATGGCAGTGATCAAGGCGCGTACGCCGGATGGAAGTGTGGAGCAAAAGTGCCTGGTCATCGTAGACGCCAGGGACGAAAAAGGCATAGACGGAACGTATCTCACACCGCAGATGTTCCGGACAGCAGGGCAGACGAATGACACGCAGGCTTTTCAGGCCGCCGTTGATCACCTGACCGGAGAGTGCGATACTCTCTACGTGCCGACAGGGACCTACCTTGTCGATGCAGTGACGGGGATCCGCCTAAAAAGCCAGATGAATCTGATCATGGCAGAGGGAGCGGTGCTGCAGGCGGTCGGCAATTCCAGCAGAAATTATCATGTGCTGCTGGCAAGCAGCGTAAGCCAGGTAAAAATATCCGGCGGACAGATCCGCGGCGAGCGGTACGAGCATGATGGCAGTTCCGGCGGCGAATGGGGAATGGGAATCGGTATCTATGACAGTAAAAACGTGCAGGTGACCGGGACGACGGTCACGGACTGCTGGGGCGATGGGATCTATCTGGGATCGACCCATGAGGCAGATCAGACGGGCGGCTGCCGGGATATTACGATCCAGAACTGCGAACTGTCCGGAAACCGCAGAAATAACCTGTCCATTGTCTGTGCGGACGATGTGACCGTCGAAGGCTGTACCTTCCGAAATGCGCGGGGGACGTCCCCGGAGTACGGGATCGACATTGAAACAAACATTTCCGCGAACCCCTGCGAGCGCATCCGGATCAAGGATTCCCTTTTTGAGGAAAACGGGCAGGCAGCTATCGGCATCGTGAACAACGCGGACGATGTGCGGGTTGAAGGATGTACGCTGAAAGGCGCGTTTATCAACTATGCGGGCACAAATGTGGTGCTTGCGGACACGGTTGTATACGGAGAGACGGACGCCCGGATCGGCATCCGGACAGAAGGAAACACCCGCCTGAATGACGGCGGTGAGGAAGAAGATGTTCTGGTCGCTTCGTTTGATGCGGCGGACTGGGACGCAGAGGTCTACCCCTACGGCGTGGATGAGGAAAATGCCGTGAACTGGCAGTTGACTGAGACGCAAGGCGATTCATCCGGAAAGGCGCTTCGACTGGAGAGGACGACTAAGGGAACAAAGGAAGCTGGCTGCCGGCTGAAACTCAGCGATCTGAAAGGCGGAAAGAAAACGCTTCAAAAGGGCGTGACCTACCGGTTCGAGTATGTGATCCGCGGAGAAGGACAGTGGGGAATCAAAACAAATCAGACCGGCTGGTATCCCATCCTTCCGGTGCAGGACAAATGGGCGACCGGTATCGTGACTTACCGTGCCGGGGCGGCGTCCTCCTGTGAGCTTTTGCTCTATGCGGTGGACAAGAGCAAGGGAATGTGGATGGAAATAGAGTCTATAAGGATCTATGAAGTGCGGTAACCTTCCCTTTTTATGCGCCAAAATTCATAGCGACTGGTCAGTTTCAGAGGGAATATATTGCACAAGATCACAGATATTGCAGTTGAGGATCCGGCACAGATCGTTAAGGGTTTTCGTGGAGACATCCATATTGTGTTTGAGGCGGTGCAGCGTGCTGTGGGACATATGGTGTTTGCTTGTCAGCGTGTACCAGTTTTCCTGAGAATTTTCCAGCGTTTTCCAAAAGGGGGAATAGTCGATCAATCTTTTGCACCTCCCATCAGATTAACTTCCTGATTCAAGTGTAAAAGGTATTCTATACCTTGAATATCTTCGTTAAAACGAATATAATGTACAAAGACGACACTTCCAGAAAACGGAAAAAGAAAAAATAAAATGTCGGAACAAACGAGAAGGAGGAAGGAAATGAGAAGGAGAAAATGGCTTAACGCGGCGCTTGCCTGGGTACTGGCAGCAATGACAGCAGTTACTTCCGTGCCGCTGGATGCCTATGCAGCGGAAAACGCACCTGTCACACAGGTGACGGCGCAGGAAGAGGTAGAAGGCGAGCCGCTTGAAGAGCAGGAAAAGGAAGGCGAACCGGACGCTGAAGATCCCGGGGAAGAGGAACAAGACGTTTCCGAGGGCGAAAAAGAGGAAACGGACGAAGAAGAGAACAGCGAACAGGAGGAAGAGTCGCAGGATCAGGATTTGCAGGATCAGGATTCGCAGGACGAAGACTCACAGGACGGGGAAGACGCCGATGAGAACAACGGCGAGGAAACAGACGGGAAACAGGAAGAGAGTGTAAGTGAGAATTCAGTCAGCGAAAATACGATAGAACTGGAAGAGGGCAATACAGTCACAAGAGTACTGTCTGAAGATAGTATGGGAAGGATCCTCGCGCAGAATATCGAGATTGATAATTCACAGAGCAGCCTTGAAGCGTATGGGGTAAGTCAGGTTGAGATAACCGGTCAGACCGCCGTGGTGTCCTACAAGGCGGTGGAAGAGGCGGATCTGGTAGTTGCAATCTATGAGGAAGGCAGCGGAAAGATGGCTGCATCGGGGCATAAGCGGGTAGAGGCCCATGGGATCACGGCGGAGGTTGTGCTTTATGGAGAGGAGATGCCGCAGTATTACACCGTGCAGGCATATCTGACAGACCCGATTTCCAACAGGCCGCTCTGCAGGGTATATAAGGACGAAGATCATACCCAGATCATGCAGGAATTCTATGCAAAAAAAGAGAGTGAATTTGATCAGGATCGTCTGTATTCGCTGGATGAAAGCGAGGACAACAATTTCGCTGTCTTTGGGAAGGATGTTCTGATCTTCCATGAGGGGGAGGCGGAAAACCAGTTCGTGTCTGCCGATGAAGATAATCGGGTCTATCAATTCGATAAGGCAGATGAGAAACTGAAAAATATTCAGCCGGGACAGATCATGGCCTTTTTCTATCAGGATGAGACAAAAACTCCAATCGTAGCGAAGGTTTATGAGATCCAGATAGATGGAGAAAAAGTCAAGATCACAGGAATGGACACTTCCATAGAAGAAGTGTTTGAATTTTTAAAGATTTCCACAGGAAACTATTCTGCGGAAGACACAGACAGCTATACGGCAAATGATGAGGATAGCAGGAAAGGCTCAAGCAAATTTAAGATTGAAACGGATACGGTAGATACAGAAGTTGGCATTACAGCCAAAGTGGAGTTTAGGTTCTGGGAAAAAAGGTAAATAGCTTTGCGGAACTGTCCCTGACCTTTTCTGGTTCGGTGACGATAAAGGATCTAGGAGTAAGCTGGGAGGGAAAGCTGCCACTGGTATCGAAGTACCCAATTCCACTGGGTCAAACCGGTCTTTCTTTGCAGATATCGATAGGACTATTCTGTGATTTTGAATTGACCGCGAGCACGACAATTGGATTTGAAAAAACGATAGGCTCCGGATTCACCCAAAAAGAGAATGGGGAATGGTCAAGCTATTCATTGGATTCGGATATTGATATTACATGGTCTTCCGGCATAGAGGGAGAAGTATATGCGGGATTAGAGTTGGAAGCCAATGTATATTTTCTGAATGAAAATCTGTTATCCATCGGTGCAACGGGCACATTTGGACCGAAAATAACAGCGTCCACGACAATTCAGGGATCGACCGCATCCGAGCAGCACATGTGTACCGTCTGTACTTCTGGAGAGGTGGTGCTGCATGGAGAATTATCCTTTCATGCAACTATACTAGGCGAGGAATATGAACTTCTGGAGGATGTTCTTTCAATGGAAGCAGACATCCCGATAGGCAGTTTCTATTTTTCGCTGGAGGCAGATCCGGTTTCCGGATGGGGAGAATGCCCCAACAAAAGTTATTACTGTGTTGTCACCGTACTTGATCAGGATGGAAAACCGGTCCGAGGAGCGGTCATAGACGGGGACAGCAATCTGGTAACGGATCGCACAGGGAAAGTATGGATCGCTCCTCAGGCAGATAAGCAGGTCATCACAGCATCCAAGGATGGAGTTACCGGAAGTGCGCTTTATTCTGGAAGAAAGCAGGTCACCATCAGGCTGGGGATCCAGGCACTGCAGGTGAAGGTGAAACAGGTGGAGCTTTCGCCAAGGCATCAGGCAATTGTGACAGAGGATGGGAAGCTCTATGTATGGGGAAATAACAGCTACGGTCAGGTAGGAGACGGAACGACAACAGAATGTGAAACACCGACCCTGGTAAAAGGGCTGGAAGATGCAGAGATACGGGAAGTTCAATTAAGTGACGGTTACAGTGCGGCCATTGCAAAGGATGGAACGCTCTATATGTGGGGAAATAATAAAAATGAGATGTTAGGGGTTGGTCGCCATGAAGAACGTGTTGCTGTTGCAATAAAAATGGGAGGTCTGAAAAATGTAAGGTCGGTAGTAATTCAGAATATAGGCGTTTCTTCTGGTATTTCTGCGGCAATCACAGGAGATGGGAAGCTCTATATGTGGGGAAGTAACTCTAATGGTCAGTTGGGAGATGGCAGCACAACAAATAAAAATATGCCAAATAAAGTAGAGTTCTCAAATGAAAAAAAAGTAAAGGAATTTTTGGTAACTGATTCTTTGGTAAATGATGATTCTTCCTGTATGGCACTTCTGAGTGATGGCACAGTGTGGGCTTGGGGGCGTAATACTGATGATGGATGGCTCGGAACGAGTGAGGGGAAATATGGTACCCTTTCACAGCCAAGCCAAGTAAAGAATTTAGAAAAAATAGAACATATTTATAGCGGCGGACATGGCGGCTGCGGCAAGCACTAAGCGTTTTGAAAAATTTTCGAAAATCGCAACAAATATGAT
>OIZL01001854.1_pt1 | contig 10574 bp, 6 predicted proteins | sample 1588541 | NCBI WGS metagenome assembly OIZL01 (sample SAMN03283285) | human gut metagenome | biome: human-associated habitat; material: feces | host: Homo sapiens | place: Peru | collected 2012 | reverse complement strand
TGAGGGTGCGGAAGAAGCCGCCGAACTGATTGCCGCATTGCTCTGATGTAATTTACTTGCTTTTGAATGTGCCTCCTGCTAAATTGCTGTTGCAAGTTCAGTAATTTAGTAAGGAGGCTTTTATTGTGAAAATCAAAGGCAGAGTTAGCCATGTTTTTCATCGTATGGAAAGCGGTTTTAAAATCGTTGCGCTTGAAGTGGCAAAATGCAATCCAATTCCTGAAAAGTATCGAAATCCTGAGTATCCGATGAGCGTTTCCGTTGTCGGCAATCTGATGAATGCTGAAGAGGATTACACTGTGGAAATCGTCGGAGAGTGGGAATACAGAGAGAACGGGCGGTACTGGCCGTGGCAGTTTAAGGTCGAGAAGTATACGGTATGTGATTTCGAAACGCCGTGTATTCTTGTGGATATCATTGCCCGGATAAACGGGTTTGGGAGAACACGGGCAAAGAAACTGGTAGAAACCTACGGCATCGGCGTTGTGCAGATGATTGAAAATGAGCCGCAGACGCTGTGCGTATGGGAAACAAAGCAAGGCGAGATGCAGGCGCTCGGTGTTGGACTGAAAAAATACCGCATAGCCGCTGACCTGAAAGCCTTTCTTTCCAAGTACGATATCGAAGAGACTGTTGTTGATGCGGTATATGAGAGATACGGGCTTGAGGCGGTAGAAATGATACGGCAAAATCCGTATGTATTGTGTGAAAACAGACTGGTTTCGTTTGCGATTGCGGATAGAATTGCAAAGGATCTGAATTTCGGCGCAGATGACCCGAAACGGGTAGACACGGCGCTTCTATATGTCCTGAATGATTATGCCGGGAATAAAGGGCATACATTTCTGATAATCAACCGTTTGCCTGAAGATTGCAATGCTTTTCTGAAAGAAAGCGGAGAAATCAAAGGCTCGCTCAGCAAACGGCACATTGAGGCCGCTGTTGCCCGATGCCGTTCAAACGGCCAGATCGTAACGGAAGGGGAGCGTGTATACTCGAAAAAACGGTATGAGAGTGAAAAGACGGTTGCCGATATTCTTCGTGCACGGATTGATGTCAAGTCAAGGTATGCAGCCGTACCGAAGGAAAAAATCGAGGCATGTGTTGCCGAGATTCAGGAAGAGCTTGAAGTGGAGTTGGATCCGTTACAGCGAGAAGCGGTTGAAATGGCACTGTGCAATCAGACTTCTATATTGACCGGCGGCGCAGGATGCGGCAAGACCACAACATTGCGGTTTATTATCGGGGTTATGGAAAAACTTTCGAAAATATGCCGCATTTCAGGTGTCGAGATTGCTCTTGCTGCGCCTACCGGTATGGCGGCGAAACGCATGAAGGCGGCAACCGGCAAGGAAGCCAAGACAATTCATAAACTGATAGAATATAATCCGGCGCTTCCGGCGCTCACGCTGAACGAAGATAATCCGCTGCCGTATGATTTCGTTATTGTAGATGAGTTGTCGATGGTTGACATTGATACAATGGCAATGCTGTTGCGAGCTGTTCGCAGTGACACACAGCTTTTGCTTTTGGGGGATGTCAATCAGCTGCCGTCCATAGGCCCCGGTGAGGTTTTGCATGATATGATAAACAGCGAAATGTTCCAGGTAACGGCGTTGAAGCGTTCTTTTCGTCACGGAGCCCGCAGGACCATTCTGGATAACGCCAATCGAGTTCTTGAAGGTAGCACGGAGCTTGATTTCGGACATTCGGACTGTGTATTCTACAATGTTCCGGATTCATCCGACGATAAGAACTGTAATCACCTCAAGAAAATGCTGCTGAAGGTCTATTATGAGGAATATGCGGCCTGCGGCAGAAGTGCGGATAAGGTTCAGGTATTATCCCCTATGAGGGTCAAGACACTTGTTTCCGTGGATCAGATCAATCCCGATTTGCAGGACGCAGTAAATGCTTTGGTTGATGAAAAGGATGAAATCCGGTTCGGAGCGCATCGCTTCCGTAAAAACGATCGTGTTATGCAGGTCTCGAACAATTACGATAAGAATATCTTTAACGGCGATAAGGGTGTTGTAAAAATTGTGTCGGGCAAAACGGAAAAGTTGGTTGTAGATTATGACGGGATTCCCGTGGAATACGAAAAAAAGGAATTTGACCAGCTTAAGCATAGCTTTGCGATAACCGTGCATAAATCACAGGGTGATCAGTTTCCTGTTGTTATCATACCAATCACCAATTATCACTCTGTTTTGTTGAACAGAAATTTGCTTTATACGGCGATGACCCGTGCAAAGCACAAGCTGATATTTGTAGGCGATAGGGAAGCGCTTGAATACGCCATTCGAAATCTCCAAGGGTTAAAAAGGAATACTGCACTTTGTGAAAGGCTAAAGAAAACAGAGCAAAAAGCAGCATAGAGAAGGCGTCGCTTCGGCGGCGCTTTCTCATATTTAAACATAAAAGTTTTACAGCATATCCTCTTGACAATCCCCAAAAAGCAATGTATAATAAACTCGTAAGTTAGTAACTCATAAGTTTGTAAAGAGGTGCTTTTATGTTTTATTGCAGAGAAAAAGAACTCGGCGATATGAATAAGCGGTATACAAGGAGTGGATTTGAATGCCTTGTAGTTTACGGCCGGCGCCGTGTCGGTAAAACGGCATTGATTAATGAATTCTGCAAAGATAAGCCTACGGTGTTCTTTTCGGCATTGAATGCAACATCCCAAGAGAATCTTGAAGCGCTTTCCAAAGCGATTTATGAAAAGGAGCATCCGGGTGCGGAAACTGCCCCCGTGTATCCGAGCTTTGATGCGGCATTTGCTGAGATCACACGCATGGCTGAAACTGAAAGGCTGGTATTCGTCATTGATGAGTATCCGTATCTCGCAAGGGCAAACAAGTCAATTTCTTCTCGCTTACAGCATATTATCGACCATACTTGGACAAACGGCAATCTGTTTCTTATTCTTTGCGGCTCTTCCATGAGCTTTATGGAGTATCAGGTGCTTGGTTATGAAAGTCCGCTGTACGGCAGACGGACCGGGCAATATAAGATTCAGGCGTTGACCTATAAGGAAATGACGGTTTTTAATCCTGATCTTACGAATGAGGATCAGGCGCTTATTTACGGCATTACGGGCGGTATTCCGCATTATATCAATAAGCTGGATGTTGAGGGCGATGTCGACGCAGCGCTGAAAGAAAATCTCTTTAATACTTCCAGTTACCTTTATGAGGAACCGGAAAACCTTTTAAAGCAGGAGCTTCGTGAGCCGGCAATTTATAATTCTGTGATTACGGCAATTGCCGGCGGAGCGTCCAAAGCAAATGAAATCGCAACCAAGGTCGGTTTGGAATCGGCTTTTTGCGCTAAATATCTTAAAGTTCTGCTTGACCTCGGAATCATAAAAAAGGAAACTCCGATTACCGAAAAGGCAGGAAGGAAAACCGTTTATGCAATCGGAGATAATTTCTTTCGCTTTTGGTATCGATTCGTGCCGCAGAATGCCTCGGCGATTACGGCAGGTCGTACCGACAAAATTTATGACAGCGTGATCAAGCGGCATTTCTCCGACTATATGGGACTTGTTTACGAGCAGATGTGCAAGGAATATCTGTTTCTCTATGCTGAGGATCTCCCGATTATACTCTCGGATATCGGTCAATGGTGGGGGAACGACGCAAAGGAGAAAAAAGAAGTTCAGATTGATATTGTCGGCACGCCGGTTGAGGGCAAGGAATATATCATAGGTTCCTGTAAATATCGCAATGAGCCTATCGGCGTAGACGAGCTTGAACTTTTGAAGCACTATGCCGAGGTTTTCGGAAAAGGTGAGAAGTATCACTATTATATCTTTTCAAAGAGCGGCTTTACCAAAGGGCTGCAGTCGCTCGGCGATAAAGGTGAAGTGAAGCTTATCACACTGCAGGATATGTATGAGTGAAAATTGGCAAGGGAAGGTGATGCTTTGGTCTCCTATCACTACATTTTGGTTGACTTGGCTCAAAAAATATGATATAATATAAATGACAAAGAGGAAGGATGTGATTCCAATGATTTGCAAGGCTATAAAAGGAACAAGAATTATGCGGAAATATCCGATGTACTTATTATTGGTACACCTCAAATTCACCAATTTGTACGCATAAGTCTTGTATTACAACGACTTATGCGTTTTTGTTTCTATCACAATCATGGGAAACTGCATTTGCCTCAAAAGCCTGTAACATCAACTCTGCTTTCGGTCTGACCACATATATTCTCGTTCTATAATTACGGTGATCTGAATGAAGATTAGAACATTAATTATTTTGATGGCAGTCATTACTTGTTGTGTAATACTTACATCGTGTAATGATAAGCAACCTTCCCAGAGTGATTTTGAGTTTTTCGTTGCAACTCCAGTTCTCGAAACCAATTGTGGTGAAACGGTTACTTATAATGCAGAACTCAAAAATAAGACAGAAAATGACTATGTATTGTCGCACGGGATACCACTTATCACAATATATATCTATACTCCAGGCGAAAAACCGGAAGATGGCGTTTTTTCTACATTGCTTGAAACAAAAATCAGTGCTTCTGAATCAATAAGCAAGGAACTTAAAACCCAATTCACGGAGCCGGGAGAATATATGTTAAGAGCTTACTGTTCATTTTCTGTTCAAGGGGAGAATTTCCATTACGAGGTTGATGACTATAAAATAATCGTTAACGAATAGCTTGATGATTCCTCACGGGGCTAAAAACTCATTTTGAATTTTTAGCCCCTATTTGTAGGTTGTGAGAAAATTGGCGGAGATTCGGATGGCTATAAATTATTGTTGAACAATTTCAAATGCGCATCGACAGTCAACAAGGCTGTTTTAGACCAAATTCAAAGAGAAGGTCTACATGCATTTCTATAATAGCGTAGGGTTTTAGAAGCGTCGCAATAATGCGGCGCTTTTTACTTGCCGCATAACCGCACAGCAATCATCCTCCTTTTGTAATTTTAAAATTATAAAGGAGGAATATTCAATGGCAAAGAAAATAAACCTTGCAGAGCGCATATCGGAAATGGTGAATGACGATGCGGCTCGGACCTACATCAGAGAACACACATTGTATCCGGCGGTTCTGCTGAGCGGCAAAAGGATCGGGGATGAAGAAAAAGTGCGATACCGCTGCGCTCATTGCAGGCACGAGTGGGAGGAGACCCGCAGTTCATCGCATTGGTATCACGAAAATCATATTGTTTGTCCGAAGTGCCATGCTGCAATGTTTAAGGGGACGAAAATACCCGATGAAAACGAAGGAAAAGCATTTTATCACCTCATGCTGTGGAACGGGATGAGGGTAGAAACAGCATACAGAATTGTGTATGTCAATGAGGCGGAGCTTGACGGGACCCCCGGATTGATTATTGCAAAATATATACCGGAGGTTATATATCATTACTCTGATATACCGGAATCGTATGATGTGAATTTGGAAAGGGAAGCCTATGGGTTTATTTCGGAAAAACACAAGATTATTTTTAACGAAAACGGAACAAGAACGACTCGTCTCATTGCTAACGTGTTCAGCGAATATAATTGTATGACAATCGCCTCTGAAGAAACGAACCAAGGCAGCAAGAAGTTTGTTTGGATGAAAAACGGGTTTTCTCTTGCTTGTAGCGTGTGGTATCGCTCTTTTGATAGTTATTGGGGAAGCAAAATTCCGGTGAAGTCCAAACCGATCAGTGAAGCACAGGCAGAGTGTGTGTTGAGCAAATATACGATACCTGAGTTGCCGGAAATCAAACCGACGCCGGATGTGATTTTAGCGCATGAAGTGTCGGAGGACATCATAACCGGTATACATCACATTGAATACTGCTGTAAAGCGTGCGGTGCTCGTTTTAGTATGGATTCCGCTTACCGATCAACCTCTCCGGTTGAGTGTCCGTCATGCGGCGGAAGTTATGCTCCGCTTTTCGACACAAACATTGCAAAGCGACACGAACAGGTGGCGGTGATCTCTATGCTTGACGATAAAACTGTTTTCATTCGTGCGTGTTCTGTGGATTCCGCCTTTGATGAACACTTCACGGAAACTTATGAAAGTAATGAGTTATATCGTGCTTTTATAGAACTGAGCGCCGGAAAAGAACCGACGGTGGAATTCCTTGCATATGAGCATAACGGCGAAAGAAAAGCGTGGTTGACAAAGAAGAACTACGCATCGGATAAGTTTGATTTTCGTGTGAAAAGGGTTGAATATATCGGAAATGTGGATCGCCTGAAATACACCGGGCTTCGTGAATATATTGAGGAAAAAACGAATAGAAGTCCATATTCCAATATGATTAGTCTGCGGGATGTTATTCACTATATTCGGTATCAGGCACTCTATCCGATCGTCGAACAGCTGTGTAAACGCGGTTTTTCCCAGACGCTGACGGATGAGTTTATTCACCGCAATCAAAACGGCACAGAGCTTATAATGCATCTTGAACGCAATAAGGTGACCGAGGTATTAGGTCTTCCGGAACGCTTGATAAAACACTATCTGAAAGGTTCGGACTTTCATTCACGATTGAAAAAGTTTATGGAACTGTACGGAATGGATTCAAATGTGAGGGAAGAGGATATTGACTGGCTTGAACTGCACGGAATAGAGGCTGTTCAGGTCAAAAGTATCTTAGAGGAATCGCAGATGAGCATTATGCGCTTATGTGAGTATCTGGAGCATGTGCGCATCAATCAATGCTTCGAGCCTAAACACGCAATTGCGGACTGGCGGGATTATCTGCACGCCGCAAAGACGATAGATGTGGATCTGACAGACAATAAGGCACGATATCCGTCCAGCCTGAAGCGTGAGCATGATAGGGCGATCGCAAAGCAGAAGCTTGTGTTGGACGCAAAGAAGGATGAGATTTTCCAAAAGGAGACCGAGCAGTACGGTAAATTGTATTCCTATAAGGACGACGATTATATGATCGTTTCACCGAAGGATATGAAGGATCTGTTTGAAGAAGGACGGAAGCTCAACCACTGCGTCGGTTCTTATTCGGATAGAATTATTGCCGGAACTTCCTGTATTATGTTTATCCGAAAAACCGAAGATCCGGACAAGCCCTATTTTACAATTGAGATCAATCGTGAAAATGGATTTGTCGTGCAGCTCCGTGCCAATTCAAATCGGCTTATCAATCACAGGAGCGAAAGTGACCTTGTGAATTTTTTGAAGGAGTGGTCAAAGAAAAAGGGTGTTGCACTGAACGGTGCGGCGTAGAAAATTGCTCTCTGTTTCGGCAGAGGGCTTTTTTCTTGCCTATCAGATGTCTGTAATACATAGTTCTATCGCAGTATTTAAAATCAAGAAGGAGGAATTTATTGTGTGGAAAAAGGCAGATATACCGACAAGCGCTCAACGGCTGCAGCAGGAAGGATACTCAAGGCTTACGGCTCTGGTGATAGCAAATGCCGGCGTTGAAAACAAGGAGCAGGCGGAAGAATTTCTGCATAGTGAAACCGTTCATAATCCTGCTAAGATCAGAAACATTGAAAAAGTGTCGGAGATTATTTGGGATCACATATACCGAAAAGAGAAAATATGCGTATTCGGTGATTACGATTGTGACGGTGTTACGAGTGCTGCAATTCTGTACCTGATGCTGAAACGACTCGGTGCCGATGTGATGGCGAGACTGCCGGATCGGATCTACGAGGGCTACGGAATATCTATGGAAGCGATCCGAGAAGAAATTGCGCTCGGCACAAAGCTGTTCATTACCGTTGACAACGGCATCAAAGCGATAGCCGAAATAGAGGAAATCCGCCGTCAGGGGTGCAAATCAATTGTTCTTGACCATCACCAACCAGGAGAAGTTCTGCCGGATGCAGATGCGCTTGTTGACCTTTGGATAGAAGGGGAGACATACCCGTTTCACGAGCTGACAGGTTCCGGTCTTGCGTGGAAGGTCGCCTGCTATATGCTGACATTGGTGGACGATTATGATTATGCGATGGAACTGGTTGACCTGGCTGCGTTCGGTACAATTGCGGATGTCGCACCGCTGATTGGTGAGAACCGTTCCATTGTCAAACGGGCATTGAGACAAATGAGAAGCTGCTGGTATAAACGGGAAGGTGTTAAAGCGCTGTATGATGGACCGCTTGACAGGATAACCGCCGAGGACATTGCGTTCAAAATTGCGCCTTGTATTAATGCCTCCGGACGATTGGATGTCCGTGGGGCGGATCTGCCCTTGCTGCTGCTTTTGGAGGACAGACCGGGGATTGCAGAATTTTTGGCTGAACGCCTGACAGACTGCAACAACCGCCGTAAGTCAATTCAAAAGGAATGGTGCAACAGGATGGAAGAGACAGCTCTGAAGATGATTGAACAGGGTGATAAGGTCCTTGTCCTTTTGGCAGACGGTGCTCCGTCAGGAGTTGTCGGTCTGGTTGCCGGAAATCTGAAAGAGAAATATAACCGTCCTACCATTGTTTTTGCTCCAAAACAGGACAGCAGCGGTAAAACGGTTTGGACCGGCAGCGGCAGGTCGATTAAGGGCTTTCATTTGTTGAACGCACTGAAAACCTGCGAGGATTTCTTTCTTGCCTACGGCGGCCACGAATTGGCTGCGGGAATGAGTATTCCCGAAAACGAAGAGGTTTTATCACAGCTCAGAACACGCCTGAATCAAGTAGCGGAATACCTGAGCGAAACAGACCTTATGCCTATGACCTATTGGGACACGGAGATTACGGAGGCAGAACTGACAAATTCGCTGTATGAAGAACTGAAATCCCTTGAACCGTTCGGGGAAGGAGTGAAGAAGCCTGTTTTCAAAATGCGGATGCACCTTTTGCCGAAGCGACATATGTTGATGGGAGCGGATAAAAGTCATTTGAAACTGTTCTGTGAAAATTACAGTGCAGTCGGATTTTCTCTGGCGGATAAGTATATACACTCAGAACTGCCGGAGGTTATAGACGCACTCGGCTATCCGTGCGAAAACTATTTTAACGGGAAAGTAAAGCAGGAGTTTATGCTTGTTGACTTTGAACCGGTGACAGAGAATGAATAAGAAGGAGTGATAACGATTGGGGACATACTACAAGCAAATCGGCGTATATAAAACAAAGAAAGCCCTGCTTGAATTTCTGGACGACACGAGATATGATTCCGAGATACTTGCTTGGCCGCATATGCGCTCATCCCGTATACGGGTCGGTATGAAGGATTACAGCAAGGGGATCGGTGAAAATGCAGTTGATGTGTTTTATAATCTCTCGCCGGAAGAATTTATTCGCCTGGTTGAAGGCTTGAATGAGGTCAGACAGATTTCGGCGGTTGAAAAGAGACGGATGGATTTTTCCGTCGCAAAGCTTGGGCAGATTGTCGAGCTGTACAAGCAGGTACAGGTACCTAAAAAGCAGATTGCCGAAATGCGTGAGATGATAGCACAGTTTTCAGACAGCCGAAACGAAGTTTTTGCGGAGGCCGGCGGCAAGTTATCCGAAGTGTTTGAAAGGCTTGTGCAGGATTTTTCAGCTCCGATTGAGAAGGGCAGTGCTCAGGCGGAAAAACTGCTTGCAGACGCTCAAAAGGAAAAAGAAAATGCCTTAAAGGTTCGGGAGGTATACAATGACATTAAGATACTGAACTATGAAAAATATATCAATCCGGACAACCCGGCAGAACGCAGAATTACGACATTTCGTGTGGCGTATGCCGCTAATATGGGCTTTCCTTTTATCATTGAAATCGGAAACGGTTGGGGTGAACCGCTTGTGACAAAAAACGGCGGCGTTATGGTGAAAGAGGGAAGTACACGCATCGTTGACTCGGTGCAGGTATTTATCCAGGACAAGCACCTGTTTCCGCTTCTCCGCCGTGTTCAGCTTTTTCTTGAAGCAATGACAACACAGGCAATGCAGCGATACTACGAAAAGGTGAGCGAGCCGATTCTGCAAACCTATGATCTGGACGAATAAAAAATACCGCAGGGCTTCTTTTTGAGGTCCTGCGGTATCGCTATATCAGAGGAGGAATAAAAAGTAAATACGGTAGCTGCCGTTTCCGGTCTGTTCGCAGTAGATGTTGAACGCTGAAATATGGATTTCGGGCAGCCCTATGCTTTCACGGTAAGCCGGGGTGTAATACTCAATCATTTCACCGAGCATACGCTTTAAGAGACTGCCCTGCGTATTGGTGGAAGCGGTCTCGGCACCGGCCCAGCTTGCATTGCCGGGAGTTAAGGATTCGTTCAGTACAAAGCCGTAGCTTTTCCCGAGCGCTATGCAGTCATTGCGGATCTGTTCAATGTTAAACGGATATGCATAGGGGTCTGTCGGTGTTTCGGACATTGAAGTTTCTGTTGTAGGTGCCGTTGTTTCCGGTTCCGGCGGCGCAGAAGTGGATGTGGGTTCCTTCGGCGCCGGCGGCACAGTTTCTTTCGGAGCATCGGGCTCCTTTGTTTCACCGCCGCCTTGTGGGTCTCCCTGTGCCGGAGAAGTAGTTTCGGGAGTTGTTAGAGCAGGCTCGTTTTTGCTTTCTGCCGCAGTATCGGGTACGGCAGTACCGGCGGTGGGTTTCGCTTCGGTTGAACTTTCCGCTGCATCGCTTGTATC
>OIZL01001850.1_pt1 | contig 10595 bp, 8 predicted proteins | sample 1588541 | NCBI WGS metagenome assembly OIZL01 (sample SAMN03283285) | human gut metagenome | biome: human-associated habitat; material: feces | host: Homo sapiens | place: Peru | collected 2012 | reverse complement strand
TTTTTTATACTCTTTTAAATTTCCACTTATTATCTTATCACAAGATAATTTTCCAGTTGTTATTGTACCAGTTTTATCACTAAATAATATATTTATACTTCCAGCGGTCTCTATTCCTACCATTTTTCTTACTAAAACATTGCTTTTAAGCATTCTTTTCATATTAGAAGATAAAACTAATGTTATCATCATAGGAAGTCCCTCTGGCACCGATACTATTATTATAGTAACTCCCAAAGTAAGTGCATAAATTATGTAATCTGCCATTAATCTAAAATTAGATATCGTCTCTATTATAGAAGATAATGCAAAATTATTGTTTATTACTATTACTGAAAAAAGATATGATATAACAGCTAAAAAAGCACCAATATATCCAAACATACTAATTGTTTTGGCAAGTCTTCTTAGTCTTAACTTAAGAGGACTATCTCCTGTTTTTTCTTTAAGTTCATTTGCAATTTTTCCATAATATGTATTTTCTCCAACTAAACTAACTTTAAGCAAAGCATTACCATTATAAATAATAGTTCCTTTATATAATTTGTTTTTTTCTGTTATTTTACCCCCTATACTCTTTTCTTTATGAATCTCTTTAGATTCTCCATTTATAGCAGATTCATTAACACTTACATATCCATCTACTATATAACCATCTGCTGGAATTTTATCACCAGATTCTAATACTACTATATCATTTACAACTACCTCACTTGCATATATTTCACATACATTACCATTTCTTTTAACCTTACATTTTAATTTTTGAGATTCTTCTTGCAACTTGTTAAATGCCTTTTCACTACCATATTCTGATACTGAAGATACAAGTGACGCTAAAAAAATTGCTATTAAGATTCCTAGTGTTTCAAACCAATTAAAATCACTAAATAAAAAAACTATTTTAACAAAAAGTGCAATCAAAAGGATTTTTATTATAGGATCTCCTAAAGATTCTACTAAAAGTTTAATAAAATTATTTTTATTATCATTTGTTATCTCATTAGTACCATACTTTTTTCTTGATTCTAGAACTTCTTTATCTGTAAGACCACTATAATTTTTCATAATCCCTCCCTACTAAATGTTACTTTTAGATAAAGAAAATTATTATTATTTTTAAACGACAAATCTATTTACTTATTTTAAAAAAAGTGTATAATACTGTTGTTAAAACAAAGAGGTGAAGTTTGCCTATGAATAAATATAAAAAATTAGCAAAAGCTATATTATCTATTGATGAACAAGAATCAAATCTTAAAATTTCCAAAAACAAACTAGAAGATAGTATTGCTATTTCAAATGAATTTTATAATGACTTTTTTTTAAATTTACATGTTCCAAATATAGATTCTAAAGTTGCTATATATAGAAGAGGTTACCTAGAGGATTACAATGGAACTTGCACTGTTAACAGATATTTAGGAAACAGAGCCATTGATTTTAAAATATTCATTCCAAAAGAAGAAGATATAAAAAATGCAGTTACTATTACTCATGAAAAAGCTCATATATATCATGCGTTAAATAATAAGAAAATGTCTGAAGAGGTTCCATCTTTTATGGACATAATTCAAGCTATATATATTGATAGTAAATATTTTAAAGGAATAAAAGATGATAATATTAATTATAAAATAAAACAAGCAAAGAAGGCTGCAAAAATATACTTAAATAAAAGCAAATTATTTTATAGTGATAAATCTTTAGAGTATCAAATAAATTACATGAAAGATTTTTTAAGAACTATTATTTTATTGGAAAATTATCTAGAGGATAAAGAAAAAGTAAAATCACTTGTATATACGAATTTATTTGAAGATAGTAAAAATCCTATTATTAAAGATATTTATGTTGATGATGAAAATTATAAAAAGCAGTTAGAGTTTATAAAAAAAATATAAACTCTTTTTTTGTTACCTCTTATACTTTCTTAACATAAACTACTATAGAAATTATTTGTGAAAGTGGTGTTAAAATGGAGATTACATTGGATAAATTACCTGTTGGAAAAATGGGTTTAATATCAAAATTAAATAATAATGATAATTTAAAGAGAAGATTATTAGACTTAGGATTTGTTAAGGGTGTTGAAATTAAAACCATGTATAAAAGTCCTTTCAATGATCCTATATGTTATTTAATTAAGGGGAGTTTAATTGCTATTAGAAAAAAAGATGGTATGAATATTATTATCAATATAAAGGATGATTTAAATGGGATTAACTAAAAGTTCTCTTAAAAATAACAAGTTAAAGAAAGAATATAAAGATTATAAAACAGTTGCATTAGTTGGAAATCCTAATGTTGGTAAATCTACTATATTTAATGCTCTAACAAAACTAAAACAACATACTGGAAATTGGACAGGTAAGACGGTAGAAAGTGCATTTGGAAAGTTTTCCTTTAATAATAAATCTTATACTTTAGTAGATTTACCTGGGACTTATTCTTTAATGCCATCATCAAAGGAAGAAGAAGTTACAAGAGATTTTATATGTTTTAATAAATATGATCTGATTTTAGTTGTTTTAGATGCAACCATATTAGAGCGAAATCTTAATTTAGCAACTCAAATAATAGAATGTAATTCTAGTAAAGTAATAGTTTGTATTAATTTAATAGATGAAGCTAATAAAAAAGGAATTAATATTAATGTTAAAAAATTAGAGGAAGAATTAAACGTACCTGTTATAACAACTTGTGCTACTGATAAAAAAAGTCTAAATAAGCTATTAAAGTTAATAGATATACATAGCAATTTAGATAATAACCTAAAAGATAATATTTTAATTAAGTACCCTATAATTATAGAAGATTGTATAAATAAATTAAAAATAATGCTGGATAACTATTCTAATAATAATAATAATAGATTTTTTGCAATAAAATTATTAGAAAATAACAGAAGTCTTAATGAAAAAATATATAAATACTTAAAAATAAATGATGATGTTAAGGAAAAATTCAACTATTCAATAAATGTTTGTAATGATTATATAAACAAACACATGGATAAATATAAAAATAAAATAATAGATACAATAAATTATAACAATAGTAGGATATGCAAATTATGTGTTGACAAAGGTAATGACAAAACACCAAAAATTGATAAAATACTAACATCTAAATTGTTTGGTATACCCTTTATGATAATATTTTTAGGATTTATACTATGGCTTACAATATCAGCTTCTAATTATCCTTCGACATTACTGTCTAAATTTTTATTTTATATAAATAGTAAAATCGATTGTTTTTTAATATCTGTAAAGATACCCTCTATAATAAGAAATATAATAGTCGATGGTATATTGAAAACATTATTTTGGGTAGTATCCGTTATGTTACCTCCTATGGCAATATTCTTTCCATTATTTACTCTGTTAGAAGACTTTGGATTTTTACCTAGAATAACTTTTAATCTAGACAAATTCTTTAATAAAGCTAAGTGTCATGGAAAACAAGTCCTTTCAATGTGTATGGGATTTGGTTGTAATTCTTGTGGTGTAATAGGTACTAGAATAATAGATTCAAAAAAAGAAAGATTAATAGCAATACTAACAAATTCATTAGTTCCATGTAATGGAAGATTTCCAAGTCTTATATCAATTATTGTAATGTTCTTAGCAATAGGAAGTTACAGTAAAATAAAATCTAGTATGATTTTAACAGCGTTAATTATATTTTCCATCATAGTAACTTTAGTTATATCAAGCCTACTTTCTAAGATCATAAAAGGAGAAAATTCTTCATTTATTTTGGAAATGCCTTCATATAGAAAACCACAAATAAAGGAAGTAATTGTAAGGTCTATATTCGATAGAATAATTTTTGTATTAATAAGAGCTATTGTAGTAGCAGCACCAGCTGGTTTAATTATTTGGATTCTTTCAAATACTTCAATTAATAATTGTAGTCTATTGTATTATATTTCAGATTTTTTAAATCCAATTGCAAATATATTTGGTATGGATGGAATAATTTTAATGGCATTTATACTAGGTTTTCCAGCCAACGAAATTGTAATTCCAATAATGCTAATGGGATATATGAATAAATCGGTTTTAATAGAATATAATAATCTTTATGAACTTAAAATGTTACTTGTTAATAATGGATGGACAATTAAAACTGCATTATCTACATTAATTTTTATGCTATTTCATTTTCCTTGTAGCACAACAATATTAACTATTAAAAAAGAAACTAAAAGTATTTTTTGGACATTTATGGCCTTTATAATACCAACATTTATTGGACTTACATTATGTTTTTTAATTAATTTGTTATTTAAATTATTCTAATGAAATTATATTTAATCTATAATTTCATTTTTTACTATAACATTACTATATTTTTTTATTTCTTTTATAAATATTGATTCATTATCTTTACACGTGAAAATATATATTTTTTTTATGCATCTAGTTAGTGCAACATAAAAAAGTCTTCTTTCTTCTTCATATGGATAATATTCTCTATAATTATTAACATATCTTAATACTTCATGATCTACATATCTATTAGGAAAACCATTAGCTTGTGCATTTACATTAATTAAAAAAACGTATTTTGCTTCAAGCCCCTTTGATTTATGAACACTCATTTTATTATATTTAATATTTTTTATATTTAAGTTTTCTAAGTCTTTATTATTTCTAGATAAAATAAGTAAATCATCTATATCATCATGACTAATTATCTTATTTATTTCATAATTTAAATCATTATAATATACTATTTCAACAGGATTATGACATCTAATATTTGATATTAGGCTTTTTCTTATTTGATAAGGATTTTTCATAATAAATTTACCCGCAATTTTTATTAATTCTTTAGAGTTTCTATATGTTCTTCTTAATTTTATTACCTTTACTAAAGGAAAATATCTTCTAATATGAGTTATGACATTAATATTTGAACCAGTAAATCTATAAATCGACTGAAAATCATCCCCTACTAAAAAAAGATGGGCATTTGATAATTTAACTAATTTTTTTACTAGCATTAACTTAGAGTGAGAAATATCTTGATATTCATCAATTATAATATACTTATATGTTATTTTTGATATATCTAGTTTTTCTATAGCCAAATTTATCATATCATTAAAATCAATTATATTTTCTTTATTTAAATATGTTTCATAACATATATAACACTTCATAATTTCTTTTAACAAATATTTTTCCTTATCTTTTGCTTTATTAATAAACGTATAGAATCTATCTATATCATAATTGTTAGATTTAAATAAATTAATAAATGTTTTAATTAAATTTACCATATCTTCTTTGCTCATTTTATATAAACCAAGTAAAGTATTGTTAGAAAAAGAGTCAATTATTACATCTGTTAACATATCTTCTGTTAATACATCTTTTTGCATTCCTATTATTTTAAGTGCCAATTTATGAAATGTTAATACTTCTATTTTATCGTCTGATAAATCTTTTTTTAATTTATTTACAGAGTCATTTGTAAAAGATATACAAACAATTTCTTCTTTTTTCACTCCTAAATTTTCTATCATATATCTTACTTTATTAACTATAGTGTAAGTCTTACCACATCCAGCTCCTGCTAGCAAAAGAATTATTTTTCTTTTTGACTTAATAGCTTTTAATTGATATTTATCTAATTTTCTTTTGCACATTTTTCACCTATACTATTGATAATTATTTTAAAATTTTATATAATGTAAATAGGAAAGGCAACTAACTAGTTGTTTTCCACATTTTTTTGGAAAACAAGGCTAGAATTAACTAACCTTGTTTATTTTTTTAATTATAAATTATATATTAAAAAGGAATTAGATATTTTTTTCTAATTCCTTTATTCTTTTAACTATTTTATCCTTACCAAATAATTTTATAATATCATATAAATTCGGTGTCATTTTTCTGGTTGTTAGAGCAACCCTAATTACCATTGATACATCACCCACATGACCTTTATAATTATCAGGATTTTCTTTATATTCTTTTACTTCTCTTGCATATCCTAAACTTTCAGATAAATCTTTTATTTTATTAAACCATGTCTCTTGATCATCAGATTCATTATAATATTTATTAATATATGTATTCATTATAGTTAATATTTCATCTCTATCATTTATATTAGTAAACTCATAATCTTTTTCGTGATTATCAAACAATTCATCAAACATATACCAAACTAAGTCCTTTACCTCGCTAAATGAAGCATAATCTTTTCTTGGCTTTTTTTGATTTCTTTCTATATTTAAAAGACCTATTGTAAATTCTTTATTTTTTGTTATTATTTCATAAAATTCTTTATCATATTCTTTAGTATAACTTATAAGCATATCATAAAATTCTGTAGCTTTAATTCTTGCTAGATAGTTTTTAGAAATATTGTGTAATTTTTCAACATCAAATAAACCACCAGATTTACTTGTCTTTTTAAAATCATACTTAAAATCATCTATAGACTTATCTTTATTTGCATCCCACCATTGTTCAAAATTTGTATTAGCAAGTGTCATTAAATATAACTCAACAGCTTTAACAGGTATTCCTTTTTCTCTATAGTAACTCATTTGTGCTTCTGGATCTTTTCTTTTTGAAAGTTTTCTTTTAACACCATTATCTTCTTTTAAAATAGGAGATATATGTGCATATTTTGGAGCATCAAAGCCAAATACTTCAAATAACTGAATATGAGTTGGAAGTGATGATAGCCATTCATCTCCTCTTATTACGTGAGTAGTACGCATTAAATGATCATCAACTAAATGTGCAAAATGATAAGTTGGTAATCCGTCTTGTTTCATTATTACTATATCCATATCATTTTCTGGAAAAGAAATCTTTCCTTTTATTAAATCATTTACAATTACCTTTTTATTAAAATCGCCAGGTGATTTCAATCTAAGTGTAAAAGCTTGACCATTTTTTATTTTTTCATAAGCATCATTAACTGGAATTTTACGACACTTTGCATATCTTCCATAATAACCTATTCTATCTTTTCTCTTTTCTTGAGAAGAAGTCATCTCTTCTTTTTCTTCTTTAGTACAAAAGCATGGATAAGCAAGATCATTTTCTACTAAATACTTCATAAAAGCTTGATATATTTCTTTTCTATCACTTTGAGTATATGGTCCATACTTTCCTATTTCTTTACCATTTGAGATAATACCTTCATCAGGAATAATATTAAAATACTTTAAATCAGTTGTAATAACATCAACTGCATCACTAACTAATCTTTCTCTATCAGTATCTTCTATTCTTATATAAAACACACCGTTTGTATCTTTAGTAGCCTTTTTCGAAATAAATGCTTGAAATAAAGTTCCCATATGAGTATACCCTGTTGGGCTTGGTGCAGCACGAGTTACTACTGCATCATCTGGTAAATTTCTTTTAGGATACATCTTTTCATAATCATCTATAGTTTTTGTAATATTTGGAAATATTAGATTTGCTAAATCCTTATTTGTCATAAAAATCAGTCCTTTCTTAAGTAATTAAATTATATCAAATTATAACATTAAAGTTAATAGTTAATAATTGATATTATATAATATATTAAATAAAAACTAACTAAAATAGTTAGTCGTTTTTCAAATGGTGACTCGTACGAGATTTGAACTCGTGAATGTCGCCTTGAGAGGGCGATGTGTTAAACCCCTTCACCAACGAGCCATATAAATATTGGTTGCCCTGACTGGATTCGAACCGGTGCATGTCTGATTCAGAGTCAGATGCCTTACCACTTGGCTACAGGGCAATTTACAAAGATAATTATAATATATTTTTAATGTTTTAACAATACTAGGCTTTAATAAAAACAAAAAAATTTTAAAGTAATAAAATAAATAGAGAATAAATTTAGGAATTTAAAAATGAAAAAAGAAAAAATATTAAATATAATTCCTATTATATTAATTTTATTAATTAGTTTTATTAGTATTACTTTTTCTAATTCTATAATAGGTTTTTTAACACTTTTATTTGGATTATTTAATGGTTATTATGCTGTAATAGGAAAATGGCAAAACTATATTTATGGTATTTTATTTGTTCTTTTAAATGCTTATATTTCTTTTAAAACAAATCTTTACGGAATAGCTATATTATCTATATTGTTATATTTTCCACTACAAGTAAATGGACTTATTAGTTGGTATAAGAATAAAGATAAAGATAAAAAAATAAATTTAAGACAATTTAATTTAAAAACTTCGATACTTATTATTGTATTTTGTTTTATTTTAAATATCATATTAGGTTTTTTTCTATCTAAAATAAAAACTCAAAAACTAGCATTCTTAGATGCTACATCTAATTGTATAAATATATGTGGTGTTATATTAATGATTTTAAGATATAAAGAATGTTGGATTGTATTACTTGGAAATAACATAATAGATTTAATTATATGGATAATTAATTTTATAAATAATGAATATAATTCAAGTATAATGTTAATAGTATCAATATTTATGTTATTATTTAATATATTAGGAATTATAAAATGGTATAAAAAAAAGAGGATTATTTTAAATCAATAAAAAAGACAACAGAAAGTCTGATGTCTTGCATTTATTTTATTGACTTAATTTAAACTTCTTTTTTCTATTTAATTTATCTTCTTCTAACTTATCTGCTAATACAACATATCTATATAATATGTCATCTTTTATTACGTAAAACCATGTTTCTTTATCTTTCATTACCTCATAATTCATAATAGGAAGTAATAATTCTCTTGAAAGATTTAACATTTCTTTAAATTCAGTAATTTCTATTATTTTATAATTACTAACATCTAATATATTTGAAGTATTAACAATAATATCATCATAAGTATAGTGAAGTGGAATTATTCCATTTGCAATATCCTTACCAAAAATACTGTATATTGTATTTTTGGTTTGTCCATCTCCTGTTGTTTGAATAATTACTTTCCCTGTATTAACAAGTTTAAAAGCAATATCTGGATGCACTAAAGCTAATCTGGTAATAGTATCCTCTATATAACCAGATTCTGTGTAATCTTTTTTCAAGAATTTATATCTTACCGGTGTATTAAAAAACAAGTTTTTTACTGTAATTGTTGTTCCTGTTGCGCAACCCGTTTCTTCTTTTTCCAATACTTGTCCCGCTTCTACTACAACCCTATATCCAAACTCAGCACTTGCTGTTTTAGACACCATTTCCACATTTGCTATAGCTGCTATACTTGCTAAAGCCTCACCTCTAAATCCCATAGATTTGACTGTTTCCAAATCTTCTGCTTTTCTAATTTTTGAAGTAGCATGTCTTTCAAATGCTATTTCCATATCATCTGGTGCAATTCCTTTTCCATTGTCCGTAATACGAATGTATGAAATTCCACCGTTCCTTATTTCTACTGTTATTGCTGTAGCTCCTGCGTCAATTGAGTTTTCCATTAGTTCTTTTACTACTGACGCTGGTCTTTCAATTACTTCGCCCGCTGCAATTTTATTTATTGTATTGTCATCTAATAGTACTATATTTCCCATCGTTTTTTCCTCCGTTTTTATAACTAATTATTTCTTTTTGAATTATATCATTCTTTTTCTATTTTTTGTATAGTTTTTAGACAAATTTTGTGTAATTATTTTGTGTAACACTTTTTTAAAGAACAGAATACTATATACCATACGAAAGAGCTAAAAATATTTTATAGGAGGTAGAAGACAATGGGATGTGGTTGCAATAATAGTGAACTACTATGGTTCATAATCTTATTCTTATTACTTTTCTGCTGTGGCAATGGCTGCGGATGCAACAACGGTTGTGGTTGCTAATTAAAATGTACATGTGAAAGGAGTGAATAATATGCCAGAGAATAGAGGATGCGGATGTGGCGGATTTGGTTTTGGTGATGATTGCTGCATTTGGATAATTATCTTTATAATTCTAATTTGTTGCTGCTGTGGTGGCAATAGAGGTGGATGTTGCTAATATCTGCAACAAAAAAGACATCTTAAAAAAAGATGTCTTTTTAAAATTTATTTTTTCTTAGATACTTGTTCAGGTGCTTTTCTTCTATCAGTTCCTCTTCTACCACCCTTTGTATCAAAATCATTGCTTCTTCTATCTCCATTTTGTTTTCTTCTATCTTCAAACATTCTTCCTTTTTTATCTACTATCATATTCTCTTCTCCTTGGTTTATTATTATATATCTATATTACTTTATATTTCAAAAAAAATCAAGAGTTTTTTTATTTTTTACCAGATTGACATAAAGTGTTTGATGTATTATAATATAAATATATGTTTTTTGATGTTTTATTTTATAATTTTACATTAGAAAGGGGTTTTACTCTATGGGAAAAAGTGTTCAGGAAATTTTTACTCGGAAACAAATTGCTAACATAGCTGTTGCTTATGCACAAGGAAATTACAATTATTTTAATTTTCTTCAGCAGTACGGATATGAATCTCATGTCTTCTACAAAATCCTTCATCTCGCTGTTGATAAGCGAATTGTATCTGAAGCAGTTGCTAAACAAATTCAAAAAACTGCTGTAGCAAATTCTTCTCAAAAAGCAAAAGAAAATCGCTTTGACCGGGAATACATA
>OIZL01001849.1_pt1 | contig 10595 bp, 7 predicted proteins | sample 1588541 | NCBI WGS metagenome assembly OIZL01 (sample SAMN03283285) | human gut metagenome | biome: human-associated habitat; material: feces | host: Homo sapiens | place: Peru | collected 2012 | reverse complement strand
TGAAAACATTGATTTTACTGGACTATCTCATGTTTTCTTATTAGGAGGCGGGGAAGGTTCTCTGTTTTTTTTGCGCTTCACAGAATGGGAGGGGTTAGAGGAAGCAACGTGAGCCGTATGGAGCTAATCGTACGGGCGCTGACGAAACATATTGTGGGGCAACTGAACGGCCGAGCAATACAGGATAATTCTTGCGAGCGCGGGCAAAAGCAATGCAAGGCTCGACCGGGTTCGCGATTGATGCACGGTGTTCGTACATTTATTGTGATAGCGGTAGAATTTTTTCGTGTTTTTATGATACACATTATTCAGCGAAGAGTTGAGATGAATTGAGCTCTGCCAGATGGCAGCTTCAAAGCTTGCAGATTTAGAAGCATGAGAAACTGTTTATGTATAAAAATAAGGCAATCCAATTCATCAGAGAGAATGTCAGACCGATGGATTTACTTATGCGAATATTCTAAAAGGAAAATCCCATATTCGCGCTGCTTTTGACAAGGAGTATATTGAAACAGCCCTGTATTTGATTTTGATACAAAATACAGGGCTTTTCTTTGTGTATTGTTCAATATGTTGTGGTTTTTCTGGAATCCTGAAACTGCATATTGCGGCTTGTCGCTTATTTGTCGCTTAAATCTGCAATGAGATACTACACGATAGCAGAAGAAATTGACATTTTGCCCGTTGAAAAAGGGCGGGGTTGAGCTATACTATTATTTGTATTATTGTGCACGGAAGGTAAGGTCAGGCTATGGACAAGTACATTTTGGAACGGGATGGACAGTTAGACTTTTACAAAGTCTTTCTGCCCCGTGTCAATCCCGCTTTAAATATTGATGAAATACTTGCAGACAATAACGACGGGGTTATCAACGGAAACTTGCTTGAATTTAAGCTGCACGTTACCGATTTAAATGCCGTTCTTTTTCAGTGCATAAAATACCTGTCCGCGCTGCGCGTCAAGGGTAAACCCGTTCCTGCTAACATTCTGGTTATCGACGTAAACGCTGCTTGCGTTTGGCTGTACCACTCTGCGCCTTATTTGGCGGATATTGAAAAGCTGTATTCCGGCGGTGCATCAAAGGATAACAGTGGCTTTATTGGCGGGAACGCTGAAAAAGTGTTGCACTATGACAACCCCCTTGATGTGGAAGGCATTGTTGCCCTGCTCAAAGAATGCAACTATTCAAAGATACACATTGATGAAAACTGTATTGTTGGTTGGGCTACGTCTTTTTACAGAGCCGTTCCCACGGCACGGAAAGAGGACTTCCTCGGCGACGATACGGGCAAACATAAAACAATCGGGGAAATAAGAAAACCCGTCCATTTTGCGCAATATGTCTATCCCTATACGGGGCAGACGAACGTCAAGTTTAATTACTTGATGGACAAGTTAAACGATACCTTGCAGAAGAAGAACCTCGGCGCGTTCTACACTCATCAGTTATACGCCGAAAAGTCTCTTGAATTGGTACGAGCGGCAATTGCCCGTGTTCCTGCCGGAAATGACTATATCATACTGGACAGGTGCGCTGGGACAGGGAATCTTGAAGCGGGCTTGACCGACGATGAACTTTCACATTGCGTTGTTTCTACGATTGAATATTATGAATACAAAATTCTTCAGGAATTGCTCGGCGCAAAAGTGCGGCATATTATCCCGCCCATTGAGACAGCGGAAACATTCAACGCCGGACTTGTAACAGGCGCGGACGCATTGAGTAAGGAATATATCGACAATCCGATTATCAGACAGTATATTGATAACCCGGAATGTACGGTTATTTTGTTTGAAAACCCGCCCTACGCGGAAACTACCTCGGCGGAGCATCAGAGGCAAGGGCAAGGCAAGGCTTCGTCAACATGGAAACAAAGCTATGCTGTCGCTGAAATGAAAAAGGAAGTCAAAGGAACGGCTTCTAATGATTTGGGTAATGCTTTTATTTGGTCGGGTTTCAAGTATTACCTACGCCAACCTACGGATAGCTATATTGTTTATTCTCCTGTTAAATATTGGAAAGCACAACATTTGATTGACAAGCGGTTCATAAGTGGGTTTGCGTACAACCGTCGGCATTTCCACACGAATATTGATGCTTGCATTATGTGCGCGTATTGGTCGAATGAACCGGGGACGGGAAAAGAAATTACCATTTCTGCATTCGATATAGAGCCTGTTAGCGGAATTTTAGTTCCTTGCGGTTTGTTGCCCGTCAAGCAAATTTTTTCGACGTATAGTCAAACATATTATGACAAACGGACAATTCCAGCAGAACAGCGTACTGGTATTCTTGCCGGATTGAATGGGATTGAAAAGTTCGGCGGAAAACAGAGAAATAGACCCGCAACTTCGCCTGATATAATGGGCTATATGGTAGCTCATAGTTCCGGGTTTGATAACCCGGATTTGGATTCAAGCCTATTAGTTGCTGCCCGTTATGATGGCAACGGCTTTTTTCTGCGCAAAGACAACTACCTTGAAAAATTGCCCATGTTTTGTGCGTCCAGATATATCACATATAACAGGGCATGGACGGAACGTGCCCGGATCATGAAGTCAGCGGACGGCGCGAACAGATACAACGCGGACGTTGCAAATGGTAAACTTACGCAATTTCTATTGAAATGCCTTCTTTTCACCTGTACGGAAATGCAAAACCATATGCGCACGTTTACGGGTAGCGACGGACGGTTTTACCGCACTGAACTTTGCCTTGACGGTACGAACGGAGAAACAATCGCCTGCGTTGATATAAAGGGGCTTACCCTCGGCGACAGGGAAAAGGCTATTTTGAAGCAATGGGAAACGGTTCTGCAATGGGCAAAGGAGTCAGAAAACTATAACCCTGCTTTGACATATGGCGTATATCAGATTTTTGCCGAACTTGATACATCGCACGTTGACGAAATGACGGGCAATACAATTTGGGATAATGTGGAATTGCATACCGCTCTTGCGGGCTTGAAAACGCTTGTCAAGGATTATTACAATTCTGAAATTGTGCCGGTTCTGTTTGAATATGAATTCCTAAAATAATACTATTTGGATTACAACGGCAGGCGTTTTGTTGCGTCTGCCGTTTGCTATATCATAAATTTCATTTCCTTGCCCGCCTGCTGCACTACAGCGTCAAGTCCTCCATATACCCCTCAAAAGTGTCAATACGGGTGATATTATACAGCCTGCTGCATACCGGATAACACTTGCCGCGGTCGGGTCGTGCGGTAAGCAGGCGGCAAAAAAGCGCCTGCCCATGGTGCGGCAGACGCAATAATCATCTGTTCCCTTTTGCACGGTTGCGGGTGGCGCAAAGCATAGTACAGCTGCTAATATCTGTGGCGCCACCGTTGCTCCATGCGGTGACATGGTCGGCATCCATTTCTTTCAAATTATAGATATGCCGCGCATGCTCACGGAGCCATATAGCGTTTGATTTCCTGAATAATCGTTACTGCCGAGCCAGCATCTGCGCCGCCCGCTCGACAGCGCCGTCTGCAAATGGCAGTTCGAGCCCCGCCTCGGCAAGCGTATCGCGATACGACTTGCTTCCGCCAAGGCAGCATAGCTTGTGATATCGCTGCCACCCGTCGACGGGATCGTTGTCGTATGCGGCTTTAAGCTCAAGCGCGCATATCTGCGAAAGCGCATAGCTGACGACGTAGAGCGGGGAAGTGTTTACGGCCATGTCCTCGAAAAGAGCACCGCCTTGGAGTATGCTGTCCATCCACTGCTCGTTATTGAGAGAACGGCCGAACGTTTTTCCGATTCTGTCATATTCCGCCGCCCATTCCTCCGTGGTGGCGTCAACATGCGTGTAGAGGTATCTCTCAAAGGCATAACGATGGCAGTATGCGCATATTTTTTTAACAATGCCGTAATGATGCTGGCGAATGAAACGGTCAGAATCGTTTCCGAAAAACAGATGCGCATATGGATATGAGAGCATCTCCATAGTTTCTGAGTGTATTTCGCATAAATCAGGACCGCCGCAGCAATAGTCGCCGAGCGTCTGAGTATGCATTGCAAGATATCCCTGCAGCGCATGCCCAAGCTCGTGCGTATAGACCATGACGTCGTCCGCCGTACCGTTACGGTTTGCGAAAACAAACGGCATTTTCCACTCGCCCGGAACTATTTCGCAAAAACCCATACCTGCGATCTTTTTATCCGAGCTTGCAATGTCCAACATCCCATGGCGGGCCATTTTGTCGAAGAATTCGCCCGCCTCGGAGCTTAGGCCGTGATACATTATTCTTGCTGCGTTTTCAAGAGCATCATCGCCGCAGACCGGTTTTGCGTTTCCGTCGGGAAATACGAGCGTGGCGTCGTAGGGCATAAGCCTGTCGACGCCGAGGCGTACCCGTTGCTCCTCGAGAAGGCGGACATATAGAGGCGTTATATACCTGCGAACATCATCGACGAAGCGCGAAAGCTCTTTATCTCCGTAGCCTATTCGAAGCTGTGAGAGGTTTGCGTATCCGATATAGTTTTCGAAACCGTTCTCCTTTGCCAATGCGTCGCGCGTCTCAACGAGCTCGCGAAGTATGGGTTCATATTCGTCCTTTTGTGCGCAGTAGGCACGGAGGGACGCCTCATATGCCTCTTTCCTGAGCGCTCTGTCAGTCGAAGTAAGCGCCTCAAAAATCTTGCCTTCGCTCACTTTCTCGCCGCGAAGGTCGAATTTCATAGAGGCCTTTTTCTGCTGATACAAAGCTTCAAGCTCGCCGATTCGCGCACGCTTCTCCTTTCCTGTTTCGTCGAGACGTATCTGAAGCGTGAGAAGCTCCCTAAAATGCGGGCCGTATTCGGCATCGATATCGTCTGCAAAGGGGCTTTCGGCAATTGCGCGCGAGAGGTCCTCCGTTTTAAGCATCTGGATTTTTGGCACTGTGGTTTGCAGCTCCGTTTGGTAAAACTCATCGGTTACGTCGTGAAATGCGCGCGCGTATATGAGCGTGTCTGCAACCGAAAGCTCGTCGTTGAGTGCGTTGCGCTCTTCAAGAACCTTTTTTACGTCGCCATAGTTCTGAGCGGACTTCATCTTTTCGGTAAGTTCATCCAATTTATGCTGTATGGCGTCGAAGTCGGGCTTAACGTACGGTATGTCAGAAAGCTTCCAGTTATTATCCATAGAACTCACCTCAGTTCAATTATTACGCTCGATCCGCCGTTTTGCAGGGCGCATTTTGATTGCTTACTCCCACTCGATTGCGTCGATGCTTGCAAGGTACTCCTCGGCGAAGTCCATGTAGTCTTCCGTGAGACGCATCGCATACATTGCGTACTGCGGGAATTTGCCGCGCAGACATGCAAGCAGAAGCTCATACGCTTCATCCTCGTCGTATACGCCGCCGTCATATATGCCGTTGTCCTGCATGTATTTATCGTCGGTTGCCACAAGCTGCGCGACAATCTCGTCAAGCGCATCGGCGCCTATAAATTCAAAATCGCCCTCGGCGCGGAACTTGCCGGTTATATACTCCTTTGCATCGGAGGCGTTAATTTGTGTCGTTTCGTTGCTTTCCATTGTTGAATGCTCCTTGTCGATGTTTTTATAATCAGTTTATCCTTTTTTTCGCGTATGGCAATAGCGGACGGATAAATCCTGCACATTTGCTCAGAGTATAGGCGCACATGCGCTTTCCAAATCGCAGGCCGCGTTTTCGGCCGTCACCGTTTCATAGACCATGGGCGGCACAAATGTTGGCTTTTCGCCGATTTCAAAAGCCTTGAGCGCAAGCGCGGAGCTTTCTTCAAGGCTTGTGTCGTCGTTGACGTACATCAGCGCGAGAGGTTCGTTCGCGCCAACGTATTCACCGACGCGCTTTTTGAGCACGATACCAACGGCGGGGTCGATTTTATCGGATTTTTTCGCGCGACCGGCGCCGAGCATAGCCGAAGCGATGCCTATGTCGAGCGCGTTTATGGAGCGGACATGGCCTGCGGCGCGGCTCTTGAGCTCGTATATGCGCTTGACGCGCGTCAGCTTTTCAGGTTCGTCAATAAAGCTTCCGTCGCCTCCGAGCGCCTCAACCATTTCGCGCAGCTTGTTTAACGCTGCACCCGAAGCGATTGCGCGTTCGGCGGCGTTTTTAGCCTCGCCGATATTTTTCGCGGCTCCGCCGAGCATGAGCATATATGCGCTTATGAGCACGCACACGTCACGAAGCGGGTCGCCCCTTTTCACTTCGCCGCGCAGCACATATACGGCGTCGGCAACTTCCAATCCGTTGCCAACCGCGCGGCCGAGCGGACAATTCATGTCGGTAATCAGCGCGACGGTGCGCCTGCCGAGCTTTTCACCAATATTTACCATAGTTGACGCAAGCTCACGCGCCCTTTCGAGCGTTTCCATGAAAGCTCCGCTGCCCGTCTTTACGTCGAGCACGATAGCATCCGCCCCCGCCGCGATTTTTTTACTCATGATGCTCGAAGCGATAAGCGGTATGCTCTTTACCGTGCCGGTCACGTCGCGCAGAGCATACATCAATTTGTCGGCAGGGTCAAGCCCGCTTGACTGCCCTATGACGCAGAGGCCTGTCTTTTTGACGATTTCAATCATTTCGCCAACGGAGCGTTCGATATTTACGCCGGGAATCGCCTCCAGCTTATCGAGCGTTCCGCCCGTATGCCCAAGTCCGCGCCCTGACATTTTCGCTACGGTTACGCCACATGCGGCCGCAATCGGGGCTGAAACGAGCGTCGTTGTGTCGCCGACGCCGCCCGTTGAGTGCTTGTCGACCTTTGTGCCGCTTAAAGCGGAAAGATCGACCATAGTGCCCGAGCACGCCATTGCGTTTGTGAGCGCTGCAATTTCATGATGCGTCATGCCGCGCAGGCAGACGGCCATCATCCATGCCGACATCTGGTAATCGGGCACCGAACCGTCAACGAAGCCCGAAACAAGGAATCTTATCTCGTCGTCGGTCATCGGAAGGCCTTCACGCTTTTTGTTTATCAAATCAACAGCTCTCATAAAGAATCACCCCTGTTTATTCGCAGACCTTTCGGCAGCCTGTTTTTTAATGTTCCGTCGACTGCCTTCCCAAATCCTACGGGGAAGGCATTGCCGCCCGCCTCCACGGCGACGGCACAAAAACCCTTCATGCCCTCGGGGACGTCTATCGTTTCGCCCGCAAGGAACGACGCAAGTCTTTTGTCGTCGTGCGGAAAGGCAATCGTGCGCTTAAACTTAGTATCGAGCGCCGCCATAAAAAGCGAATGTGAGGGCTCGAATCGTCCCTTTATAACCGCTCCTGCGTCGACGCCGAGCGATACGATATGAAGCCCTTTGAGCGCGTCATCGGGCAATACAGATAATAGGCGCACGCTGTCGCCTAGCCGCAGCCTGCAAAGCTTCGTATCATTGCAAAGCGTTTCGGCGAAAAATTCGTCAAATTCGCCGCATCGCGCCATCGGGGCGAATAAGCTCGGGCGTTCCTTATGCCTTCTTTGCGGCGGAGCGCCCTCAGGCTCATAAGCTTTCGCGCCGTAGTTTCGTACGAGCTTCGCGGTAAAATGACCTTCGCCGCTGCATGTGTGCGGATAATATCTATGCGTGTCTGCAAGAGAAAAATCCGTATTTTCACGCAAAAATCTCTCAACGACGTTCTCATTCTCTTCGCGCGAAAAGGTGCAGGTGGAGTATACGATTGCTCCGCCATGCCGTACGCACCGCGCCGCGCTTTGCAGTATAAGTCCCTGCCTTACGGAGCATGAGCGCACATGCTCCTGCGACCATTCGAGTATCGCGCCCTCATCCTTGCGGAACATGCCCTCGCCCGAGCAGGGCGCGTCAACGAACACGGCGTCAAAGTATTCGGGAAAGGCGGCGGCGACGTCGTCGGGCGAATCGTTTGTTACCACGGTGTTGACCGCCCCGAGCCGTTCGAGAGTTCTAACGAGCGTCACGGCGCGCTTTTTTACGATTTCGTTTGAAACGAGCAGGCCCGTTCCGTGCATACGCGCGGCTATCGCGCCCGACTTGCCGCCGGGCGCGGCGCACATGTCGAGTATGCGCTTATTCTCATATTCATCGATGGATGCCACGGGGCTTGCGGCAGACGGCTCCTGCATATAAAAAAGCCCCGCTATATGGTAAGGATGGACTCCGATTCCGGCCACATCTTCGTTGAGAACGAAGCTTTCGTCTATTATCCCCGACGGCGTTATGCTCCACGGGCAAAGGCGTTTGAATGAGTCCAAGTCTGTTTTGAGCGTGTTTACGCGCAGACCGCGTATCGGCGGCATGCTGTATTGGCACACGAAGCTTTCGTATTCGTCTCCAAGCTCGGTTTTCATTCGCGTTAAAAATGCTTCGGGCAGCCTCATGCGCAACCTCCGTTTTTCTGTAATTATATCATCATTAAGACGGGAGCGGAAAGAAAATATGCATGCTGCCTCTGCGATGGCTTCACCCCCTGCGAGCCTTCGGAACACAGAGGGTGAATAGAAACGGAAGCGTTTTGTCTTATGGGTTTTGCAAATTCGAGCAAGTCATGCCCGGCCGTCTGCCGCAGAAGGGCGTCGCCCCGTTTTTGTCAAAAAACTGACTCAGCCACAGAACCGTATCGCGCAGCGTTTCGTCAAGGCTTCGCGGCTCATAGCCGAACTCGTACGAGGCCTTGCGATGCGAAAAACATCCGTTGGAGGCAAGGACCGCGATTGAATACGGCGTAAAAAACGGCTTCTTTTTCCTTATTCTGCTTATAGCTTCGGAAAACGGCGCGACTGCCCGGGCAATACCGATAGGTACGCATAGAGGCGGCTTGGCGCGGCCGATAACTGAGCCGGCAGAGGCAAGCAGGTTGCGGATGGAGGAATAATGTCCCGAAAGAATATAGCATTCGCCAATGCGGCCCTTTTCGGCGCATGATAGAATGCCGTCCGCAACGTCGCGTACGTCTGCGAAATCATATCCGCCGCGTACGCCGAAGGGAAGCCTGCCCTTGCAAAACGCAAGCAGCATTTCGGTAATATTGCCGCGCGCAGTGTCTCCGGGTCCGATTATGCCCGAAGGCAGTACGACGCTCGCATTAAGTCCTCTGCGTGCAAATTCGAGCACGATTTGGGTTGCCGAAGCCTTGCTCTTTGCGTAATCGCCCCATACGGCGCTTGGGGAAAAGCGTTTCGGCTCGGTGATGATATCGCCTGAGGACAGCTCGGGAATGGCATGGACGGAGCTGACATATATAAGCTTTGAAGCGTGATAGGCTTCGCACAGCTCCGCGACGTTCCTTGTGCCGCCGACGTTTATGCGGTATATACGCTCGTCATGTGCAGAAGCTATCGATATTATGCCGGCGCAGTGAATTACGCAGAAGTTCTCGCCGCCGCTCTCAAAAAACGGACGCATTGAAGCTTTATCGGATACGTCGCCGTAAAAAACAGAAACGCCGTCGGGCAGCTCGGCAACAAACGGATCTGACTTCATGACGAGCGCGGATACCTTCATGCCGCGTCTGTCCATTTCGCGCACGAGTGTCCTGCCGAGAAAGCCCGCCGCGCCCGTTACAAGATAATGCTCATACATAATGCTTCCTCCTTTCAATATTTAGCAATACATGTGTTGATTATCTTCCACAATTATATTATAATTCATGGTGTTCGGAAAAATATAAACACATTCCTCCGAACCGAAAGATCATCGACACTTTTTATCGAAGCGTCGATTAACTTTGTAAACTTTTTGTGGAGAAATGCATGAAGACTGACGCAAGGGTAAAATACACCAAAATGGTGCTGAAAAACGCGCTTCTGGAGCTGATGAAGGAAAAGACGGTCAACAGGATAACCGTCAGAGAGGTCTGCGACAAAGCGGGTCTGAACCGGGCGACGTTTTATACGCACTATGCCGACTGCTTCGCGCTGCTCGAGAGCATCGAAAACGACCTGTTGCGCGACTTTGAGCTGTCGATGGAAAAATGCGTGCCGATGTTTGACATCACGAAGCTTGTGACGGCGATTTACGACATAATCGAGAAGAATGAAGAGGTATGCCGCGTGCTGATATTCGGGCGCCGCAGCACAACACTCCTGCATAAGATGATAGATTACGCGCACGATCTGAGTATCGCCTCTTGGCGTGCAAAACTCGGCAAAGCGACAGAGCAGGATTTGGAAATGCTGTATCTTTGCCTGTCAAACGGCCTCCTCTGCGTGGTTGTGGACGGCTACGACAGGTTCGACAAGGAGGCGATGATTCGGTTTGTCAATCTTGTGTTCATAAGCGTTACTGCCGCATATATGTGAGGGGTACCGAACGAACGGCGTGCAAAAGCCGCGCGGAAACCGTACCGAGCGTTAAATCGAGAGAATAAACGGGGAATATTATTCTTTCGCGTATTGACAAACGAAAATGGGTGAATTAGAATAATATCGCCGTATTTTGATGTGCGGGCGAACTGCATCCTGCTAAAGCGCGGGTGTAGCTCAGTGGCAGAGCTCCGGCTTCCCAAGCCGGCCATGTGGGTTCGATTCCCATCACCCGCTCCAAACATATCGCCACGCACACAATATTTTCCGGCGAAATAAACAGGAGGATTTTATAATGGCAAAGGCAAAATTTGAAAGAACCAAGCCGCATGTAAAC
>OIZL01001847.1_pt1 | contig 10604 bp, 11 predicted proteins | sample 1588541 | NCBI WGS metagenome assembly OIZL01 (sample SAMN03283285) | human gut metagenome | biome: human-associated habitat; material: feces | host: Homo sapiens | place: Peru | collected 2012 | reverse complement strand
ACTGACCAAGGTATCATTATTAGAATTTCTTTAGACAAAGTTTCGAAGATGAGTAGGGTAACTCAAGGAGTTAGATTAATGAATTTAAGAGAAGGACAAAAAGTAGCAACTGTTTCTATTGTTGAAAAAGATGAAGAGAGTTCTGAACTTAACGAAACTGATAATGTTAATGAAGAAACTTAAATATAGGCTTCTTTTTTATGTTTCACGTGAAACGTAGATAATAATACTTGATTATTTAATAAATATATATTAAAATACTATTGCACAACGGAAATGTTAGAACCAAGTCAGGATCGAGAGATAGCAGCTTTAATAACCTCTTTTCGTGTGTGCTTTTTATTTGTATGTTTCACGTGAAACATTAGTATTTGAGGTTGAATATGCAAAAAAAATTTATGAATGAAGCATTAAAAGAAGCAAGAAAAGCTTACAAAAAAGATGAAGTTCCAATTGGGGCAATAATAGTTAAAGACAATGGAATAATTTCAAAAGCACATAATCTTGTAGAAACTAAAAAAGATGCAACTATGCATGCTGAAATAATAGCAATAAAAAAAGCATCAAAAAAAATAGGTAATTGGAGATTAAATGATTGTGAAATGTATGTTACTTTAGAGCCATGTTTAATGTGCCAAAAGGCAATAGAACTTTCAAGAATAAAAAAGGTGTATTTTAGTACATATAGAAAAAATGATGATAACAAATTAACATTGTATGAAAAATATGATTATTATGAAACCTATACTACTAAAATAATACAAGATTTTTTTAATAATAAAAGAAGGTGATGTTATAACATTATAAGTTGTTATTAACATTGCTTTTTATTTTAAAATATAATAAAAAATGGTATAATATTTTGAGAAAGGATGCAACTATATGGCTTATCAAACATTATATAGAAAATATAGACCAAAATCATTTGAATTAGTATTTGGTCAAAATACAATAACAAAAACTTTAACAAACATAATAAAAAATAATAAGCTATCACACGCATATTTATTTACTGGTCCTAGAGGAACTGGTAAAACAAGCTGTGCTAAGTTATTTGCAAAAGCAATAAATTGTCTTAATAATAAAGATGGCGATGCATGTAATAAATGTGCAAATTGTATAACTTATAATGAAAACAGTAACCCTGATATTATTGAAATAGATGCCGCTTCTAATAATGGTGTAGATGAAATAAGAGAAATTAGAAATAAAGTTAACCTAGTTCCTTCTATATCTAAATATAAAGTATATATAATTGATGAGGTTCATATGCTATCGATAGGAGCATTTAATGCGTTGTTAAAAACATTAGAAGAACCACCAGAATATATAGTCTTTATATTAGCAACCACGGAACCACAAAAAATTCCAGCTACTATAATTTCAAGATGTCAAAGATTTGATTTTAAAAATATATTTCCAGAAGAAATGAAAAAATGTCTAGAAAGAATAGTAAATGAAGAAAAAATAGGAATAGAAGATGATGCATTAAGTGAAATAATAACAAATTCAAATGGCGGAATGAGAGATGCAATAGGAATGTTAGATCAAGCTTTTGCATTTTGTGATAAAAAAATAACAAAAAATGATATTGAAGACTTGTATGGAACTATATCTAATGATGAAATAATACAATTTTTAAATGATATTAAATCAAATAATTATGAAAACATTCTTTTAAAAACAAATAAATGGTACGAAAATGGTAAAGATTTTATACTATTAACACAAAAAATACTAATTTTTTTGCAAAACGGTATAATAAGTAAAAAGACAAAGAAAAAATGTGATAATAATTCACAAATATATTATGACGAAAATACAGATTCATATTTATACGAATTAATCGATGATTTTTCTGAAATATTATCGAAACTTCAATTGAATTTTCAAAAAAAGATAATTTTTGAAATAAATATAATTAAATTAATTGATAAAAATTCTAATAGCAATGTTTCACGTGAAACATCAAAAGAAAACAAAAATATTATTAAAGATAATGTTTCACGTGAAACATTACAAGATGAAAATATAAATTTAAAAAATAAAATACATGAATTAAATTTAATTAGAATAAATAATATTATTTTAAAATCAAAAAGAGAAGAATTATTATACGTGGATGATAAATGGAAAAAATTAAATGAATATTTGTTGAATGAAAACTACAAAAAAATTATAAGCATGTTATTAAATGGAAAACCAATTGCTGCTTCAGAAGAAGGAATAATTATTAGTGTTCAAACTGAACTTTTAGCAAAAAAAATAACCGAAAATTATGATATAGTTAAAAAAATACTAAATGAATTGTTTTTAAAAAAATATAAGGTGGTTTTTGTTAGCGAAGAATGGTGGCAGAAACAAAGACCAATATTTGTTGAAAAAATGAGAAATAAAAAAATGAATTATTTAGAAGAAAATGATATAATAAATGAGATAAAAAAAGAAACAGAAAAAAAATCTGTTAATCAATTTGATGAATTGATAGAAATGGAGGCAAAATAATATGAATTATCAATCATTACTAAAACAAGCACAGTCAATGCAAAAGAAGATGATGGAAACAAAATCTAAAATAGATTCTACAATTTTTGAAGGGAAATCAGAATTAGTTACCGTAAATATTAATGGTAAAAGAGAAGTAATATCAGTTAAAATAAAAGAAGATGCTGACCTAAATAACGATGATAAAGAAATACTAGAAGATATGGTTATGATTGCTGTTAATGATGCATTACATAAAATAGAAAAGGAAATAGAAACAAAACTTGGAAGTCAAGCTGGCGGATTGAGTGGACTTTTCTAAAATAAGATATAAATGGGATATCCAAAAACATTAGAAAATTTAATAGAATCATTAAAATTGCTACCTGGGGTTGGACAAAAAACAGCCGAAAGGTATGCTTTTTCTATGATTAAGCTAAATGAAGATAAATTATTAAGTTTAAGTACAGCAATAAAAAATATAAATGATCAAATTACCACATGCCCTAATTGTGGATGTTTATGTGAAACAAACAAATGTTTGAATTGCTCTGGCGATAACAAAAATATAGACATAATATGTGTTGTGGAAAATCAAAAAAATGTGTTTATATTTGAAAAATTAGGACTTAATGGTATTAAATATCATGTTTTAGGTGGATTAATATCACCTATGGATGGTATTAATCCAGAAGATATTACAATAAATAAATTATTAAATAGAATAGAAGAAGAAAAAATAAAAGAAATAATTTTAGCCTTAAGACCAGGAATAGAAGGTACTACTACATCATTATATATAACAAAATTATTAAAAGAAAAAAATGTTAAAGTAACTCAAATAGCACAAGGCGTTCCAATAGGAACAGATATGGAATATTTGGATAATTTAACATTAGAAATGGCATTAGAAAACCGTAGTGAAATAGCATAAAAATATTTTTAAATTCATATTTTCTAATAGAGGTGAAATATGTTAAAAATATTGTTAAAAATTGTAAGAAAATTTATTATAGGAATAATTTTATTATTTGGTTATAATATTTTTCTTTCATCACTAAATTTATTAATACCAATAAACGTAATAACAATTTTAGTAGCGAGTTTATTTGATGTGCCTGGTGTAATTGGATTAGCACTTTTTTTACTTTTTAATTTTTAAATGGAGTTAAAACATGGAAGAAATAATAAAGAATCAACCAATATTAAACAAATTACTTAATAACATTAAAAATGGTGGAAAAATAACACAGTCATATTTATTATCTGGAAATGATAAAAAAAAATTAGAAGATGTATCTATTTTACTTTCAAAGGTTTTACTTTGTGAAAATAAATATGAATTAAATTGTACTAAATGCAATATTTGTAGACAAATAGATAGTGGAAATTACAATGAATTAATTAAAATAAAACCAGTAAATGATACAATAAAAAAAGAAGAAATTATTAAGCTAAAAGAGAGATTTAAAACAGAATCATTAGAAGGAAAATATCAAATTTATATAATATATGATGTAGATTTATTAAATCAATCTGCAGCTAATTCTTTGCTTAAATTTTTAGAAGAACCTGATAGTAATAATATAGCAATATTTACGACTACCAATTTAAATTCTGTTATAGGTACTATTATATCAAGGTGTCAGATTATAAAATTAAATGCTGATCCTTCATCTTTAAATGAAAAATTGGTTAAAGATATGAGTATGTTAGATGATGACAATATTAAACTAGTAATAGAATACTTTTTTGATTTAGAAAATAATAGTTGCAAGGCTTTAACAAATCTAAAACAAAAATTCTTAAGTGTATTTAATACAAAAGAATCGGTAAAATCAGCATTATACGTACTTGTACTCTTATATAAAGATATGTTAAATTATAAGATATTTAATAAGTTATATTATTTTAAAAATGAGACCGGAATTATTAATATTTCAAATAAAAATAGTAAAGAAAGTATAATAAAAAAGATGTCATTAGTTTTAGAAAATTTAGAAAAATTAAAGTATAATGTTAATATGACGTTATTTATGACAAATTTAGTAATAGAAATAGGAGATAGTGATAATGGTAAAGGTAGTAGGAATTAGTTTTTCACCAGGTGGAAGAATTTATTATTTTTCACCAGGAAAAAACAGAATAAAAAAAGAAGAACATGCTATTGTTGAAACAGAAAGAGGTCTTCAAATTGGTCAAGCTCAAACTGATATAATAGATATAGAAGAAGATAAAGTATTTATGCCTCTTAAAGATGTTATTAGAGTAGCTACAAAAAAAGATATAGAAATAAATAATAAAAATCTTATCGATGCAAATAAAGCATTAGAGTTTGCTAAAAAGTTAGTTGAAAAAGAAAATATAGATATGAAGCTATTTGAAGCTACGTATACCTTTGATAGAAAAAAATTAATTTTTAAATTTATTGCAGATGAAAGAGTTGATTTTAGAGAATTAGCAAAGCTTTTAGCCTCCAAATATAAAACTAGAATAGAATTAAGGCAAATAGGCGTTAGAGATAAAGCAAAGGAAATAGGTGGGTTAGGTCCTTGTGGAAGACCACTATGTTGTAGTGAATTTTTAACAAATTTTAATAGTGTTTCTATAAATATGGCTAAAAATCAAGGAATAGCTCTTAATCCTACAAAAATTAATGGAGCTTGTGGTAGGTTACTTTGTTGTCTTGGATATGAGGATTCTACATATACAGAGTATAAAAAAGAACTTCCAAAAATAGGACAATTTATTGAAAAAAACGGATATGAGGGAAGAGTAACAGAATTAGATGTACTAAATAAATCATATAAAATAAAAGATGATGAAGGAAATGAACATATAATAGTGGTAGAGGACAATGGAAGTAGTAAATGATTTATTAAACTATGATAATATTAAAATAGTTCAAAATTCAGATTGGTTTAGTTTTTCTTTAGATTCAGTATTATTAGCTAATTTTGTACATGTTAATAATAAAATGAGGATAATGGATTTTTGCTGTGGCAATGCACCAATTCCGCTTATTTTAAGTACTAAGACAAATTCAAAAATTACTGGTGTAGAAATTCAAAAAGAGGTATTTTCTCTAGCTATTAAAAGTGTTAGACTTAATAACAAAGAAAAACAAATAGAAATAATAAATGAAGATGTTAAAAATTTACATAATATATATGAAACAGATTCATTTGATCTAATTACCTGCAATCCACCATATTTTAAATATAAGAATAGTAGTAATATAAATAATAACAATACTAAAGCTTTAGCAAGACATGAATTGTCACTTGCTTTAGAAGATGTATTTAAAACTGCAAAAAAAATATTGAAAAATAATGGTAAATTGGTCATAGTACATAGAACTGAAAGATTAATAGATATTATATGTTTGATGAGAAAATATAATTTAGAACCTAAAAGAATAAGATTTATACAACCATTTTCTAATTCAAATTCCAATTTAGTTTTAATAGAAGCATCTAAAAATGGTAATGCAGGACTAAAAATAGAAAGTAATTTAATAGTACATGATGAAAATAATAATTACACAGAAGAAGTACTAGAAATGTTTAATAATAAGAAATAGTGGAGGAGTATATGAAGATAAAATTAGTGGTTGGACTAGGTAATCCAGGAAAACAATATGAAAATACAAGACATAACATGGGATTTAAAACTCTTGATATAATTGCACAAAAATTAGAAGTGTATAAATGGAAAGAAAGAGATGGGGCTTTATATTTTGATTGTTTTTATGATATGTGTAGAGTTATCTTTTTAAAGCCTCAAGAATTTATTAATTTATCAGGTGATTCAGTTAAAAGATTTGTTGATTTTTTTGATATAAAAATAGATGATATAGTAGTTATTAGTGATGATTTGGATTTACCTATAGGAAGTATAAAATTAAAGGAAAAGGGTTCATCTGGTGGGCATAATGGTTTAAAAAACATAGAAGCAAGATTAGGGACAAACGAATATAAGAGAATAAAAATAGGTATATCAAATGATAAAGATATGGATACTAAAGACTATGTTTTAGGAAAACTATCTCAAAAAGAAAAGAAAGCTTTAGAACCAGCTCTAGAAAAAGCAGCTAATGCAGCTTTAGAATCTATTTCACATCCATTTCAAGAATTAATGAGCAAATATAATACCAAAATAAAAAATTAGAAATAGGTGATTATGTTGTTTAATGATATTTTTAAACATAAAATATTAAATACAAATGATAATGTTACTGTATTGGGATTAAATAAAGAAATTCAAGCAAGTTATGTTTGGAATCTTTTTTGTGTTGCAAATAAAAATATACTTATAGTTACAAATACTTTATACGAAGCTAATTTCTTGTACAAAAAGCTTGGATTATATGATGAAGAAAAAGTATTTTTATTTCCAATGGATGATTTTTTAGTTAGTGAAGCAATCGCTATTTCACCTGATTTAATGCTTAAAAGAATAGAAGTTTTAAATGAATTATCAAGTAATGAAACACCTAGAATAGTTATCACAAATCTTATGGGATATTTAAGATTTTTACCTGATAAAAATTTATGGAAGACACTAAACATAGATTTAGAAAAAAATAAGGTAATAAATAGAGATGAACTAATAAAAAAATTAAATATTATAGGATACAAAAAAGATAGTATTGTAACTAAAACTGGTGAATACGCAAATAGAGGCTACATATTAGATATATTTCCATATGGTTTAGATAATCCTGTTAGAATAGAGTTTTTTGATAACCAAATAGATAGCATACGTGAATTTAATCCATCTACGCAGTTATCACTAGAATCCATAGACCATGTTAAAATACTTCCATTTACTGAGTTTATAAATGAAAAACAAATAGAAGATATTCCAAATAGACAAAGTCTTTTGCCTAGAGTTGTTAATAAAATAAGTTCAATTAATAATTATTTAAATTATAGCTTTACCATATATTTAGATTTAGATGATATAAAAATGTCTTATAAAAATATATTAAATGAAGTAGTAGAATTTAAAGAAACTGATTCATTTAAAATTGATAAATATATGCATGATTTAAATAGTTTAGTTTCAAGTAAATATATAAATATTTTAAAACTAGATAACTATGATAAAAAGTATGATAACTTAGAAATATATAATTCTAGAACAATAGAAAATTTTAATGGTAATTACGAGAGAATTAATAGCTTTTTAATGCAAATGATTAAAGAAAAGAAAAAAGTAATAGTTTGTTTAACTGATAAACATATAATTTCTGATTTTATAAGTAGGACACCTATTAAAACAGTAATTACATCATTAAATGATATAAAAGATGATACTATAAATATTGTAAGTGATAACATACCAAATGGTTTTATATTAAATGATATAGTTTGTCTTACTAAAAATGAATTATATAAATCAAATTATGTAATTAATTATAGAAGCAAATTTAGATATGGTGCAAAAATAAGAGATGTTAATAAACTTAAAGTAGGTGATTATGTAGTTCATGCAAGTCATGGTATAGGTAGATATCTTGGAATTGTTACTTTAACTGTAAAAGGACTTAAAAAAGATTTTCTTCATCTTGAGTATAAAGATGGTGATAAACTATATATTCCTGCTTCTAAAATAGAATATATTAGTAAATATTCATCTAATGAAGGTGCTAAGCCAAGACTTAATAAATTAGGTGGAACTGATTGGGCAAAGCAAAAGGCAAGAGTAAAAGGTAAGGTTAAAGATATAGCAGCTGAACTTCTTAGTACTTCTGCTAAAAGAAAATTAGTTAAGGGATTTGCTTTTTTTGCTGATGATGAAGAACAAATAATGTTTGAAAATAAATTTCCATATGATGAAACAAGAGATCAATTAAAGGCTATTGGTGAAATAAAAGAAGATATGGAGCAGCCACATCCTATGGATAGATTGTTATGTGGTGATGTAGGTTATGGTAAAACAGAAGTTGCATTTAGAGCTATTTTTAAAGCTATAAAATCAGGTAAACAGGTAGCATTTTTATGTCCGACTACAATATTATCAAAACAGCATTATGATAACGCTATGGAGAGATTTGAGGGGTTTGGCGTTAATATAAGAATGCTAAATAGATTCGTAAGTCCAAAACAAAAAGAAATAATTTTAGAAGAATTAAAGTCTGGTAAGATAGACTTAATAATTGGTACACATAGATTATTAAGTAAGGATATAGTTTATAAAGATTTAGGATTATTAGTAGTTGATGAAGAGCAAAGATTTGGTGTTACTCATAAAGAAAAAATAAAAGAGTATAAAGAAAATATAGATGTTTTAACTCTTTCGGCGACACCTATACCTAGAACTCTTCAAATGTCTCTTACTGGTGTTAGAGGTCTTTCTTTAATAGAAACACCACCAGCCTTTAGATATCCTATACAAACTTATGTATTAAAAGAAAATGATCAAATAATAAAAGATGCAATATATAAAGAACTTGCACGTGATGGACAAGTGTTTTTACTATATAATAAAGTTTCTGATATAGAAAATCAGGTTATTAGAATAAAAAAACTTGTACCAGAAGCTAAAATAACTTATATACACGGAAGAATGAATAAAGAACAAATAGAAAAAACAATGGAAAGCTTTGTTAATAGAGAATATAATCTTCTTATTTGTACTACAATAATAGAAACTGGAATAGATATAGAAAATGCCAATACTTTAATAGTTTTAGATGCAGATCATTTTGGACTTAGTCAGTTATACCAAATAAGGGGAAGAATAGGAAGAGGAAAATTAATTGCGTATGCTTATTTAATGTATAAAAGTAATAAAGAGTTAAATGATATAGCAGTTAAAAGATTAGATGCTATAAAAGAATTTACAGAGCTTGGTAGTGGTTATGCACTGGCAGTACGTGATTTAGCAATAAGAGGTGCTGGTGATATATTAGGTTCAGAGCAATCCGGATTTATAGATACAATTGGTTATGATATGTATTTAAAAATTTTAAATGAAGAAGTAGAAAGATTAAAAAATAATGGTACTTATGAAGAGAATGAAAAGGAAGAAGAAAAAGAAATAGACGAAAAACCATTTATAGAAGTTGCAACTCATATTAGTGATAAATATGCTGACAGTGAGGATTTAAAAATAGAGATTCATAAGAAAATAAATACAATTGATAGTTATGATAAATTTATTAAAGTAAAAGAAGAATTAACAGATAGATTTGGAAATCTTGATGATGACATAATTATTTATATGTTAGAAGAATTATTTGAATATAATGCTAAGAAAAAGGGTGTATTTAAAGTAGTCCAAACAGAAAGGGAAATATCTGTTTTTATAACGAGTGTTGTATCAAAAAGACAAGATGGTGCAAAACTTTTATCTGGTTTATTTAGGATAAATCAAAATTTTGAAATCAGATATATTAATAATATTTTAAGGATATCACTAAAAACAAGTAACTTGGAAAAGCATTTTTTACATTATTTAGTAAAAATGCTTGATGTAATTGAATAAAATCATATAATTTATACATTCTAAAAAAGAAGGGAAAGAATTATATGAAAATATCAGGAATAACTAGAAGAATAGATGAGTTAGGAAGAATTGTAATACCAAAAGAAATAAGAAATAAAATGCATATAAAAAAAGGAGAATTGTTAGAAATATATATGGAAGATATAAATGTTATATCTTTAAGAAAACATAATACAATAAATGAAAAGCAAGATTTTATTAATAAAATTGTAAAAGTTTTAGCTAGCAAAATAAAAACAAATGTTTTTATTACTAATTTAGATGAAATTGTATTTTCAAATTTATATAATGCGGTAGGAAAAAAACTGATTTTAGATTTTGAAAATAAAATGTTTCAATCAAAAGAATCTGGTGTATTATTTTGTAAAGATTTAAAATTAAGTAAAAATTATAAATTATATAAAATATGTCCTTGTGGGGATTTAGTAGGATATCTTATTATAGATGATACTTCAAAAATTACTAGTGAAATAGATCTAATTTCATTTACTTTAAATATATTAGAAAGTTATTTCGAAGAATAAAATGTAAAATTTTGTCTAATTTTAAATCAATTTGTCAAAACTATTTACATAAGGTGACTAATTATGATATATTTTTTCTTG
>OIZL01001846.1_pt1 | contig 10611 bp, 7 predicted proteins | sample 1588541 | NCBI WGS metagenome assembly OIZL01 (sample SAMN03283285) | human gut metagenome | biome: human-associated habitat; material: feces | host: Homo sapiens | place: Peru | collected 2012 | reverse complement strand
GACCCACCCGCCTACGACGAGCAGGAAAGCACTACCGAGATGCTCGAAACCGGCATCAAGGTCGTGGACCTCATCGCCCCCTACGCCAAGGGCGGCAAGATCGGTCTGTTTGGCGGCGCCGGTGTCGGCAAGACGGTGCTCATCATGGAGCTGATTAACAACATCGCCAAGCAGCACGGCGGCATCTCCGTCTTTGCGGGTGTCGGCGAACGTACCCGCGAGGGCAACGATCTTTATAACGAAATGATGGAATCGGGCGTTATCAACAAGACCGCCTTGGTCTACGGCCAGATGAACGAACCGCCCGGAGCCAGAATGCGCGTGGCGCTGTCCGGCTTGACGATGGCGGAGTATTTCCGCGACCGCGAAGGACAGGATGTGCTGCTGTTTATCGATAACATCTTCCGCTTTACGCAGGCCGGCTCCGAGGTTTCGGCGCTGCTGGGCCGTATGCCCTCTGCCGTCGGCTACCAGCCCACGCTGGCGACCGAAATGGGTGCCCTGCAGGAGCGCATCACCTCCACGAAGAAGGGCTCTATCACGTCCGTGCAGGCCGTTTACGTCCCTGCCGACGACCTGACCGACCCCGCCCCGGCCACGACCTTTGCCCACCTCGACGCGACGACCGTTCTTGACCGCGGCATCGCCTCACTGGGCATCTATCCCGCCGTTGACCCGCTGGAGTCCACCTCCCGTATCCTCACGCCGGAGATCGTCGGCACGGAGCATTACGAGGTCGCCCGCGAAACGCAGCGCATTTTGCAGCGTTATAAGGAGCTTCAGGATATCATCGCCATCATGGGCATGGACGAGCTGTCCGAGGAGGACAAGCGCATCGTCAGCCGCGCGAGAAAGATTCAGCGCTTCCTGTCGCAGCCGTTCAGCGTGGCCGAGCAGTTTACCGGCTACGAGGGCAAGTACGTTCCCATTAAGGAAACGGTGCGCGGCTTCAAGGAGATTCTGGAAGGCAAGCATGACGATCTGCCCGAATCCGCCTTCCTCTTTGTCGGCACCATCGACGAGGCGGTGGAGAAGGCGAAGGGTGCGGCAAAGTGAGCGCCTTTCATCTTCAAATCGTCACGCCCGACGGCAGCGCCTTTGACGGGCAGGCCGAGGCGCTTCGCCTTCGCACGACGGAGGGCTACGTCAGCATCCGCGCCGGTCACGCCGATTATCTCGCCGTGCTGGACATCGGCGTCGTCACGGTGACGGTCGATGGAACGGCCAGAGATGCGGCCTGCGGCGGCGGCTTTCTGAGCGTCGAAAAGGGCGAGGTGCGACTGGTCGCCACGACCTTTGAATACGCCGAGGCAATCGACCTCGAACGCGCTAAGGCTGCCGAGGAACGCGCCAAGCAGCGCATTGCTGCCGCGAACGAGGAAAAGGAGATCGCGCTGGCCAGGGTAAAGCTCGCCCGTGCGCTTAACCGCATCTCGGTTGCGGAGAAGCGGTCTTAAAAATCGGAAGGCTGTCGCTTGAAGCGGCGGCCTTCCTTTTTCCGCCTTGACACGCTGCAATGGCAGTTCTATAATAGTGACAACGGAAACCGGGGGCCACACCTCCCGGAAAACGAAAAAAGAGAGGTAAATCAATATGGCAAAATTCGTATGCTCCGGCTGCGGCCGAGAGCTGACGGCGGAGCAGGCCTTCTGCCCGGATTGCGGCCGTCCGGCTAAGGCCGTGCAGGAGCCGACTCAGCCCGCGCAGGCAGCCCCAGCGCAGCCCGTCCCGCCCAAGCCCGAAGCCCCCGTTCGCCCTGCTCCTGCCTATCAGCAGAATCCGTATCCGCAGATGCCTTATCAGCCGAATCCCGTGTTCTATCAAAAGACCGGCAAGACCGGCAAGGGCATGGGCTGGATCGTGTTTCTGCGCGTGATCCTCTGGATCATGTTCGCCGCGATCGTGATCACCGGCACCGTGCTTGCCATTCAGTGGCTTAGGTGGGAGCCGCTGGTGAGCGCCCTGTATTTCTTCGGCTCCATTCTGCTGGCCTTCATCACCGTCGCCGGCGGCATGATTGCCCTGAACAACGCGACGAATCTCCGCAGCATCGCTATGAACACGGCCCTCACCGTCGAGCTGCTGCAAAAGCAGGAAAACAAGAAATAATACGGACAACGCGGCTTGCATCGCAGGCCGCGTTTTTCCTTTACAACGGGCGGAAATTCTGGTATACTGGAACACGGTGATGAAAAAATGAGTAAAGCAGACCTGTTATACATTGAAACCTGCAAAAAAATTCTTTCCGAGGGTGTCTGGGATACCGACCGAGAGGTCCGGCCGCATTGGGAGGACGGCACGCCCGCCCACACGATCAAGACCTTCGGTGTGGTCAACCGCTATAATCTGCGCGAGGAATTTCCGATCATGACCCTGCGGCGCACTTACTATCGCTCCTGCATCGACGAGCTGCTGTGGATCTGGCAGAAAAAATCCAACCGCGTCGCCGAGCTGCACAGCCACATCTGGGATAACTGGGCGCGCGAGGACGGCACGATCGGCAAGGCCTACGGCTACCAGCTCGGCGTGAAGCATCAATACCCGGAGGGTGAATTCGATCAGGTTGATCGTGTGCTGTTCGACCTCAAAAACAACCCCGCCAGCCGCCGCATCCTGACGAATCTCTATAATTTTGCCGACCTGCATGAGATGGCGCTCTATCCCTGTGCCTATTCCATGACCTTCAACGTCAGCGGAAACACGCTGAACGCGATTTTGAATCAACGGTCGCAGGATATGCTGACTGCGAACAACTGGAACGTTACGCAATATGCCGTTCTGGTGCATATGCTGGCGCAGGTCAGCGGACTGGAGGCGGGCGAGCTGGTCCATGTGATTGCCGACTGCCATATTTACGACCGCCATGTGCCGCTGGTGGAGAAGCTGCTCGAACGCGAGCCGCTGGAAGCGCCGAAATTTTATGTAAACCAAGAGATTAAGGATTTCTACGATTTTACGGCAGACGATTTCCGCTTTGAAAACTACCGCTGGCACGAATTCACGGATCGCATCCCGGTTGCAATCTGAGTGGGGGACGGAAAAATGTTTGCTGTCGTCAATGCCGACCTCCGCTGGGGCATCGGGATGGAAAATCAGTTGCTCGTCACGATTCGGGCCGATTTGCAGCGTTTCCGCCGCCTGACGGAGGGAAAAACCGTCATTCTGGGCCGAAAAACGCTGGAAACCTTCCCCGGCGGCCGCCCCCTCAGGAACCGCCGGAATCTAATCTTGTCGCGCGATACGTCGTTTTGTGTCGAGGGCGCGGAGGTGTTTCACGATTTGCCGTCCCTGCTTGCTGCACTGCCGGAGGATACGACGGACGTTGCCGTCATCGGCGGCGCGAGCGTTTATACGGCGCTGCTGCCGTACTGCGACCGCGTTTTCCTGACCCGCACCCTGACCGAGCTGCCGGCCGACCGCTTTTTCCCCGACCTCGATGCCCTCCCCGGTTGGGAAATCACCTCCCAATCCGACATTTTAGAGGAAGGTACGATTCGCTTCCAATATATAGATTATGTAAACCAATCACAGAAAGCTCCGCAGTAACACCGCCATCCCCGCGCAGGAGCCGATGCCCTCATCGGCCCGCCGGACGTACCACCGAAAACCGTTCGTAGGGCAGGGTCCCCTGACCCCGCCGCTGGCAGTGCAGTATCGGATATTATTTAGTATCTATGATATGTTTTCCAAAATTGAAATTGCGCTCTGCGGCGCGATGTGGGCATCGCGCCCTACACAAAGACGGAGCTTGAGCGCAAAACGTCCCCCCCCTTATGCGTAGGGGCCGATGCCTACATCGGCCCGTGCGGGCAGCATCGATTTTGCTGCGACACAGAACGCGGCATATAACAATTCAAATCAACACCCCACCCGCGAAAGGAGAAGCCCATGTCCATCCGAACCGATTTGCTGCGACTGCCGGAAGCGGCGTGGGCGAATGAAACCGTCTTTTTTCGCCCGGTTGCGACGGAGGACGACCTGATCTACGCCGGCAGCGAATGCCGCCTGCGCGACGACCAGTCCGATTTGGTGAATCCCGTCTGGTTCACGTTCGGCCGGGCCTATCTCGCACCGGAGGACCACGTCCCCTGCGTCATCTGCACGGCGGCAGGGGAGCGCGTTGGCTTCCTCGATTTCTACAATTGGCGCAGCGGCGAACCGGCCTACGCATGGGGCTATTTCATCGATGTGCGCCAGCAGGGCAAGGGCTACGGGAAAGCCGCCGCCCGGCTGGCAGTCCGCCTGCTGAAGGCCGCCAACCCCGCCGTTCCCCTCCGGCTCGCCGTCGAACCCGAAAACCAAAAGGCCCAGCGCCTCTACCATACACTGGGCTTCCGCCTCGCACCCGCCCACGACGGCGACGACCTCATATTTGCCCTCTAAAAAAACTCAGAAATAGGAATCCCCCCCCCAATACCGGCATCCGGTATTGGGGGTACTTGACATTACGGGACTGTTCGGGGAGCTTCGATAAGGCATGGGGCGGGATGTTGGTATTTTTTACAATAGAACCTGCTTTAAAGCATTAAATTTTTTACAAAAAAACTGCGTGGGCCTACTGGACAAATGAAAAGGATACTGGTAGAATAAAAATTAGGTTAAAGTGAATGGTTTTGCAAGAAAATGCGATTCCTGCAAAATCGCTCCACGGTACGCCATATCATAATGAAAAGGAGAAGAAAACATGAGAAAGTTCAAGAGTGTTCTTGCGCTCCTTCTCGCGTTGGTCCTGGTTCTGGGCTGCGTCGGAACGGCGTTTGCCGCAAAGACGCCGGTATCCGAGCTGGACGGCGAGAGCAAGGGTAACGCTGCTGAAGCCAAGGGCTTCAAGAGCGCCGAATTTCAGGCAAACCTCAACAAGTATAACGACGACGACGTAGTTCGTGCGATCGTTGTGCTGAAGGATGCCCCGACGGCGGCGCTTGCCAAGCGCGGCGCGGCGAATGAGGCCAGCGCCCGTGCGCAGGTCAAGGCCAGCCAGGACAAGGTCCGCAAGGCCATGCGCGGTATCGATTACGAGGTGCAGTACACCTACGATACCCTGCTCAACGGCTTTAGCTGCGACGTTGCCTACGGCGATTTGGACAAGATCGCGTCCATCGACGGCGTTGACGCGGTCTATATCGCGAACCACTACGACGCACCGGTGCTGGAAAAGGGCAAGGAAACGAGAATGTCCACCTCCAACTCCTGGATGACCGGCGTTGAAGATGCGTGGGATTTCTTCGAGGTTGACGGCAGCGGCATGGTCATCGCTGTGCTGGACACCGGCCTGAACACCACACATGAAGCGTTCCAGGATGCCGACGGCGCTTGCGCAGACACTGGCCGCCTGACTGCGGCGGATGCCGCTTTGGCCGCCGTTCCCGGCAAGTACATCAACGCGAAGGTCCCGTTTGCTTACGACTACGCCGACAGAGACGACGACGTGACCGACAGCCAGGGCCACGGCACGCATGTTTCCGGTATTGCTGCGGGCTGCACGTACGACGCAGAGGAAGGCTCTTACAGCTTCCAGGGTGCTGCGCCCCATGCGCAGATCGTTTCCATGAAGATCTTTAAGGACGGCGGGTCCGGCACGTCAAGTGATGTTTACTTCTACGCGCTGGAGGATGCCTACCGTCTGGGCGTTGACGTTGTCAATATGTCCATCGGCGCGCAGAACGGCTTTACCTACGATTCGAGTCTGGAAACCGTCGTGTTCGGCAACATCTACAAGCGCCTGTCCTCCGCCGGTATCATTCTGTCCGTCGCGGCCGGCAACGAGTACTCCATGGCACAGTATTCCTCCATGGGTTATATCGGCCCGGAATATCAGGACTACGGAACGGTCGCTTCTCCGTCCACCTACATCGGCAGCACTGCGGTCGCTTCTGTTGAAAACCTGTTCTACCCGGCGTATGTTGTCAAGGTTGGCGGCGGCAGATATACCTACACCGACACCTGCACGGAAGAAGCCAAGATGTGGCTCAATGCGTTCGGCGATAAGGAAGTCGAGTATGTCGTTGTTCCGGACACCAAAAAGGTGAACGAAAAGTCCGAGATTGGCCTCGGCTCTCCCGAAGATTTTGCTGCGACGGATGTTAAGGGCAAGATCGCGGTCGTGCAGCGCGGCAGCCTCAGCTTTGAGGAAAAGGTCGAAAACGCTGCCAACGCCGGTGCGGTCGGCTGCATCGTTGTGAACAACGAAGCAACCATGCTGCGGATGTCGATCGAAACCTTTGAGGTTCCTGCAATCTGCGTTGAAGTGTCGGCGGTCGATGCGTTCCTCAACGCGGAAACCAAGACCGTCACTACGCCGAAGGAGAAGCAGAAGGTCCTGAACCCGCAGGGCGGCTTGATGAGCGACTTCTCCAACTGGGGTACTACTCCGATGCTGACGATGGCCCCGGTCATCACCTCCGTCGGCGGCCAGGTTTATTCCTCCGTCCAGACCGGCGATCATGACTACGATGTTTATTCCGGTACTTCGATGGCCGCGCCGAACTTTGCCGGTACGGTATCGCTTGTGCTGCAATACCTGAAGGAGCAGGACGAGTCCCTCACGAAGTCCGAGCGCTCCGAGAAGGCACTGGCGCTGCTGGAGAGCACGGCCATGGTGCTCACGGACGAGGACGGCTATCCCTACTCCGTCCGCAAGCAGGGCGCCGGCCTGACCGACGTGTTCTATGCGCTGTCCAACTATACTGTTGGTGCATACGTTTCCGACCCGATCAAGGAGCTGGGCGACGATGCGGAGAAGAAGGGCATTTATGAATTCGACGTGACGCTGACCAACGAGTCCAATCAGCGTGCCAATTACTATCCGGCTTCCGCACTGCTGTGCGACTATATCGTCGATTACAATCAGAACGATCCGGACAAGAAACCGCTGTACCTGAACACCCTGACGGAGAACATCTTCAAGCTGGGCGAGGACTACACGGCTTCCTACAGCGTGAATGGGCAGGAACTTGACGGTACGTCGATCATTGTCGAGTCGGGCAAGTCCACCACGGTTCATGTCAAGCTCACGCTGACCGACGATGTGAAGGCTTACTTCGACCAGATGTTCCCGAACGGCAATTACATTGACGGCTATGTGTACTTCTATGAAACTCGCGCAATGGCCGACGGCACACTGGTCTACCTCGATGCGGACAGTAACGCCTACGCACTTGATGAAACCGGCGCGTATCTGTTGACCTACGATGAGAGCGATAACTTTATTGCCAAGCTCGACGGGGACGGTAAAAAGATCTATTATACGGGTGACGAGGCCGACCTCAGTGTCTATGTTGACGAGGACACCGTCAACCACGCCACACTGCTGACCTTCTACGGCGACTGGACGAAGGGCAACATTCTGGAGAAAGAGGACTTCGTTGACTTCATCGAGGCCAACAACTACGTCAGCACGACGGTCGTGGATGAAGACGGCAACACCTATGCGGATTACGGTGCTACCGCTTACGACCTCCTGAATGTCTACACCGATGCGAACATGGCCTACACCGCCGTGTTCAACACCAAGGACGAGCCGCAGGATCTAAATTTCTACCTTGGCGACAACATGATTGATTACGTTGAGTACTTCGCAGAGCATAACGCGTTCACCACGCTGGATACCGATGCGGACGGCATTTACGCCAACGGTATTTACATCAAGCCGTATCAGCTCCGCAACTGCAAGAGCCTTAAGATGACGATCTCCAACGCCGAGACCGGCGAGATCTACTATGTGGATGATACGCCGTATCTGGGCAAGGCCTACTACAACGAGGACAAGAGCGTCTGGCAGGCAGAGGGGGCGTTCTACTGGACCGGCAAGGACAAGAACGGCAAGTACGTTCCCTCCGGCACGGTTGCGAATGTTGTCTTTGATGCAGTTCTGCCCTACCGCGACACCGAATTCAAGAACATCTGGAGCTTCCCCGTCGAGGTCGACTACACCGCGCCGGAGATCAAGTCCGTTGTTTTCGATGAGGCGGCAAAGACCCTGACCGTCACCGCAACGGACGAAAGCTATCTGGCTGCCATCTATCTGTACAGCAAATCGATGAAGAACCTGCCCGCTGAGGCATTCTCCTCCGATGAGGCGGGCAAGACCTTCACCGCGACCTTTGACGTTACGAAGCTGCTCGAGGCGGGTCTGGCGGAGATCACCGTCTGTGCGCTGGACTACGCGACCAACGAGGTCAAAGCGACTGCTCCGCTCTACGAGGTCGGCAAGGACGCGACCATCACCTACGTCACTCCGAACAACACCAAGACGGTCTCCGTGAAAACCGGCGATGCCTACACCATCGAGGGCTGCACCGAAAGCTATGACGATGCGAAGTTCGTCTGCTGGGTCGACAAGGAAGTTGAAAACGCGGATGATATCACGATTTTCGACGCGGTTTCCGCAATGTACTTCAAGGATGATGAAATCACCGTTTCCGGCGACATGACGGTCTATGCCCTGTATGCCTACGGTGAAGAAAAGCAGCTCGAAACTCCGAACTACTATTATGATGTTGTGCTTGACTACAGCGGCGACTGGGCCATCGGCGGTCTGGACTATGTGGACAGCAAGTATGACACCAGCAAGCCCAAGGTGCTTGTCGAAACCGGCGAAACCAAGAGCGTTGTAGACGATCTCGGCGGCACGGTTGGCGATACCTTTGTGGAGTTCTACAGCGCAGAGGAAGGCCTCCGCTTCACCTTCGAGCGCGGCGAGGACGGCATCTACACCATCCGGAACCACAAGAGCGGCAAGTATCTGGCCGTTGCGGACGGCAAGCTGGCGTTTGTCGATGCCGTGACTGCTGCTGCGAAGTGGACGGTCACCTCCAATCTGGACGCGAACGGCGCGGTCATCCGCAGTGCGCAGGATACGAAGTGGATCCTTGCCTACAACGATGACAAGGGCGAGTTCCAGCTCATGGACGACACCACCACGGTCGGCTCCTTCCTCGGCATTGGCATCCGTCCGTCGGACTACTATCTCAACTGGCTGTACTGCTACAGCGACACCGAGCTTGACGTGAGCGGCTATACCACCAGCCCGACCGGCGACTGCAAGCATAACGGCGCGACGGAGCTTCGCGACGCGAAGGAAGCGACCAAGGATACCGACGGCTACACCGGCGACACCTACTGCTCCATCTGCGGCAAGCTGCTGCAGAAGGGCGAGGTCATCCCGGCAACGGGCTATCCGACCTGCTCGTTCAAGAGCTTCAAGGATTGCAAGTCCAAATGGTATCATGAGGCGGTCGATTTCGCCGTTGCCAACGACCTGATGAAGGGCGTTGCGGCCGACCGCTTCGACCCGGACGGCACGATGACCCGTGCGATGATGGTTACGGTGCTTTACCGTATGGCCGGTTCGCCGGAGGTCAAGGGTAATTCCTCCTTCACCGACGTTCCCGCCGGCCAGTGGTACTCCGACGCGATCACCTGGGCGCAGGACAACGGCATCGTCCTCGGCGTTCTGACCGATAAGTTTGCGCCGAACGATTTCGTCACCCGTGAGCAGATCGCGACCATCCTGTGGCGCTATGAGGGCAAGCCCGCCGCCGAGAGTAAGTTCGACGGCTTCAAGGATGCCGACAAGATCAGCGATTATGCGAAGGAAGCCATGGCTTGGGCCGTTTCCGAAGGCATCTTCAACGGCGACAACGGCAACCTCAAGCCCACCGATAACGCCACCCGTGCAGAATTCGCCTGCATCGTGATGCGCTACCTCGACGGCTCCTACGCCTGCAAGGATCTGGTGAAATAAGCATTTCCACCCCCGCGAGGTCCGGCTGTGCCGGACCTCGCTTTTTTGCGCGATTCTGCTGGACGCACGATCGAACATCGTTCGTAGGGCGGGGTCACCTGACCCCGCCGCAGAGCGCAGCTCTGATAGGGACAGATGCCCCATAATACAGTACAATTCCAATATGTCACTGCCTGCAGCGGGCTGTCGGGGACGCCAGCCCCTACAAACCCAGAACCGAGCGAACACCATTGTAGGGGGCGGCGTCCCCGACGCCCCGCTGCAACACAAAATCAATATCCCGCATAGAATAATAAATCAACCGAATTGAATCAACCAATAGGAAAGGATCTGACGAGAATGGGTAAATTGTTTGGTACTGATGGTGTCCGCGGTGTTGCGGGCAAGGACCTCACCTGTGAGCTGGCACTTCAGATCGGCCGCGGCACGGCTGCCGTGCTGACCAGCCTCGGCGGTATTGTGGGCGTGATTACGGGCATCGCACTGGCGGAACTGATTTCCGGCATGATGCAGATTCCCGTGTCCATCAGCGTCCCCGCCATCATCATCGCGGTGGTGTTCTCCACCCTGATCGGCGTGGCCTTCGGACTTCTTCCCGCAACCCAGGCCGCCAACCTGAATCCCATCGAGGCCCTGCGGAGAGACTGAGAAATCCGGTAATTCCGGTAATTGTGAAGTGCTCCCGGTTCCCCCTGCGCGGGGAGCCGGGGGCTTGCTTTTTTACGCCGGTTGTGGCATAATAGGAAGAAACTGAACCCCCATGGAGGAAAAAATCATGAAATGGACCCGTTGGCTTCCGGCGCTGGTGCTGGCGCTGCTTTTTGCGGGCTGTACGAACCGGACTCCGGCTGCTGAGACGACCCAAC
>OIZL01001843.1_pt1 | contig 10614 bp, 7 predicted proteins | sample 1588541 | NCBI WGS metagenome assembly OIZL01 (sample SAMN03283285) | human gut metagenome | biome: human-associated habitat; material: feces | host: Homo sapiens | place: Peru | collected 2012 | reverse complement strand
AATTAACATTAGTTTTGAGGTGAATTATGAACTTTATTGTTATTTTTATTTTGTTTACATTATTTAAATTTATATATACATTTTTTCTTCACCGTATGATTGATAAACAGCGTCAATTACCGCTACCAGAGTGTGTTAGTGATGTATATAATCCTGAACGTTATCAAACATTTTTAGATTATTCCAGTGATACAAGAAAGTTATCTTATATATTTTTAATACTAACTACAATTCTTGAATTCGGACTTATTTTTGCTGGTTTTTATAAATGGGTTGATGTAATTAGCCATGGCAATGAATATTTAGTTGTACTTTATTCAACTGTATTAGTCCTATTATTTAGCTGTCCAATAGATTACCTACATGAATACCTGCAGACTTTTAAGATTGAAGAAAAATATCATCAAAACAAGAAAACAAAAAAAGAATTTAACAAAGATATAACTGTGTACACTTTCCATAAACTATCAATAGAATTACTAAAGAAAATGAATATAAAATTTGAAATCACTGACGTAGATACTCTTTCTAATATCATTCATAAATTTATATATATTGATGTATTAGAAAACCCAAAATTCATGAAAATAATATTAAATATCCTAGAAGAAAAATACAAAAACAAAAATAAATATATTACCTACATAGATAATAATAAACAAAAAGTTAACAAATTAGAAAACTTAATAGAAACATTTATTCACTTATTTAAATGCAACAATCATAAACTAAATGATTTCAATAAATTCCTAAAAACATCTAAAAAAAACCTATTTTATCAAAAAGAAAAAATACTTTTAACCATTATACTTAATATATACTTAGAATACCAAAGATATTTAAATGAAAACAATGAAATTGATTTTGATGATATGATTACACTTGCTACAAAAAATTTAAATAACAACCTTAAACTTAACTACAAATATATCATAATTGATGAATACCAAGACACATCATACGTTAGATTTTTACTCATAAAAAAATTACTTGAACTAACTAATGCCAACCTTTTAGTAGTAGGAGATGATTTCCAAAGTATATATAGATTTACTGGATGTGATTTATCATTATTTATAGACTTTACTAAATACTTTAAAAACTCCAAAATTATGAAAATTCAAAATACCTATCGCAACAGTTTAGAATTAATCACTGTAGCAGGGTTCTTTGTTATGAAAAACCAAAAACAAATTAGAAAAACCCTAAACTCAAATAAAAAATTAGACTATCCAATAGAAATAGTTTACTACAAAAATATAAAAGAAGACTTTTACAAACTAGTATCCCTGATATACAACAAAACAAAGAAAAACATTCTAGTACTTGGAAGAAATAACTATGATATAAACATGGTTCTAAATCCCAAATACTTTAAATATAATAATAACTCCATCACATGCTTAAAAAATAACAATATTAAAATCAATTACTTAACAGTACATAAATCTAAAGGCTTAGAAGAAGAAAATGTTATAATGATTAATTTAAGAAATGACATACTAGGTTTCCCATGCAAAATAAAAAATAATCAAATACTAAGATTTGTAACCAATAATAAAGAAAAATACCTATATAGCGAAGAAAGAAGACTATTCTATGTTGGACTAACTAGAACCAAAAATAAAGTATACTTATTTACACCCCTTAATAAAGAATCCATTTTTGTAAAAGAACTAAAAAAAGACTACAAAAAAAATATCAAGATAAATAAAATTTTTTTAAAATGAGTTGTTTAATTAGGGTATTTTGTATTATAATAAGCATATATATTGGAGGTATTTATGAACAAAACTATTTTTTATTTATTAGAATTTACTATTGCTTTTTTACTTATATTTTTATACTACAGAATTTTTACTATAAAAAAAGAAGGAAAAATTGATAAAAAGAAACTACCACCTGAGTTTAATCTATTTATTAAAATGAATAGAATTAACGTAAAGAAAATCAATTACAATAAATTATCGAAAACTTTAGCAATAGTTAATGCTTTAGCAGTAGCATTTACTCTTTTAACTACAGAAGTAACTAACAAAATTCTCGTAAAATTAGTAATGGCTATCCCAGTAGGAGGCATATTTATGTATATGTTTTATAAACTACTAGGCTTATATTACAAGAAGAAAGGAATGACAAAAGATGTATAATCATAAAAAAATTGAAGAAAAGTGGCAAGAATACTGGGAAAAAAACCAAACATTTAAAACAGATATTAATGACTTCAGTAAACCAAAATTCTATGCACTAGATATGTTTCCTTATCCATCTGGTGTAGGACTACATGCTGGTCATCCCGAAGGATACACTGCAACAGATATTGTTGCAAGAATGAAAAGAATGCAAGGCTTCAACGTTCTTCATCCAATTGGATACGATTCCTTTGGATTACCAGCAGAACAATTTGCCATTAAAACAGGCAATCATCCAGCTATATTTACAAATGAAAACATTAAAACCTTTAGAAAACAACTAAAATCTCTAGGGTTTAGTTACGATTGGGATAGAGAATTATCAACAAGCGACCCATCTTTTTATAAATGGACACAATGGATATTTAAAAACTTATATTTAGATGGATATGCAAAATATGTAGATATGCCAGTCAACTGGTGTGAAGCCTTAGGCACAGTACTTGCAAACGATGAAGTAATTGATGGCAAAAGCGAAAGAGGTGGATATCCCGTTATTCGTAAGAACATGAAACAATGGGTTATTGATATGCCAAGTTTTGCAGAAAGATTACTTCAAGGTCTAGAAGAATTAGACTGGCCAGAATCCACTAAAGAAATGCAAAAAAATTGGATAGGAAAATCAATCGGAGCAGAAGTAATATTTAAAGTAGAAGGCACTGATTATTCATTCAAAGTCTTTACAACCAGATGCGACACTTTATTTGGAGCAACATACTGCGTTCTATCACCAGAACACAAATTAGTAGATAAAATAACAACAAACGAAGTCAAAAAAGAAATAGAAGAATATAAAAAAATCTGTTCTAGCAAATCAGAACTTGAAAGAACAGAACTCAATAAAGAAAAAACAGGAGTATTCACCGGAAGTTATGCCATAAACCCAGTTAATAACAAAAAAATACCAATTTGGATTAGCGATTATGTCCTAGTAAGTTATGGAACAGGCGCAATAATGGCAGTTCCAGCCCATGACGAAAGAGACTATGAATTTGCCAAAAAATTTAACCTAGATATTATCCCTGTCCTAGAAGGCGGAGACGTTACAAAAGAAGCCTACACTAAAGATGGCTTACACATAAATTCCTCTTTCTTAGATGGTTTAAACAAAGAAGAAGCAATAGAAAAAATGATTAAATATCTTGAAGACAAAAAAATTGGTACTAAGAAAATTAATTATCGCTTAAGAGACTGGATATTTGCAAGACAAAGATATTGGGGCGAACCAATTCCTATTATCCACTTAGAAAATGGAAAAGACATCGTTTTAGATGATAAAGATTTGCCACTTGTTTTACCAACTCTTGAAGATTACAAAGGAAAAAATGGTAAAGCACCTCTAGAAAATGCAAGCGATTGGGTTAATGTAACAATTAATGGCATAAAAGGAAAAAGAGAAACCTCAACTATGCCAGGCTCTGCTGGTTCTAGTTGGTATTTCTTAAGATATATCGACCCAAAAAATGATAATGCCCTAGCAGACAAAAAACTACTAGAACACTGGATGCCTGTTGACTTATATGTTGGTGGTCCAGAACACGCTGTTGGACATCTATTATATGCCAGAGTATGGAATAATTATTTATATGACAAGAAAATAGTAAGCGTAAAAGAACCTTTTAAAAAACTAGTTCACCAAGGCATGATACTAGGCTCTAACGGTATAAAAATGGGTAAACGCTTTCCAGAATACGTTGTTAACCCTACAGACGTAGTAGAAAAATATGGTGCTGATACCTTAAGACTTTACGAAATGTTTATGGGACCATTACAAGCAGATAAACCTTGGAACGAAGATTCCCTAGCAGGGTCTAGACGCTTCCTAGATAGAATTTATAGACTTTATACAGAAGAAAACAAAATAAAAGATGAACAAAATACCAATCTAGAAAAAATTTATCATCAAACTGTAAAAAAAGTAACAAATGATTATGAAACCTTAAACTTTAATACTGCAATTAGTCAAATGATGGTATTTATAAATGCAGTATATAAAGAAAAAGTTTTCCCAAAAGATTACGCAATTAATTTTATTAAATTACTAAGTCCTATCACTCCACATATATGTGAAGAAATATGGCATAATGTATTTAATGAACAAAAAACTATCGCATACGAAAAATGGCCAAGTTATGATGAAAATAAACTAATAGAACAAGAAGAAGAAATAGGAGTTCAAGTAAATGGCAAACTAAGAGCATCTATTTTAATAAACAAAAATGCTAATCGCGAAGAAATAGAAAAAATTGCACTACAACAAGAAAATGTAAAAAAACATATAGAAAATAAAGAAATAACAAAAATTATTGTTGTACCAAGTAAAATAGTTAATATAGTAGTTAAATAAAATTACAAAAGAGGCACAAACAGCCTCTTTTTTCATAATAAACAAAATAATTACCAACAATTAACATATTAAAAAATAATAAAAGCTACCAATTTAATTAACCATCTTAAAATATCTTATATAAATTAAAGGTAACTTTTCCCTCTATATCAATTAAATTCACAAAATAACTTGATTTTTTACTAATTTTGTAGTATCATTTACTGGTGTTTTAAAAAGGTGGTAGATATTATGCAAAAAATAATAAACATGGCAGTAGTTGCCCACGTAGACGTAGGAAAAAGTACATTAGTAGATGCATTATTAAATCAAAGTGGTGTATTCCGTGAAGAAGTACATAACTGTGTAATGGATAGTAATGACCTAGAAAAAGAAAGAGGAATTACTATTTATTCAAAAAACTGTTCTATTAAATACAAAGATTATAAAATAAATATAGTTGATACTCCAGGACATGCAGACTTTTCATCAGAAGTAGAAAGAATTATTAAAACTGTAGACACTGTAGTACTTTTAGTAGATGCTAAAGAAGGTCCAATGCCTCAAACAAGATTTGTTCTTGAACAAGCATTAAAACAAAATTTAAAACCAATTCTATTTATTAACAAAGTAGACAAAAAAGATGCTCGTATAGATGAAGTTGTAAACATGACATTTGACCTTTTCGTAGAACTAAATGCTACAGACGAACAACTTGATTTCCCAATAGTATATGGAATTGCAAGAGAAGGAGTAGCAAGTCTAGACGAAAATCATATGGAAAACAATATTTATCCATTACTTGATACCATAATTTCTCATACTCCTGTATTTGAAGGAAATGAAAATGACCCTGTCCAAATGCAAGTATCTTCTCTAGAATACGATGACTATTTAGGAAGAATGGGAGTTGGAAGAGTAAACAAAGGTGTCCTAAAAAAAGGAACAATGGTTACAATATCTCACAATGATGGAACAACTGAACAAGCACGTATATCAAAAGTATTTACATATCAAGGCATTAACAAAGTTGAAGTAGACCAAGCTTATTACGGAGATATAGTTGTAGTAGCATTTTCTACAAAATTATCAATTGGAGATACTCTATGTGACCCAAATCATGTAGAAGCATTACCTCCAATTCACATAGATAAACCAACCATGTCAATGAACTTCTTAGTTAATTCATCACCATTCGCAGGTAGAAGTGGCAAATTTCTAACAAATCGTCACATAAAAGAAAGATTAGACAAAGAACTAGAAACCAATGTCGGTTTAGAAGTAGAATCTTTAAATGGCGCAGATGGATACAAAGTATCAGGACGTGGAGAATTACACTTATCAATTCTTCTAGAAAATATGCGTAGAGAAGGTTATGAATTATCAGTATCAAAACCACAAGTACTAATGAAAGAAGAAAATGGCATTAAATTAGAACCATTTGAAAAAGTATTAATAGATTGTCCAAATGATTATGCAGGAACAGTTATAAATGATTTAAACGAAAGAAAAGGTACTATCATTTCAATTAATAATGACGAACTTAGAACCCATCTAGAATTCTCAGTTCCAACAAGAGGTCTAATAGGATACCGTTCATCATTTGTAACCAACACCAAAGGAGAAGGTATCATGGTAAGAGGCTTTGATTCCTATAAACCATATGCAGGACCAATTCAATCAAGAAAAAATGGCGTCCTTGTTTCAATGGAAGATGGAAAAACAATGGCATTCTCACTATTTAACCTAAGCGATAGAGGAACTCTTATAGTAGAACCATCAACTGAAGTATACAAAGGAATGATTGTAGGTATTAATAACCGCAGTAACGACCTAAATGTAAACCCATGTAAAAACAAAAACTTAACCAACACAAGAGCTTCCGGTTCAGATGAAGCCTTAACCCTTATAACTCCAAAAAAATTCTCACTTGAAGAAGCCTTAGAATTTATTGAAGACGATGAATATGTAGAAATAACTCCAGACGCTATTAGATTAAGAAAAAAAATACTAGATGATAAAGAACGCTTTAGATTACACGGAAAGGAAAATCAATAATTCCTTTCTTTTTTTTATTTTCAAACATATATTTTATAGAGAGTGATAATCTTGAGTAACTTATCTATATTTTTTACAGCAATTGCACTATCTATGGATGCATTTGCAGTTTCATTATGTAAAGGCTTATGCTTTAATAAAATAAAATTAATAAACGCCTTAAAAATCGGTACTTGGTTTGGCATGTTTCAAGGACTTATGCCCCTTATTGGATATATACTATCATACAAATTTGAATACTTAATAGTAACAATAAATCATTACATAGCATTTTTCTTATTATCACTAATCGGAATAAATATGATAATAGAATCACGTTCCAAAGAACAAGACAAATTTGATAACAGTTTATCCATAAAAACAATGCTACTTTTATCAATAGCAACCAGCATAGATGCCCTAGCAGTCGGTATATCTTTCGCATTTTTAAAAGTAAACATAATATATTCAGTAACCACAATAGCACTTGTAACATTTATATTATCTTCGATTGGGGTATTTTTAGGAAACCTCTTTGGAGAAAAATACAAAACCAAAGCAGTTCTAGCAGGAGGTATTATTCTTATCATAATAGGACTTAAAATCTTAATTGAACATCTATGTTACTTGCGTTAACATAATTAATATGATATTCTTTAAGTAAGGAGTGACTATATGAGCGATTTATATTTAAAAAAAATTTATTTTTTAGAAGGAACACACTTAAAAAACGCAAAAAAAACTAAAAACAAAGACTATTTTTATCCCAAATTCAAAACTAATTATGAAAAAAATTATTATGAACAAAAAATAATTCTACCAGCGTACCAAAACTTTTTCACCTATATTAAAAATAACAGTTTATTCTTCACAAACGACACTATAAAAACCCTAACTAATTTATTTCATAGAATTTTATACTATGAAGAAGAACAAGAAAAAGATTATAAATTTATGTACCAAGAATTTTTAAATATAGTAGATAATTGTACATCATCTTTTTATGAAAATATCTTAGATTGTCTTAAACACTTATTAAACCAAAACCCCAATCTTTCACTAGAACCATTTATAAAAGAACTAGAAAATACAAGTAAACATTTTAATAACCATTATCTAAACGACAGAATAAAAATATTAATATATAAATTTACTATAAACTTAAAAGACTGTTTAAGCGATAATGATTTAAATAGACTTGAAAACCTATTACTAAAAGCTTGTACAAGCAAAGATACTCCTAACAATTTAAAAAGTTATAATAGTGCATTATCTAATTATTTATATTGCCTAAATATAAATAATTCAAACTACCTAGAACACAAAAAAATAGTACTTAGCGAAAATAATACTGAAATAATTAATGCTTTTGAACAAGATATTATTAGTAAAAATCCAACAAGAAAAAGACAAAATAACTAAAAATTTAGATAAAAAATACATATTATGATATACTTAAAAAGAAGTGAATATTTATTGAGTATTTTATAAATAACTGAATACTACAAATTCTAATTATTTATAAAATATATAATATACTTAAATTGAAAGGAAGTTTTTATGATTAAATACGAAACAAATTCAAAATTAGTACAAAAAGGACAAATATTTATAGCAATTAAAGGTCATACAGTAGATGGACACAACTACATAAAAGAAGCTATAAATAATGGTGCAATTAAAGTAATATGTGAAAAAGAAATAGAAGAAGATATTCCACACGAAATAGTAAAAGACACAAAAATCTATTTAAAAGATATTTTAGTAAAAGAATATAGTAATAAAATAAATAAATTAAAAATAATCGGAGTAACTGGTACAAATGGAAAAACAACTTCATGTTATTTAATGTATCAAATGCTTCAAAAACTAGGTAAAAAAGCTGCATATCTAGGAACATTAGGATTTTACCTAAATGATGAAATAACTGAAACAGATAACACTACTCCTGACATATTAACTCTTTATAAATTACTTTTAAAAGCGACAGAAAGTAACATAGAATATTTAGTTATGGAAGTATCATCTCATTCTTTATCATATGAAAGAATAAAAGGTTTAACATTTGTAGCAGGAGCATTTACAAATCTTACTGAAGATCATTTAGATTATCATAAAACAATAGAAGCATACTTAAACGAAAAATTAAAAATATTAAATTATTTAAAAAATGATGCCCCAATGCTTTTAAATAGTGATGACGCATCAAGCAAAAAATTTGAAATTTATAAAAATTATAAAACATATGGCACAAATGGTACTTACAAAATTAAGAATTATGATATTTATCCAGATCATACAAATATAAGTATAGAATATAATAACAAATCTTTTAATGTAACAACAAATCTAACAAGTAAATTCAATATTTATAATTACTTAACTTGTCTAAGTACATTACATGAACTAGGATTTTCAATTGAAAGCATATTAGATATTACAAAAAATATTTATCCACCAAAAGGTAGATGTGAAACATTTAAATTAAACAAAGGTTATGCTGTTGTAGATTATGCTCATACACCAGATGCAGTAGAAAAAGTTATTTCAGCCTATAATGAACTAAAAAAAGGAAAAGTCATAACAATAGTAGGATGTGGTGGTGACAGAGATCCAATAAAAAGACCAATAATGGGTAATATTGCAACATCTTTAAGTGACTATGTAATATTTACAAACGATAACCCAAGAACTGAAGATCCAAAATCAATAATGGATATGATAGTAAAAGATAATAAAAATAATAACTATGAAATTATTTATGACAGAAAAGAAGCAATTCATAAAGGAATAGATTTATTAAACGAAAATGATATTCTCCTAGTACTTGGAAAAGGCCATGAAGATTATCAAATTATTGGTCACACTAAAATACATTTAGATGATAGTGAAATTATAAAAGAATACAATAACTAATACAAAAGAAGAATTACTAACCAAAGCAATTCTTCTTTTTAGTTCGGGAGAACTTTTTCTATTTTAATGTCTTCGTTGACAAAAATAATTAATCTAATGGAGCCAAAATATAAGGCGATTCTACTGTACCATTTCCTTCTCCACTTAGCTTAACTTTAGTTGAAAGTGAAACTGCAGGCCGGGCCCCGTAAGCGTCGCTCACGTAGTAGTTGCCCAAACTCCCATTGACCACGTATCGCACGTAAGCACCGTAGTAGTCGAAGCCGCGAGGGGACAGCGACCAGTAATAATCACCATTATTTAAGTAATTAGTTGCTGTTCCACCAAAGGCAAGATTCGCTTCTTTCGAAGTTAATAATCCTACTGGATAATCTAAAGCATTGTTTCCATAACCTAATGTTCCACCTGAATCAACCTTTAATGTAAATTGATCTTCCTTATCTTGACATGTTAATCTTGGATTATTATAATCATTAAAAAATAAATCACTTGTTATTCCACCACTACTTGGATTCCATCCTCCTAAAGTTGAGATATATCTATTATTACAATATATTGCATTTTCTAGATACTTTGTTGCATTTGTCATATTATTTTTATACCAATTATCTATTACTGTCTTTATGTTACTATTTGTTGTATTATAATTTAACATTTCATCTAAAGCATCTTCTATCTTTTTACCATTTGTTAATGTCATATAATATGCTGTATCTGTTGCACTTCTCATGTAGTGAATATAATAAACTGTTGAACAACTTGAACTTGTACTCAAACATGTATAATGTTTTGTACTTAGTTTACTATACATATCTGCGATTGCTCCACTTTCCGCATTACTTAATGTATATGTTGTTCCATTCCATGTTACATCACTTCCGTAATAATATGTTCCAAATGATGATGCTGATTTACTAGTCCATGAATATACTGTTCCATACATGTATCCAACATAGGCTGGTGAATTGTTATTTGTATTATATTTTGTTCTATTTGCATCCAAATAAACATTTGTGCCCGTATTGTTACACTTTGTGTCATCTTTATATACTCCATTATATAAAAGTTTTACTCCATCTGTCTCTGTCGTTCTTACCATCTTCCAACAATAATTATTTAATACTAAATTATTGTTTGTTATAT
>OIZL01001840.1_pt1 | contig 10617 bp, 15 predicted proteins | sample 1588541 | NCBI WGS metagenome assembly OIZL01 (sample SAMN03283285) | human gut metagenome | biome: human-associated habitat; material: feces | host: Homo sapiens | place: Peru | collected 2012 | reverse complement strand
ACTGGAGGCGGCCAGCGCCGCGTGGCTGCGCGATCTGGAGGAGCAGGGGCGATTATCTCGCACCGTCGAGGCATACGCCAGCACACTGGCAGACTTTACCAGCTTCTTTGGCGCGCATGAGGACAAGTCTGATATTCCGTCTTACGCTGAGGTGCTCCTTTGGCGGGGCAATCTTGAATCCCGCGGCTGCAGGGAGCGGACAATCGCTCAGTACCTGCGTCAGCTCCGCGCCTTCTTCGACTGGGCGTGCGAGCATGGATGGTATCAGGCAAATCCAGTCTTGAAGCGCCTGATCCCAACGGTGAGCGACCTGCCGCCGGCGGAATATGTCGCGCTCCACGACTGGCAACTCCGGCGGCTTTATATATACGAACGTCCCCAAAACGCCAAGGCCGCCACCTACCCACGGAATTACGCAATCACGATTTTGCTTCTTACTACCGACCTGTGCAATGGGGAACTGCTGCACCTGACCCCGGCTGATCTACACTGGGCGGACAACGTGATTGCCGCCCGGGATGGCCACACTGGCGAAGTCCGGCAGGTGGCATTTTCAGACCTTGCCCAGTCCGCCGTGCAGCTCTACCTGGCCAGCGGCATTCGCCCGCAGGATCTACCCGATACCGCGCCCTTGTTTGGGAACACCGCGCCAAAGGGTTCATTCGGCCCTCGCACCGGCGATGAAAGCCGTGAGTGGCAGCAAGGCTCTCGCCAGTGGCTCTCCACATTGGTGGAGCGTCACGTCAGCGCCGTGGCCTTCGTTCGTGGTGTGCGCTGCGAGGAGCTGCGTCATGCTGCGGCTCAGGCCGAGTCGGCATCTCTGGCAGAGGCCCGCACTCGTCAGGCACGGCAAAATGCCCTTCTGCTGGAGAGGATGAAAAGCCGCCCCTGACCGCTGGGGTCAAGGGCGGGAAAGTATTCAGCTTTCAGCGTATTCCAAAATGTCCCCTGGTTGGCAGTCAAGCATAGCACAAATGCGGCCTATGTTTTCCCAAGAGACAAGTTCACCTTTGCGTAACTGTTGAATTGTGGCCTCGCCCATGAGCTTTTCTTGCCGCATTTTGTAGCTGGAAAAACCTTTCTTTTTCAACTCAGCCAATACATCGATTTTAAAACGGACAGGCATTTGTCCACCTCCTTTATCACCCCTTAGTCTATCACCAAATATGCACAGATGTCAAGTGTATAATTTGTGCGAAGTAAGCACTCAAATCTTGTGCATATTACCAATAGACATACACAGAAATATGGTGTATATTTTAATCACCGAAAGGCAACAGGGGCGGCCTTAAACAAGCCATAAGCGGGCGGCAGACATACGGGCGAAAAGCCCTGAAACAGTGGGCGCAATACATTTCCGACGCTGCCCGACCCCAACAAAATGAACGGAGGTACACACTATGCTTGCAAAAAATCTTGATTCCCAGATCCATGAGCTGCGGGAGCTGCGCCGCATGGCCGACGAACTGACCGCCGAGATCGACACCATTCAGGATGCCATCAAGGCCGAAATGACCGCCGCCGGCGTGGACGTTCTGACCGGAAGCGACTGGAAGGCCACTTGGAAACCCATCACCACCAGCCGCATCGACGCCGCCGCGCTGAAAAAGGCGCTCCCCGACCTGGCGGCACAGTTTACCAAGACGAGCACCGTCCGGCGGTTCAGCGTTGCCTGAGCCGCACGGTCTGAAAATTTGAAGGGAGGTGAAGACTACGCCTACACCGTTAAAATGCATCCGCCTGAAATGTCTGGACTGCTGCTGTGACTCCGCGCTTGAAGTTCGGTTGTGCCCATGCACCGAATGTGCGCTGCACATCTACCGCTTCGGCAAGAACCCCCACCGCCGCAAGAAAGCTGCGGAAGGCCATTCTTTGACCCAAAACAGCGTCTCAATAAACGATTCAGAGCAGGATACCCCCGACCAAGGGTAAACATACCCCCGAAGTCGGACACACGCGAACCCATTCGCCAGCACGGCGAAAAATAGGAAAGCGGCCTTGCGTGGCCGCGGAAAGGATTTTGAAATTGTTTTACATCAAGGATCAAGGCCGCCAAATCCCCATTGAGGACGGTGAGGACGGCAACGTATTCACACAATGTGGAGACTGCGGCACAGAGTTCGAGGTCGATCTGGTAGAGGCCATACGCAACGGCTGCGACATCTACGGGTCTTCGATCTGCTGCCCGGCGTGCAGCGCCAAGAGGTTGAAGGCGAAGAAAGAAGCTGACCACGAGATCAAGCTCCTTTCCGAACGGTACGCAGACTGCGGTATTACCGAGCAGGTCATCCGCAAGATGATGGACTCGGAGTCCAGTTTGGATGACCGCGCCAAGCTGATCGGTATCCGGCTGGGGTTGGGTCACGAGTTTCACCGCGAGGAGCTTTTCTCCGTTGATGACCTGTGCCATGTCACCGGCGAAACGCCGGAGGAAGCTCTGACACGGATGCGAGAGGCCGGTGTGTCTCCCATCACGGTATCACCCGCGCCGTGGCTGAAGGGCGGTGCGTCGTGAGCTACTACCGCCCATGCCCCCACTGCGGAGCAAATCTCGACCCTGGCGAAAAATGCGACTGCGGAGGTGCTGCCGATGCTGTATCTCATCATGACCGCCGGAGCGTTCCAGCTTACCCGCTGGATGCTGGCTCTGCCGGATGCCATAGAAAAGCCCTCTGTGCCTACGCCGACCAAAGCACGACACAGAGGAGCTTGAACACCAACCGCCACAGGGCAGCTGGTACAGTCATTGTACCAGCCTCCCGCCGATAAAACAAGGAGGAAATTATGACTGTTGTATACCCTCTCACCGCTGCTGAGCGGCACACTATCCGCGAAGGCCTTTACGAAACCATGGCCGACTTCGAGCGTCCCTGGCGTATGCTGCTGCACCTCTGGACGCAGTACTGGGGCGAGCACCCCACGGACTATCAGCATTGGGTGCAGAACGATGCGGAGGCCATCGGCGATCTGCTTCTGACCATCGTGAATGCATTGGGAGATGCACTGACATCCTACCGTCTGATGACCGGCGGCGAGTTTGAAGGTGACCGCGATCCCTGCGGCGCTTATCTGGAGGAGGCCCAGCGCGTAGAGAAGTCCCGCCGCATCGATGATTGCATCGACACGGTGCGGAAGATGATATGTCAGTCCCGCACACTCTCCACAGCAGAGCGCGATGCCTTTCTTGGGCGACTGAACAACAAGATTATGGCTATGCGTGATAAGAACATTATGCAGGCTTTGGAAGAGTTCACCGCCGAGGTCAAGGACAGGGTCAGCAGCCGAGCAGAGTAACCCACCGCACGCAATGCACACAGAGAGAGTACCTGCCATGCGGCGGGTACTCTCTTTCTTCTGCCCACAAGCAAGCATACCCACTCTCTCAGCAAAGAGCCACATAACACGGAAAACACACGGCACACTGCGCGAAAAATGACACGCAAGACCACCGCAGCGCTCACTCTCACCTCACTGCTTGGATTTGAAATTCGCGCAGTGAGAAGGGCATAAGCGTGGTTCGGACTTGAAATCCGACCCTTTGTCATGCCATCATGCATAGCTTGCGCGACATAGACTAATCTCACACCAGGCGAACGCGGTCAGCCATACCAGTGCTCCATGCAGCATGCAGGGTGTACGCAGCGAAAGAGAGGGGGTGGTTTCCAATTCGGAGATGAAAAAAGTAAGTCCCCCTCCCCCAAGCTCTCCCCGCCGGGTAGATGTTCCGATTTGTACATGGGAGTATATGAAGGAAAGCACTCTCCCTTTGCGCGACGATAACTCAAAAGTACTTGACAGCGTAATAACTTTTGCGTATACTGAGGATGAAAGGGGGCAGGATAACCGTGCATAAGATTTTCTTCTACCGTGACCGCAGCGGTAACGAGCCTGTCTTCGAGTATCTGAAAGAGCTGACTGCAAAAACAGATAAAAACAGCCGTATCAATGCCAATAAGATCAACGATTATATTGAAATTCTGCGCGTGTACGGTACGCAGGCCGGAGAGCCCTATATCAAGCATCTCGATGGTGAGATATGGGAGCTGCGCCCACTGCGAAACCGCATTTTGTTCGTTGCATGGACAGGCGACGGATATGTGCTTCTGCATCACTTCATCAAAAAAACGCAGAAAACTCCGGCACGGGAGATCGAAAAGGCAAAACGAGAACTTGCAGACCTGATAGAAAGGGGTGTTGACTATGAGTAATCCAGCTATTGGCAGAAGTTGGGAGGACGCACGCGCAGAGCTCTATACGCCGGAGGAGATCTCCGAGAGCAACCTGCGCGTTGCCTTGATTGGTGAACTTATCAAAGCGCGGCAGGAACAGGGCATCAGCCAGAAGCGTCTGGAGGAATTGAGCGGCGTCAAGCAGCCGGTGATCGCAAGGATGGAGGCCGGCGTCACCAGCCCGCAGATCGACACGATCCTGAAGGTGCTGGCCCCGCTGGGGAAAACGCTGGCGGTAGTCCCATTAGACAACCGATGATCACGCAAAGGGAGAGGGCAAATGCCCCCTCCCTTTCTTCGGCAAAGTATGCAAAAAATATCAAGTACCGCAACATAATGTTTTTGCACGTATAATAATATCTATATCTTGTGCTTTCACTTCGGCTTTGTTATACTGTACGCATGGGGATAACTGCATCGTCCCCCATGCTCCAAACTTTTGTTTGTGAGTTCATTCCTACCCGCAGCCGTCGGCGGGATATAAACAGGCGGCCAACTGAATACCGGCTGGCGGATAGGAAGCGGAAACGTGCGAAGAAACCGACAGCGCATGGCCATAACAGGGTGGCCGTAAGCTCCAAATGGGGAAAAGGCAAACGCCACAGAACCCAGCGGAGTATGCGCAGGGACTTCGTGCGCTTTTTTATACCCGTCAGCCGGTTTACTTTTGCAGGAAAGGAGCGTGCAGTAATGGCAGAGCTGACCCGCGAGGAGCAGGCAAAGGCCGCGCAGAGGGCGTATATGCGGAAGTACTCCCAGCGTCCCGAGGTACGGGAGCGAAAGCGGCAGGCCAACATTGACTTTTGGGCACGGCGATATGCCGAGATGACCGAGGCGGAAAAGCGGGAGGCTGAGAAAACCCGTTGAGAAACAAAAATGCCCCGTCAGGGCTGAAAGGAGCAAGAGAATATGAGAACAGATTATTTCTTAGGTCAGAATCGCGGTGACGACTATCGCCAATCTATCAAGGGCTATTCACTTCAGGCGTGGCGAGATGCCGGCGGAGAAGATGGAAACGAGCCGTACTTTGAAGAGGATGTGCAGCGCCGTGGCTTGGATTACTGTCCCGTGATACGGGTATATGTAGATGCCCGCATCTTCTCCGCATGGGAAGCGTGGAAAGCGGAGGCGGAGCGCGCCAAGCTGGGCGCGATTAAGGGAAAAGACATCTACGGAGGACTCGCTTTCTTTGGCGGTGTAGGGTATTCCTTTTCCGGCAATCCCGCCTTTCTCGTGGAAGAGATCCCCGGGTATGGCACGAGGATATGGATCAACGTGCTTTGTCCCAACGAATCGGAGTTCTGCCGGGCAAAGGCGGACGCGGAGGAAGAAGCTGCGCGCCGCAAACGACACGGCGTAGCAGTCAATGCGCTGAGCAACTCACAGCGTACCACCCGGTATTGCTCCCTCCAGAACCAGCGCAGCGAGTTGGAAAAGCAACTGGAACGCTGGGGGGTACAGTAATGCGGCGGCCCGAAACACCCCTGCGGGCGATCTCCGCCTACTGTCTGGCGGAATGTTGTTTGGGCAAGCCGCACCGTGTGGACGCCTGTCAGGAGTCGGAATGTCCTCTGCATGCCTTCCGGTATGGGACTGATCCGTATAAAGAAGAAAGACCCGGCGGAGCTGTCAGCTCTCGCCGGGGAAGGGTACAGTAAGCGATCTTGTGTCATTCCTCGCGGTAAGCCCATCCCAGATACTTCCCGGAACGGGAGTAGATGGCATAAGCGTTGGGAGGGATGGTCACACCGGGAGGCGGAGGACCGCGGCGGCCTGCAGGTTCGGGACGTCTGGGAGCGGAACTGCTGGCGGTGTGCATACCAGCTGCGATGGCAGGATTACCGCCAGACATAGCCATACTTTCAAAAAAGTCCATAGTGGTACCTCCTTACTGATTAGCTGCTCTATTCCAACTCACGCCGACGCAACTCCTCAAGGACATCTTGGCCGGTGTATTGGGGAGTTTCCTCATTACGAGTGGGTGTATATCGTTCCTTGCATTTTCAGAGTCCGTCGCGCAAAAGACTGCGTCTTTTTCAAAAGCTGAAGGTCTATCAAAAAACACACGTTCCCCTTAACTCATAGTAGCACAGAGAATTGCAAGGAGCAAGGCATCTGCAAAAAATATCGAAACGGAACTTTTGCAGCCCTTGTTTTGCACCCAAACCTTCCGGCTGACCGGAAAATCACCGCAAGACTATTTCCTCCGATCCCTCGCGTGCGCGTGCGTTTATTCCGGGCGCAGTTCAGTATAGTTTTTTGTTATATCATCCTATGTACTTCATCATGTATGGGAGTATATATGAGAAAAGGGTACGGGAGAGGAGTCACCGCGCCGCCCATGTTCCGAAAAGGCATTTGTTGGAAAAAGCCATACCCCTATTTTTACCCCTACAAATACCCCTAACACGATTTTGTATGGTTGTGCATGATTATACCATAGACGCGGAAAGCCTTGTATTTTCAAGGATTTTTCGAACTTGGCTGCGCTGTATTCTACAAGGGAAAACACGTCCCCACAAATTCGAATCCTTCTCCCGCTGCCAAAGGAAACCACCGAAAGTGTATTGCTTTCGGTGGTTTTTTTGTTTTTACAGGGTTTTTGGAGTAGAAAAGTTGAATATAATTTTCTGAGAAGCTGTTTTACCCCTAAGTTTACCCCAATTCCGCCGGGCGCTTTATCGCGTTAAAACGTAAATGACATAAGAACTCCGCCGATCCATTAAGTCGACGGAGTTCTTTTTATGCACGCTCCAGCTTCTCAAAATACCCTTGCATTCGGGCTGCGCTATCTTCTTTCATACGCTCCGAAACATGGCCGTACACATCCAGCGTAAATGCCGCTGTGGCATGGCCCAGGTTTTCCTGCACAGTTTTCACATCATCGCCATTCTGGAGGGAGAGGACGGCGAAGGTATGCCGAAGATCGTGAACGCGGGCATTGGGGGCGCCTGCTGCTCTTGCGATCTTTTTGTGATGGTCATAGAGTCGATGCGGGTGGAGGTGGTCGCCCAATGCGTTGGTGAACACCAGCCGACAGGCCGTGTATTGCTTGGCTGCATCCCGCCAGTCCTGCCATGCGCCTCCGGCCAGCAATCGACGCGCCGCCTGCTTTTTTCTGACGGCGCGAAGGATGCCCATCACAAACGGAGCCGGATGCAAGATGCGTGTCCTGTCATTCTTCAACGAGGCGAATTGAAAACCTCCCGCCTCCGCCGGACGCTTCTGAAGCTGCTTGCAGATCTTGAGCGTTCCCCTTTCAAAGTCCACACAATCCCATGTCAAGCCCAAAGCCTCCGCCTCGCGCAGGCCGGTGAACAGGATCACCTTCAGCATATCTCCGTAATCCGTATCACCGTCTGTGGCGGCAAGATACGCCTTCACCTGTGCGTCCGTGAGCGGGACGATTTCCGTCTTTTCTACGCGGGGCAAGTCTACCATGTCGCAGGGATTTCGTGCGATGTAGCCCAGCTTCACGGCTTGCGAAAGGGCCTTTGTGAGGACGCCGTGGACGTTCCTCACAGTTTTTGCATTGAGCGGGGCCTGCTCTGTGACGATCTCACCATTCTTTTTGATGATCTTTCCCGCTTCATCCCGCTTGGGAACGGTACGGCCACGGGCCAGCAGGTCATTATAAAAGCCCTGGACAAGATGGGGCGTGAGTTTGCCCAGCTTCACAGCGCCGAGGGCAGGCTTGATGTGCGTCGCGATTTGTGCTCGGTAGGTCTTTACCGTGCCGTACTTCTGCGACAGAAGATAGTCGCGCTGCCAGATGTCCAACCATTGCGCGAGTGTCAGGCGCGTTGGTTCTATGTAAAGCCCATCATCAACGCTCTTCTGTGCATCGCGCATGGCCACGAGCACTTCTTTCTGTGTATTGCCGTAAATGCTCCGGCGGACGGGTCTTCCTGTCCCCGGATCGGTGCCTACTGTGATCCGCGCCTCCCATCGACCATCCGACCGCTGCCGGATGCTGCCCGCGCCACTTGCATTACGTTTCCTCGGCATGCTGCTCTACCTCCCGGATTTCAATAAGTTCTTCAGCCACTCTCGTGGCTTCACGTTGAAAATTAAATATGGCCAGGTCACGCTGCTCCCGCCTCGAGTCTTCCGACAAGCCATCAAAAAAGTCTTTCTGTTTTTCGTCAATCCGCCTAAAGCTATCATCCAACTCCGCCACATCTACGCCCATCTTTTGGGCGGTCGCTTCCTGAAATAAAGGCGACATATACGGCCAGATCGACCCAACCGTCTGAGATACGCTTTCCGCCATCGTTGGGGATTGCCCCAACTTCCGACACTCCTTTGCTCTGGACAACAAGGCCGCAAATGATTTTGTTTCAAACAAAATATTTAACGCCTCTGTCGTTTCGGAAAGAAACATGGCATCCTTCGGTACTTCATCGAGCCATTCGTCATCGCCGTCGTGGTATCTATGTCCAATAAGTTTTTCTGCAACGTTCTTTGAAAGTCCAGTGACACTCTGCACATCACAAAGCTGTCGGGTGAACTGCGGATACTCTCCGAACAAATACCCGGTGTCCACATGGAGTATCTCACAGAGCAGCGGGATCAAATCAACACGAACGCGGTTCGTTCCGTATTCCCATTGCTTCAGCACATCAACTGAAAATGTCCCATCCATGCGCTTTCCTATGGCATCGGCCACTTGCTGTCGGGTCAGCCCAGCGGCTTCTCGTGCGGTCATTATGCGGCCTGCCATCTCTTTTTTACACGTTTTAGAATTATAAATTCCGTTCATTCGAAAATAACCTCGCAAAAAGAATTTTGAAGTAATTTACAATTCCATTATAGCGCGATAAAATGTTATTGTCAACGACAACGACAACAAATTTTCAAGGGAGGAGGTGGATTTGATGCAAAACAAAGATATTCGCCAGGCATTGGCAGAGGCCGGCTTTAAGCAGTGGGAGCTGGCTGAGGCGCTGGGTATTCACGAGGGGAATCTGTCCCGCAAGCTCCGGCGGGAGTTACCCAGTGAGCAGAAGGAACACATCTTTCGAGCCATCGAGCGGATGAAAGAGTACCGCAGCAAAAGGGGCGAACAAAAGTGAGCGCATACACGCCCTGTCAAAGAGTCCCTGATGCCTGCCGCAGCACTTGGCTGAGTTGGCAATGTCTATGCGGCGGCAGGAGCTGCGTCGTGAGGTCGCCGGACATATCGGTGGGTGATGAGATGCGGAGAAGCCAAGCCATGCCGCATTGTCAGGACAGGGCGAAACGGTATAGGACAGAGCAGGAAAGAAAAGGGTTGGCCACGACTTAAAAAAATTTCAAAAGTTCCCTTGACACGGGGCGCATACTTAAAATTGCCGAAGGGGAGAATCGACAGCTGGCAATCGATTTCCCCGGCAAAAATCAGATTTTGGAGGTGCTAAAATTGGAAAAAATTGGTTCTTCTACGAAAACCACCTGTAGTGTTAAGGAGGTAGCCGACATTCTCGGCATTTGTCTCCCCGCAGCCTACGAACTTTGCAATCGGGCGGACTTCCCAGCTATCCGCGTCACACCCCGGCGGATCATCATTCCTGTGGACGGCTTGCAGCGGTGGCTGGAGGAGCAGTCCGGCGGCGGGAAGAAAGAGAGGTGATAGTATGGCGGAAGTCAAGGAAAAGCATCCCACATGGTTTAAGATGAAGTCTGAACGGCGTCAGCTTGTCAAGGAACTCCCTGCGGAAACCACTGCAAAGGTGCTTTTGGCGTGCTGGGAGTATTTGGAGACTGCCGAAATTCCCTCGACACTCAATCCTTTGGAGCGAATCGCATTTTCGGCGTTTTTCCCCGATCTGGAGGAGTCATGGCGGCTTTATGAACAGCGGATTAAAGCAAAAAACGCACCGAACAGTGGCAAAAATTCACCCGATATCGACCGATATCATACGATGTCGCACGGGGGAGAAGAAGAAACAGAGGAAGAACAAGAAGGAGAAATAGAAGGGAGAGAGTATACTCCCGCCCCCGCGTCAAAAATTTTTTCAGGCGGACAGTGGAAGTACGACCACGCCAGCGAAGCCTATCAGATTGCCAAGTATCTGGCCGATGAAAAGGCTAGCGACAACCCCGGCAGGGCACAGCCTACGGAGGCGGAACTGCAAAAGCAGGCGGCAGCGTTAGATGAACTGCACACCCAGAACGGGGTGGCTTGGGATGTGATGGAAGAGGTCATGTACCAATCGCTGGATCATGACTATTGGCAGCGACAGGTGCAGTCCGCCTATGATTTCAAGCGGTATTTCAACAGAATTCTGGCCGATGTAACTGATAGGGGGTGAAATTTGTGACCGATTATGAGTATTCGTCCCCTATTGAACAACTGGAGGCGGCCAGCGCCGCGTGGCTGCGCGATCTGGAGGAGCAGGGGCGATTA
>OIZL01001837.1_pt1 | contig 10626 bp, 18 predicted proteins | sample 1588541 | NCBI WGS metagenome assembly OIZL01 (sample SAMN03283285) | human gut metagenome | biome: human-associated habitat; material: feces | host: Homo sapiens | place: Peru | collected 2012 | reverse complement strand
TCTGCGTATGCTTCCCAGCTAGATATTGAACCAAACTCTCGTATGTAATTTATAATTCTATCTTTTTGTGCTATTTTCATAAATTACCCTCCTTCTAAAGTTTTCTCTTATAATGTCTTTTATGTTTTTGCTTATTATAGGGCTATTTTGTAGCATTCTCATACTTCTAACTATTTCATCGTTTGTTGACTTGTTTTCTTGTATATCTAGCCCTGTTTCTGCTATTGTTGGTATATAATATTTACTTTTATTTTTAGGGTCTGCACATTTCGTTCCATCATATCTTTCACTTCTTCCACAATCACATACAGCTGAATATTTATACTTTTTATTGTTTATCTCTTTTGTATAAAATACATAGCCTGTTCCATTACATTTTTTACAACTACCTTTTATTTCTTTGTCTTCTCTTTTTGCTGTATATGGAATTTGTTTGTGAACTTGTAAGATATCTGCTAAAGTAGGCATAAACTTGTTTGTTTTATATATTTCTGAAAGTATGTAATTAAATCTCTCTATAGTCATAAATTTTAAATTTTCATACCAGACATCCACTTCAATTGAAGTCATTTCTTTATGATATATATTTTGTATTTGTTCAATATACTCTACAAATTCTGTTTTAGTCATTTTGCATCGCCCACTTTCTTAAATCGAATCCTGCATCTTTTTTATTTTTTGCTTGTTGCTCTTTCACTTTATCAATTACCCAACTTAAAATTGCTCTGTAATCGCTTTTGTATGTCTTTCCACTAGCACCCTTGTAGTTGTCAAGAACAGAAATACATTGGTCTACAAAATCTTTTCCATAAGTGCTGACAAGTTTTTCATTTTCAGCATTGGTCATAGAAACAAAATCTGCAAAGTGTATTTTTTCTTCTTGTTCTTTTTCATTTACTTTACTTTTATTTACTTTACTTTTATTTACTTTATTTGCATTGCTACTGCATTGCTGTTGCATTGCTGTTGCATTATTATTCCATCGCTTTTCTGCTTTTTCTCTTGCTATAACTGACTTTTTTTCTTTTTCTTGCATTCTTCTCAACAAAGAATTACTATAAAATTTTTCATCATCTTGTTCAAATAATTCATAATCTTCCAAGCAATCATTTATAAATTTTTCAATATCTATAGTAGTATTAGTTAATGTTTTTATTGCTCTATATGTTTTATTATCTAATGTCAATCTATAATCTTCTTCATTTCTTAACATCTCTATAATAGCCCAGTACAGTCCATAGCCTTCTATTCCATAATCTGCTCTCATATTAAGAATTTTAGTATCTGTAATTGCGTTGCTGTCATGAGAAAAATAATATGTTTCTTTAGCCATTCTTTTTCTCCTTTCGTAAAATTAAAGGGCTAAAACTTATGTTGTCTTAACCCTTGTTGATATAACTTTTTCCTATTAATTTTATAAATTCTTCTTTTGTATGTGTTTTCATATATTCTTTTTGTGTATCTATTCTTAACTGTTTTATAATATCCTCATCATCATGACACTTTCTACATAGTAGCTTTACAAATTTATGTTTAATACTTCTTTTTCTGTTAGAGCCTCCATATACTTCGTGTGGGTCTAATCTTTTACTGAAATTTCCACAATTTTCACATATACCACTCTTAACAAGTCCTTTATCTCTTTGTCTTTCTAATTTTGCTAATTTCTTTGATTTCTTTTTCATTTGTCCGCTTTTGGGTGGTCTTTCTGTCTTTTTCTGTTCGGTTTTGGGGACTGGATTAAATGAATTATTTAGATCTGTTACTATCATTTTCTATATACCTCAACCTTTCTATTTCACTTGGGGTTAATGTAGGTATTCCTAGTTGTTGTGCTTCTTGTATTACCCCATCCAAAAGTACTCTAAATTCGTTTTTGTCCATTTGAGAACTGCCTTCATATACTTTATATATTTTGAAATTTACTCCGCTTATTTTGGCTTCTCGTTCGAAATCATAGTATTTAAAAAACTTTGATACATCTATATCGGCTCTTATTGTTACTAGCATTGATTGAGAATAGTCTTTTATCATTTTTAAATACGTATCATCTTTTGATAATCTCATTTTGTTTGCAATTTCATTAATTAAACTCCATAAATACGCATTTTGTGTAAGAGTTCTTTTTTCTTTATGTTCTTTTATCTCAAATAGCTTTTCTCTTTTTTGATTAAACAACCATTTTACTAACATTTCTGCTGTCCCTATCATAATTACCTCCTAAAAAGGTAATTGGCTGTCATTAATTTCTTCCTGCTCTTCTTTTTCAAATTTCATTACTACTATTTTTGGTATTGCTAATCCATCTTTATTTTTGTAAAAACTCATAAAGCTTTCTATTATTGTTACATCTGTTTTGTTTTCTATTGTTGTGCCTTTTGGAAATTGTACTGTAATATACATTTTGTCGTATGTTCCATCAATATTTTTACTACTAATACTTGTACTATAAACTGTTTTCCCGTTAAGCTCTTTTGCAAATATTCTTGTTGTCCCTACTAATTGTAAATTCTGTTTCATTTAATCCTCTTTTCTTGGAAATGTTCCCTTTTTCAAACATTCCATTAATATTTTTAAATTAGGTAAATACTCGTTGTTTATAAAATCTTCATCATATTCTATTTTGTGAAATTTAACTCTATCTAAATCAATTTCATTAAAATAGTTTTTATAATCACTTTCCTGCAATGCGTATGAAACTATATATAGATTTCTAGTGTTGTACGTATACATTTCTACTTGTGCTTGCCTCCAATATTGTTTTGACACTTTAAATTCTTTGTTTATATTGTGTGTTTTCACTTCATAAATGCAATCCCTTGTGTTTCCGTCTAGATTTACTCTTAATCTGTCTATTATTATCTGTTTATCAAATTCTAGCTCTGGAATATTTAGTGCTGATAAAATTTTATGTTCATAATTGTTTCCTGCTTTTGTTGCCTCATTGCTAAAACTATTTTTGTTTAATGCTAATTTTTCAAGCCACCAATTTTCAAAAGTTTTCGTTTCCCAATTTCCAACTACAAAACTAGTATCACTTGCACCTATAAAGCTACTTCTATCTTGACTTTGTATCAATGTTTGATAAATCCCTTTCAAAATTGCTTAAAGTATCAAAATAACTAAATATTGCTTTTACCTCATCTTCAGTTTTGTGTAATTTTTCTGCAATTTCTTTTGTTGTTAATCCACTTTTCATTTTTTGAGTATAAATTTGTTGACATCTTTCTTTAACTTTAAATATGTCATGCTTTGATAAATCATCTTCCCAGTTGTCTTTTTCGTTTTTTTCTTCTTCTTTTAGCCATAAATTAAATCCTAATCCTGTTCTTATTGCCACGCCTTTTACAAACAATCTAGTTTGACAATTCCATAACCTTTGTTGTGTCATTGAGTTATCTTTGACTGGATTGCTTCCATTTGTTACAGGTCCTCTTTGAATAAATTCTAAATCATCTATAACTATTTTTACTGCTGTTTCATAAACTCTATTTGTGTTGTTTTTGCTGTCTGTAAATACTTGTTCTGTCATATACAAACTGCTATCTGTATATTCATTTGCAATTGGCTCAAAGTATACTTTTTCTGCTCCATTTTCATGTAATAAATCTATTACTTTTGCCCAATTTAGATAATCTGCTCCATCTCTTTTTTCTGTCCATTGACTTACATCTAATTTTCTTAATTCTTCATAACTTTTAAGCATTAAATTACACTCCTTTCATATTGATAATTCATTTCTTGATACTCTTGTTCTTGTTCTGCCTTTAGCTTTTCTTCTATTCTTTCTAATTCCTCTGTGGCTTGACTTATTGTTTCTTCTAGTTGTTCTATGTAATATTTATCTGTTATTTCATCTATTAAAGCTTTTAAACCTGTTATCATTGTATTTAGTTCATCGTATTTATCTTGTAGATAGTCCATTTTTACCTTCCTTTCTTGACTTTTTTTGAAAAAATCTGTATAATAAAAATATATGAATTTATACAAATTCTTATTTTGAACTAGTTTTGATTTGACCGTTGAACTAGTTCTCTTTTTTTACTACTTAAGTTGTTTACTAAAAATTCAATATTGTTTTCTAAATCAACTATTTTTGCTTTTAGCACTTTATTTTCTTCACATTTATATTCTAGTAATTTATTTCTTTCTGCTATTTTTGTTTCTGCTTCTGTTAATGCTTTTCTACTTGCATTTACTAATCCTTGAAGTTCTTTTCTTCTCTTAAACATATCTTTTCATCTCCTTTCTTACTTAATTAAATAAGCTATAAACATCACATCATATACTAATGCTAGTAAAATCATACATTCTGCTTTTAAAATGTTTATTGCTAATTTTGATTTGTTTATTTTATGTTTTTTCATTTGTGGTTCTCCTTTCTACTTTCGTACTTACTGTTACATTTTCTCTATCTGCTATTATTTGTATAAGTGTTTTATAAATTTTTTCGTAGTCCAATTTAATTACTCTCCTTTTGTTCTTTAAAAGAACTTTATTAGCTAAAAAAAATTTGGTCTATTTCTTGTGGTGTTAATTTGTATCTTTGCTTAATCAATTGTATTTCTGCTCTTAAAAAATCGTTCTTACCATTTATTTTAAAAGATAATGTTGAATTTGTAATTCCTAAATATTCTGCTAATTCTTCTTGTGTATCTCCATTTAATTTAATTATTGATTTTAATATATTGCTATTCATTTTTTCCTCCTCTCTTTTTTGTTCTCTTCAAGAACAAATACAATATATACTATTAATTTGTTCTTGTCAAGAACTTTTTTAAAAATTTTTTAATTTTTTTTTAATAAAATAAAAAACATTGTTGAAAATTAAGAACATTTTATGTATAATTAATACGAGGTGTAAAGATATGGAAACTATGGGGGAAAGAATAAAAAGATTAAGACAATTAAAAGGTGTTACTCAAGAAGAGCTTGCAAAAATTGTTGGTTTGCAAAGAGGAGCTATTGCTAAATATGAAATTGGAATTGTAGAGAACATGAAACAGACAACAATAAAGAAAATGGCAGATTATTTTGGAGTAAAGCCATCATATTTAATGTGTTTAGAAGATAAGTTAGATGAACTCGGAAACCCTGTTATTGAAGTTCCTATTCTTGGAACTGTAAAAGCAGGTTATGATTATCTTGCACAAGAAAATTGGATTGGTACTATAGATATAAGCAAAAAGCTTGCAGAAACAGGAGAATTTTTTGCATTAAAAATTCACGGAGATAGTATGTTTCCTGTATTCATAGAAAATGATACAGTTGTAGTAAGAAAACAAGAGGACTTTGAAAATGGAGATATAGTAGTTGCTCTTATTAATGGCGAAGAAGCTACTGTAAAAAAAGGAAAGAAAAGTGATAATAGTATTTTATTACAACCTCTAAATACTAATTATGAGCCTCTTATATTTACTAAAGAAGAAATGAAAACAATACCAGTAAAAATAATAGGTGTAGTAAAAAAATTAGATAGGGAGTTTTAGGGGGGAAATATGAGCGAAAATGAATTAATACTAAAAACAGAGAAAACGTTTGAAGAAATAAAACATATTGATGAAAATGGAATTGAATATTGGTATGCAAGAGAATTAATGACTGCATTAGAGTATACTAAATGGGGAAACTTTAAAGGTGTAATATCTAAAGCAATGATATCTTGTGAAAACAGCAATATTTCAGTAAAAGATTGCTTTGCCGAAGTCGGGAAGCCAATAATTTCTGGTAAAGGAAAAAAAGATATTATAGAAGATTATAAGTTAACTAGATATGCTTGTTATTTAATAGCACAAAATGGTAGTCCTACAAAAAAAACAATTGCATTGGCACAAACTTATTTTGCAGTAAAGACTAGACAACAAGAATTAACAGAAGAAGAATATCTCAAATTATCTGAAGATGATAGAAGAATATATGATAGAAATTTAGCAAGAAAAAGAAATAGTGCTTTAGCTGATATTGCTCAAAAAAGAGGTGTAGAAAACTTTGGTAAATTCCATAATGCAGGTTATCTTGGGTTATATAATGAAACTGCCCAACAAATAAAAAATAGAAAAAAATTAGCAAGAAAAGATGATATTCTTGACTTTATGGGTAGTGAAGAGTTAGGTGCTAATATATTTCGCATAACACAAACAGAAGCTAAATTAAAAAAGTCTGATATAAACAATGAAGATTTAGCTTGTGCTACCCACAACTATGTTGGTAAAGCAGTAAGAAGAACTATTGAGCAATTGGGTGGAACTATGCCAGAAAATTTGCCTACTCCAGATAAAAGTGTAAAAGAATTAGAAAAAGAAAAAAAACAGAAAGCAAAATCAATATCTGGAAGTACAAAAAAATTAAAAAATCAGAAAAAATAATTGAGGTGTTTTATGAAATATGTAGCTTGTTATTGTCGTGTTAGTACAGATGAACAAGCAAAGTTTGGCTTTTCTATACAAGCTCAAAAAGATGCTTTAAAAAAATATTGTAAAGACAATAACTATAAATACGAATTTTATATTGATGAAGGTATATCTGCTTCTTCTATGAAAAGACCTGCTTTAAAAAGTATGCTTTCTAAAGTTAATGTGTTTGATATGGTATTGTTTACTAAATTAGACAGACTTTCAAGGAATGTATTAGACGCTAACAATATAAATAAACTGCTTATAGATAATAATTGTACAATGAAGGCAATAGATGAAGATGATATAGATACATCTACTGCTGACGGTACTTTCATATTTAATTTAAAAGTATCTCTTGCTCAACGTGAAATAGGTAAAACTTCTGAAAGAATTAAATTTGTGTTCCAGAACAAAAGAAACAAAGGAGAGATTACCTCTGGAACTAAAAAATATGGTTATGATATTATAGATAAGCATTTTGTAGTAAATATAGACCAACAAGAAAATATAATTAAGTTTTATGAATATTTTATAAATGTAGGTGCTGATACTAAATTAAGTTTTGAATATTTTAAAGACCATTTTCCTTTTAAGAGCTATGATGCATATAAAAAAATGTTGACCGAAACCTCTTACATAGGGAAATATAAACTATATAAGAAAGAAGAATACATTTACAATTATATTCCTAGATTGATGACAGATGAATTATTTTACACTGTTCAAGATTTATTAGGTAAGAAAAGAAAAATAGTAAAAAATAATAAAGAGGCTCCTATTTCTTTATTTGATGGAATACTTAAATGTTCCGAATGTGAAGGCTCTATGTCTAGGAGAATTTCTTATACAAAATACGGAAATTATATAAGTTACCGTTGTTGGAAGTCGGAAAAGCTATCTAAAGAAATTGGTAAACAATATAAATGTTCAAATAAGCATAGTATATTTGAAAGCAAGATAGAAAAATATTTATTAGAAAATATAAAAAAAGAAGCAGAAAACTACATTGCCAATAATAAAATTGTAAGTGTAAAAGAGAAAGAATCTTTTTTAGATAATTCTAAAGATATTAAAAAGAAACTTGAAAAACTAAAAGACCTATATATTAATGATTTAATAGATAAAGAAATGTATGAAAATGATTATAAAAAATATAATCGCCAATTACAGGAAATAGAAACCAAAAAAAACAAATACAAGAATAATACTCAAAAAGATTTTAGTAAATTAGAAAAAATATTAAACACCAATTTTGATGATTTATATTCTTCGTTATCACAAATAGAAAAGAGAAGATTTTGGGTTTCCATAATTGATAAAATTTATTATAACAACAAAAAAATTGAGAGGATTATTTTTAAGTAGTCCTCTCAAAACCTTGTGTACCAACCGTTTGAGGTCTAGTCACACTCGCATGGTGCTTCTACTGGGCAAACGCCTGCGCAAGTACCGCAACCAATACATGCATCTGCATCTATTATGTATTTATCTTCTCCTTGTGCTATGCAACTTACTGGACATTCTGCTGCACATGCTCCACAAGATATACATTTATCTGTTATTTTGTATGCCATGTTTTTCCCTCCCTTTAAAATTATATTATAAATTATTTTTTGTTTTTTTCATCCATTTTTTCTAATTTCTCTAGCTCTTGTAATTCTTTTAAGTCCTCTGGATTATCCGCTTCTATACTGTCATCTTCTTTTTCTACATTTTTTATAATTTTTATATCTTTCGAATTGTATTTTTTAAAGAAAGTATCTTCTCCATCATGGAATTTTACTTTTACTATTTCTTTTAGTGTTTCTACTCCGCAAACTTCACCTTCTCCATCTTCTGTTTTTACTATTGCTCCAACTTTTGGTAATCTTTTAAGTTTTTCTTCATATACCTCTTGCTCATATTTTAAGCAACACATTAGTCTTCCACAATTTCCAGATATTTTAGATGGATTTAATGATATATTTTGTTCTTTTGCCATTTTTATTGATACTGCTTCAAAATTTCCTAAAAAAGAACAACAGCATAGCTCTCTTCCACACATTCCATTTCCGCCAAGGTTTCTTACTTCGTCTCTTACTCCTATTTGCCTTAATTCTATTCTTGTTTTAAATATTGCTGCTAAATCTTTTACTAAATCCCTAAAATCTATTCTTCCATCTGCTTTAAAGAAGAAAAGTAGTTTACTTCTATCGAATTTATATTCTACATCTGTTAATTTCATGTCTAGTCCATGCTCTTTTATTTTCTTTTCACAGATTTTTAAAGCTTCTTTTTCTTTCTCCTTATTCTCTTCATGCTGTTTTTTATCTTTGTTTGTTGCAACTCTAATTATCTTTTTTAATGGTTTTACTAACTTATCATCTGGAATTGTTCTGTTTGCTATTGCTACTTCTCCATATTCTTTTCCCATTGCTGTTTCTACAATAACATGCTTTCCTTGTTCTATTTGTATTCCATCTGGATCAAAAAAATATATTTTCCCTGGTTTTTTGAATCTAACTCCTATAATATTAGCCATTTATTTCCTCCCACACATTTAGCATAAAATTATCTATTGTCATGTCATAATTACTATTTTTTCTTAGTCTTTCTTTTGCATTTTCTGCAATTTCAATACATTCAATATATTTTCTATTATCTTTAATCTTTTCAAAAAAAATCGTAATAATATAATCTAATATACTATTTATATCTTCTTTGTCTTTAAAAACTACCTCTTTGCTGTTTATTAAGTCAATTACATTTGCATGTTCTAAGTTACTAAACATTTTATTTATATCCTCAAATTCGCTTTGCTTTTCTATAATCTGAATTGACTTACTTATACTTCCATTAGATGTTTTGTAGACTATATTCCCAACATTTTGATAGTTATATTTTTCTTTTAATATTTTTAGCATTTCTTCTTCTGTAAGTTTGTTAAAGTTTATTTTAGTACATCTTGATTTTATTGTTGGTAAAAAAGCACTTTCACTGGTTGTAATTAATATTATTGTAACATATTCTGGTGGTTCTTCCAATGTTTTTAGCAATGCATTTTGTGCTTCTTTTGTTATATTTTGTCCATCATTTATTATATACACTTTTTTTGTTGATACTATAGGCTTTTCTACTACTTTCCTATTCAACTCTCTTATTTGTTCTATTTTTACGTTGTTTCCATCTGGTTCTATTATTGTTAAGTCTGGGTTGTTTGAATTATCAAATTCTAAACATGATTTGCACTTATTGCATGGTTTATTTTCATTTAAGCATAATATAGCTTTTGCAAATTCTTTTGCAAACAAAAACTTGCCTATACTTTCTTGTCCAATGAACATATATGCATTAGCTATTTTATTTTTTATTATAATATCTTCTAGTATTTTTTTGTTTTTTTGGTTTCCTATAATATTTTCAAAAATCATATTAATCTTCCTAAAATTGATTATTTAACTTTTCCAAATTTATTTAATGGCCAGAATCTAATCCATACTTTGCTTTCAATTTTTTCTAGTGGGATACATCCAAAGCTTCTACTGTCCATACTTTGTGGTCTGTTATCTCCCATAACAAACACACAATTTTCTGGGACTATAATATCTGTAAATACCTTTTGCTCTGTTTGTATTCCATCTCTTAAATATGGCTCATCCAATTTTTGCCCATTTAAGTATACTTTTCCACCTTCAATTTTTATATGATCTCCAGCTACGCCTATTACTCTTTTTATATAGCTTGTTTTATTAAATTCTAATACATAATATGAAAACTTACCCAAAATTCCCTTTGGTTCATAATCATATATTGCAACAGGATTATTCATATCTACGTCAAATGTAGACATTTGTGTTTGACTTGGAGCTTCAAATGTTACTATATCGCCTCTTTTGTATTTTCCTTTTACTGTTCTAGTCCATCTACTTAAAATAAGTCTTTGTCCTTCTTCTAAAGTATTATACATTGATGGCTGCTTTACTATTGTTGGTGTTCCTATATAATATCTAAATAACAATGCTAAAACTACTGCTATTATTATGCAATATGCCCATTCTAATATATCTTTTATTTTTGAATTTGCTTTTTCTTCCATTGTTTTTCCTTCTTTCGAATACATTACTTTCTCATTATACATTACTATCTACATTTTTTCAATTATTTCATTGTATAAATTGGAATTTGTAATTATATTCCAAATTAAAATATTAAAATTCAAAAAATGGTTCAGGTCATGTCGCTTTCATAGAAA
>OIZL01001835.1_pt1 | contig 10634 bp, 9 predicted proteins | sample 1588541 | NCBI WGS metagenome assembly OIZL01 (sample SAMN03283285) | human gut metagenome | biome: human-associated habitat; material: feces | host: Homo sapiens | place: Peru | collected 2012 | reverse complement strand
AAATGCGAAGCATTCCACGTTGCTCCAAGGCTGTTTTTTATGTTTTTGTTTTTTTAATTCCATTGACGATTCGGTAACAATGCATAATCATAGCTCCCAGTAATTTTCCATTGAGCCATTTTCTATCCTGTGTGCGGTGGAATTTGGTGGGGTGGGGAAAAATGTGTAACTTTGTGAAAATTAACTCCTCAAATAATAAATTACTACAATATTTATATGGAAAAATTAGTCATCAATTCTTACGAAGAATTTGAATCTTACCTTGGCAAAGACCTCGGCACATCAGAATGGCTCGAAATCGACCAAGACCGTATCAACAAATTTGCCGATGCCACTCTCGACCACCAGTGGATTCACGTGGACGTGGAGCGCGCTAAGGAGGAAAGCCCATTCAAGAGCACCATCGCTCATGGCTATCTCACCCTTTCTATTCTTCCATATCTCTGGGCTCAGATTATTCAGGTCAACAACATCTCTATGCTGGTGAACTATGGCATGGACAAGATGCGCTTCGGTCAGGCTGTGATCACTGGCAGCCGTGTGCGCATGACCGCTAAACTCCATAACATTCAAAACCTCCGTGGCATTGCCAAGGTGGAAATCGACTTCAAGATTGAGATTGAAGGCCAACGCAAACCTGCCCTCCAAGGCATCGCCTCATTCCTCTACCACTTCAACAAGTAAGCAAATATTCAATATTCGAAATAGTAGATGCTGAAAGCCGTGTGTTTGATTCATTTCAAACCACGGCTTTCGAATTTTTTGTGGGGCGGTACCCATAGAAGCCCTACGCTATAGCGTGAGGGCTTTATCCCTCAGGCTCTTGGAGGAGGTGGTAGTTGGCGTCGCGGGCGAAGGCGATGGTGATGCCAGCTCGGTGTTTGAGCCATGCGGTGTGGTAGTAGCTGGCATCGTCGCCGTAGAATCGCTTGAGCGCAAACCATGCCAGCAGTTGCGTCACATCGTTGCCGAGGATGTCGGGCAGCGAGTCGGGGTAGGGGTTGAAAAATCGAAATTCAAGCGTCACATTCTTGCGCTCCGTGTTGGGGTTGAAGTTGGCGAAATGGATATAGGCTTGGAAGCGCGACCGCATATCGTCGAATCCCTCCTTCACACGCAGCATACAGGCGCGTTCCACGTCGGGTGTGAGCCGTTTGGCTTCGGGGTGTACGATGCAGTACCATGCGCTCTCGGCATAGATGAAGTTGAGAATTTGCTCCTTGTCAATATTGATGGTGAGCGAGTGTTTTGTGTTGATTGTGTTTGTCATGATGGTAAAAGATTTGGTGTGTTAAGATTGGTGTTTGCCTACTATGGATTGCAGTGCCTGGCGGTGCATTTTTCGGCTTCGGGCTATGCCACGCTGCGCCTGTCGGGGCGTGACGAAGAAGCGGCTGGCGCGCGAATGGAGTAGCACGAAGTCGAGTGCCTTGGCGATGCTCATGTCGGGGTGCAGCGTGGTGAGCGATTTCACCTTCTTGCAAATCTCGCTCCACATCATCTGTCGCAGGTGGCTGTTGAATGCTATGCGGTCGCCCGTGAGCATTTGGCACACCACGCGGTAGGCACGGCTGTAACTCAGATTGTAATGTGGTTGTCCGTTTTCAATGGTCCAGTGCAAGGCTCGGTTGTGCGGGTCTGGCACGCGGTTTTCAATCATGAAATTGAATGCATCGTTGTAGATGCTCAAAAATTCCTTGTCTCTCGCAAGGCAATTTTCCTTTTTTGCGTTGATGTCAATCATTGTGTGTTGTTTGATTTAAAGTGTGTGTTATCTGTTCTCTTTTTTGAGATGGCATCGCCGCAGTCTTCATTCCGTGTGCGATTGGGCGTTTACCATTTCGCACACAAAGGTAATACAAATTAAGGGTAATTTGCAAATAAAAGTGGTAAAAATACCATAAATTAATAGTGAAATTTTAATTCCAGAGTTCGTTGAGGGCTTCTTTGCCTTTTTCTTTGGCATGCTCCACGGCTTCGTCAACCAGTTCGTTGCCCTTTTCAATGGCTTTGTTTTTGATTGAGTCGATGGCGTTGTCGATGTCGCTTTGGTCGATGTCCAATTCCTCAACCTTCTGCTTGCCATATTCTATGGTGCTGTCGATGGTTTCATGCACGGCTTCGGTGGCGTGTTGCACCATTTTTTTGCGCTCTTTTTCGATGGTTGCCGTCACTGCCGCGGCCAACTGCTCTTTGCTGAGGGTGAACACATGTCCAAACATGCCGATGCCCACCGTGAAGGTGTGTTCGCCCACCGACACTTTCGCCTTGTTGAAAATCAGGCAGTCCTCCACATACAAGGTCTGCTCAAGCACGGCTCTCACCGCTTTTGATGTGGCGAATTTCACTGTGCCAGATACCGATTCCGACATTCCAAGCGGCGTGTTGCCCATTTGGTCGAGCACATATTCCGTGGTCACGCGTGTGATGGAGTCGATGTAGTCGGCTTTCGAGGGCTTGGTGAGCACCATGATGCACAATATCAGCATCACCACCAAAAGCGAGATGATGCCAATGATGCCAGCCTTCGATTTCTTCGCCTTGCCCTCGTCGGGCAATGGGGCGTAGGCGTAGCGCTGTGGTTGTGGTTGTGGCTGTGGTTGAGGTGCGTAGGTTTCGGCTGGAGGCTCTGGAGCGGAGTCGATGCCGGTTTCTTCTACGGCATCATCTTCTTCTACCTCGGCGGTAGGTGGAATGTCGGGTATGTAGGCTCCTGCCAGTTCGGGAATGGCGCGCGCTTCTTTCCAGTCGGGCATACCCTTAAACCACACCAGCGTGTCGGCACTGATGCCCTGCCGTTTCACTTCCTCAAGCGTGAACGGCCCCAGTCGCATATCGTCTTTAACAATGTAGATTTTCATGCCGTAAAATGTTAGAAATAAGTTTTATCGTATTATCACACGCCTGATGTGGGCGCATGTGTGGGATTATTCCACCTTTCTCATCGTTTTGCTGCCCAGATTGTATTGCACTTTGCCTGAACTGGTGCGAATGTTCACGATGCCGGCACCCGAATCCTCAAAGCCGATGTCGATGGCTGAGCCGCCGCCGAAGTGCACCTCAAATGTGCTGTTGGTGGACTTGCTGAAGGCAAACACCTTGCCGTTTTTCAGCATAAACACGGTGTAGCCGCCGCCCTTGATTTTCTTTGAGAAGTCTTCGGCACGGAACAGCGGAGTGTTTTTGTCCACTTGCTGTGCTTCCACTTTCACCTCTTCACCGCTCTCGAATCTCTGCTCGTCGGCAGCCTGTTGAGCCGCCAGTTCAGCCTCTTGCTCAGCCTTTTCGGCTTCCAGACGCTCTTGCTCAGCCTTTTCGCGCGCCAATTCCTCCTCGGTGGGAACATGGAGCATACCTATGCTGCGTGCGCGCTTGATAAGTTCGTTGTCGAGAATGCCAGTGCCCACAGGCACGGAGTTGCATTTCAGAATCATTTGGCCGTCCATGTCGCGCATGAGAGTGCCATAGAAGTCCACTTGGCGGATTTCCTTCTGACTGTCGATGTCGAAATACACGGTGGTGATTTTGCCCGATTCCTCATTCGAAGGCACGCAAGCGTAGGCGAAAAACATATATCGCTTGCCCTGAATATCCACCACGGCAGGAATTTCCTCGGCGCGGAGCGATTTCGGGTCGAAAATCAGGTTGTAGCCATCCACGTATTTCTGATTGTTGAGCTTGATGTCCCACTCTTGACCGTTCAGGGTGAGGGTAAAAATCTTATAGAAAGAGTGCGACGCATCGGAGAGGTAGGTCACGCCGATGAGTTTGTCCACCTCGCCAGTAGTGACATTTTTCACCGGGCAAGCGTAGGCTATCTTGTCGCCATCGTTTTTCAGATTGTTTTTAATCAATGCGTTGTTAAACACATCGTTGTAGCGACCGGCGTCGATGTCGGTCACTTCCACATCAGCGGCAGTGGGTTCGTCTTGATGCCCGGTGAAGAAGAGCGTGCGCACCACCACAAGTCCGATAAATGCAGCGATAGCGGCAATCACAAAATATTTGAGCACGCCTTTGCTTTTCTTTCCTTGTTGCTGTGTGGCTGCTGCCTGTGCTGTGCCGGGTGTGATGGCTGTGCGGCATGCCGGACAGAAAGCACTATCGGCTGGGATTGTGCTTTTACAGTTGGGGCACACAATTTCGGCTGTTAGTACGCAACCGCAGTGATTACAAAATTTCGACCCTTGAGGCACGGGGTTTCCACAGTTTGGGCATCTTTTTTCTGCCATAATATGCTGATGTTTAGGAGGGTGTGTCAAATTTGCGATTCCATCATAATCGAAGGTGGTGCCTTCGGAGCGTTTCGATGCAATCATCAATGAATCAACGCATTGGAAACATGCCAAAGGCATGTCCCTACGCAATAGCGTTGTCGTTTTTGGGATATTCGACACATCCCCATGTATTCTATTGTATATATACCAATTGCAAAGATAACAAAATTAGTAATTTTATAAAATAGTATTTGGGATTTTACGCTCTGGTACGGTTTATTTTTTTGCTTGGTTGATGGTGTAGATGCCGGCCGCGGCGAGTATGGCGGCGAAGGCGTATTTCCAGTAGAATGGCTCGCCGAGGCAAATGCAGCTGCTCACAGCGCCAATCACAGGAATGAGCGAATTGAAGATTGCCACTTTGCCCACAGGGTTGCAACTGAGCAGTTTGTTATACAGACCGAAAGCCACGGTGGAGATGGCGATGAGCAATAGCAGTATCACGATGCCCCATGCCGTAACCATCGGCACTGTGCCACCGATAGCCAGCCCCGGAATGGCAAGCAGAATGCCGCCCACGAGCAGACTGTAGCCCGTGCCAACAAACACATCGATGTGTCGCCCCATCTTTCTGGTCATCAGCCCGGCTGCCGCAGAGCAAAGGGCGTTGCCGATAATCATGCCATCGCCCAGCCAAGTGAATCCGCCGCTGTCGGCACCGCCAATGTTCAGTGCCAGTATGCCCACAAATCCGAGCCCACAGCCCACCACCTTGCTGGCGTTGAGGCGGTCGGTGGAGGGGTATGCCACACACGCCAAAATCACCAGGGTGAACACGCTGAGCGAGTTGAGAATCGCCGCACGCGAACCTGCGCTGTGCGAGAGGCCGATGTAGAAGCACGCATAGTGGATTGAGGTGTTGAGCAGGGCGAAAATAAGGATAAACGCCCAGCCACGCACGCCGGTGCTCATCACGAAACTCCGATGCGCGCCCTTAGCCATCGCCAAGATAATCAGTCCAGAAATGGCAAATCGCACACCGGCAAACAGCATTTTGCTGCCAGTCTGGTCGGGAGTGATGCCAAATTCGGTGAATCCGAGTTTGATGAGCGGATAAGCCCAACCCCAAGCGAAGGCGGCAGTGAATGCGAAAATCGCCACCCACGCAGGGCGTTGCCAAATGCTCTTTTCGGTATGTAAGCCAAGTTTGCCCATGTCATTATTTGCTGGTGTCGAGGAATGCGAAGCCCACGGCGGCAATCAGCAGCAAAAATGCCACGAAGTGGTTCCAGTGCAGTTGTTCGCCCTTGAAGAAGATGGTCACGAAAATGGTGAATACCGTGAGGGTGACCACCTCTTGAATGATTTTCAGTTGCATTAGCGAGAATGGGCCGCCGTTTTCGGAGAAACCGATGCGGTTGGCTGGCACCATGAAGCAGTATTCCAGCAGGGCGATGCCCCACGAAAACAAAATCACCACCGCCAGAGGCCAATGGGTGGAAATGCCCGCGTTTTGCAATTTCAGATGTCCATACCAGGCGAAAGTCATAAAAGTGTTTGAAATCACCAGTAGTCCTACGGTGACCAGTGCAGATGTGAGTCCTAACATTTTTTTGTCGGATTATAGATTGTAAATATCGTTGCAAAATTACAACAAATTATCCAACAAGCGAGGCTCTGCCGATTAGAAATCGTAATTTTTGGGTTTTGCTATAGTTATACATGTACACAAATTTGGTTTTTTCTTGGATTGTTCTTAACTTTGTTATATCAAATAATTCAGTAATATAATTAAAACGTAAGCTTATGAAAAAAATTATTACTCTTATGTTCGCTGCGGCTTTAGCTGCTGGCGCCTATGCCGACGAGTTCGTTTCTCCAGGCAATGGTACGGTTTACACCCTCGAAGACCTCTCCAAGATTGAGGCTTGCGGTGTTCATAAGGTTGACGGCGCTTGGGTGCTCGATTCCACATTCACCATCTCAGATGGCGACGTGCTTCGTTTGCAAAACAACGAAGTGGTGAAGTTTACCGACAAACTTCAAGTGAGAGTAAATGGTACGCTCGACTGTGCTCCTGCCGACACCGTGCTCATCACTCGCGACAATGAAGAATCCACTCCAAAGGGATTCCGTATGTTTAGCGACAATGCCAAGGCTATCCTCAAAAATGCTCGCTTTGAGTATGTGGGCTTCACTTTCGGTGGCGATAAGGCTCAGTTGACAGCAGAAAACTGCACATTCTATAAATACAATGGTACACTTTCTTCTGGCGGTGCCCTCAACTTCACTGCATCTTGCACTGGCAACTTGGTGGATCGTTGCAACTTCCTTGAAAGTGCTTCAGCAGCTATCAGCAACGGTGCCAACACCCCAATCGGCATCAAAATCACCAACTGCTACTTCGGTGCCAACAACTACAAGAACTCTAACCGTCCACAAATCAACCTCACCACCTACGGTACAGAAGATGTGGAAATCTCTGACAACACCATTTTCGGTGGACACTACACAAAGGTGGGTGGTATTGCTGTGAGCAATATGCTTGGCATGGCTTTCTCTAACAAGGTGGTGATCAAGAACAACGTGGTGAAGGAAAACCGCTACGGTATCAACGTTACCGGTCCTGTGAACGCCTACATCATCGACAACGACATCGTTGACAACACTTACGAAACCAACGCCAACAATGGTGGTAGCGGTATCAGCATCTACGATTCTGCTGGCAAGGGCGCAGCCTACATCAAGGGCAACCTTATCCAAAACAATCTCTGGGGTGTGACCATTATCGGCTCACCAGAAGTGAACGCTGGTAAGGTGGAAGACAAGAACGCTGCAGACTACAACCCAGGCGAAAACGTGTTTAAGAACAATGGCAACAACAACGTGCTCTACGACCTCTTCAACAATGGTCCTAAGACCGTTTATGCTCAAGGCAACCTCTGGAATGTGGAAGCACAAGACAGTGTAAGCATCGAGAAGGTGGTTTGGCACAAGGTCGACAACGAAACCCTCGGCTTGGTAATCTTCATGCCAGCAGGCAAAACCGAACAAACTTCAGTTACAGAAGTGAAGACCACTGCTCCTGTGGATTCGGTTCGCTACTTCGACGCTATGGGTCGCGAAAGCGCAGTGCCATTCGAAGGCATCAACATCGTGGTAGCCCGCCACACCGACGGCACTATCACCACCACCAAGCAACTCCGCTAACCCCTTGCAATTGTTATACGCATAATCCCCAACACTGGGCAGAACACCCCGTTCTGCCCAGTGTTTTTTTTGTGTGTGATTTGTTGTCAGACAAGTCGGGGTTCAGTGGATAAATAAAGCAAACACCGACTCTCCCGAAAAAAAGCATGGTAGTGGTGCGATAATTCGCTTCTGTAACAGATGATTGATATTCAATGTGTTACTGTGATTATGGGCGGGCGTGAAATATCACGTCCCTACCAGAAGATTATTTCATTTGGGGTTTTTCGCCGTGAACGGCGAGCGGTTTTTATCCTTGGGGCAAATGCGAAGCATTCCACTTTGCTCCAAGGCTGTTTTTTGTGTTTTTGTTTTTGATTCCATTCACGATTCGGCAACATTGCATAATCTATCCCCAGAAATTTTCCACTGAGCCCAAACACGCTCTCGAAAACAGCTTAACTTCAATGCCATATTTTGAGGATTGGCAGATAGTGGGGGATATGCAATCGTTTGCATTTGGAAAATAAGTTTTTTCAAAGGCAAGAGCGGAACATGTGGGATATTTATTCGTAAAATTGCAAAGTGATTATCATTTTCTCTGTGCGAGAAGGCGTTTTTGCATAGGTAGTTTTCACCCACCATTTACATTTACTGTATTTTATTTTTTTCATAATAAACTTTAAACAATGAACAACTTATTTTCCCGTAAGGCTTTTGCCCTGCTCGCATTGATTTGCTTTGGCTTTGCTGCCATGCAAGCGGCTTTTGTGGGTGGCAGAACCGACTTTCGCGACGAAAGTATCTATTTCGTGATCACTACCCGATTCTATGATGGCGACCCTGGCAACAATGCCCAGTGTTGGGACGCACCAGCCTCGATGCACGGCGACCCCGCTTGGCGCGGCGACTTCAAGGGGCTTATCGAAAAACTCGACTACATCAAGGCACTGGGGTTCACCGCCATTTGGGTGACACCTGTGGTGGAAAATGCTTCGGGCTTCGACTACCACGGCTATCACGCCAGCAATTTCAGCAAGGTGGACCATCGCTACGAGAGCGAGGACGTGAGTTTCCAGACCCTGATCAACGAGGCACACAAACGTGGCATGAAAATCGTGCTCGACATTGTGCTCAACCACACCGGCAACTTTGGCGAGGAAAACCTCTGCAAGCAGTTTTCCCGCGACTGGAGCGCCAACCAATATCTGATTGATGCGTGCATGACTCCTTTCACCCAAAAGGACGGTGGAAAACTCCCCGACGACTACACCGACCTTGCTCCAGGACTGCAATACGACAGCCGACTGGCAATGATGAAAAATACCGACAAAAAGAATCACGACTCGCACAACTATTGGCACCACTTCGGACAGTTTAACTGGGACGACAACACCCGCTGGTATGCACAAATTGCCGGCGACTGCGTGGACCTCAACACCGAGAACCCAGCCACCGCCGAATATCTGATCAACTGCTACGGCTCGTTTATCAAAATGGGTGTTGACGGCTTCCGTATCGACACAGGCGGTCACATTCCACGCCTCACCTTCAACAAGATGTTTGTGCCCCGATTCCTCGACATTGCCGAGCAATACAAGCACATGCGTGGTGGCACTCCATTCTTTATGTACACCGAGGTGTGCGCACGCTTCCAAGGCAGCGTCACCTATCGCAACCAGCCTTGCCTTTCACCATATTTCTACACTTGGAAAGAAAACAAGGAATATGCATGGAACTACGATTCCACCTATTGGAACACCAAAGAAATTTACGAGAAGACAAGCCTTGCCTCGCTCGACAATATCGCATCGTGCGAACAGCAGTATGCCGACAACAGTCACGAGACTGCTTCAGCAATGCCAACCTCTGCCAACGCCTTGCTGAAGGGCAACGACTATCACACACCTGATGTGAGCATGGCTTCGGGACTGAGCATAATCGACTTCCCTTTGCACTACGCTTTCCACGACATCGCCAGCGTGTGGAACACAGCCATCGAAGGCGACAAATACTACAACGATGCCACCTATAATGTGGTGTATGTGGATTCTCACGACTACGGTCCTGGCCCTAACGATGGTCAGCGTTTCAACGAAGGAACAGCGCAATGGGCTGAGAACCTCGACTTCATGTTCACATTCCGTGGCATTCCTTGCCTCTACTACGGTAGCGAAATCGAATTCCGCAAAGGCGCAGTTATCGACAAGGGGCCGACTTTGGCACTGAAGGAAACTGGCCGCGCCTACTATGGCGGCTACATCACTGGCGATGTGAGCGTGAACGACTTTGCCGATGTGGCAAATGCCAGCGGCAATGTGGCAGCCACACTCAACGCCCCACTCTCACGACACCTGCAACGCCTCAACAAAATCCGCGCCGCCGTGCCTGCATTGCGCAAGGGACAGTACAGTGTGGAAGGCTGCAAGGCAAATGGCGGATATGCGTTCAAGCGCAGATACACCGATGATAATGTGGATAGTTATGTGCTGGTGAGCATCAACAGCGGCGCCACTTTCACCGGTGTGCTCAACGGCACCTACACCGACTGCGTCACCGGCGATGTGAAAACCGTGACCGACGGCACGCTCACCACCACCGCATGCTCCGGACAGGGCAATATGCGTGTATATGTGTTGAGCACCGACAAAACTCCAGCCCCAGGCAAGATTGGCGACGACGGTAAATTCCTCTTCACCACAAGTGCAGCCGCCGACCTCCCACAAGACTACGACGGACACGAGGAAGACCTCTCAACCAACGATGGCGAATCGAACGGCCACGGTGCTACAGGTGGAACTACCGACCCATCAACTCCGCTCCAACGCTACACCCCTGCTGTGGAGCAAGACGACAAGAGCGTGTTCTACGAAGCACCATTGAACGTGAATAAAATCACCGCATGGATATGGAACACCACCGACAACTTCACTGGGAAAAAATGGCCAGGTAAGAGTATGGAACTGATGGGCGTGAATGCCGACAGCACTCGCAAAATCTTTAAATGGACCTACGAAGGCACACTCACCACTATGCCAAGTAGCGTGATCTTTGTGGTTGACGGCAAGCAAACCGACGACCTTGTGTATAAAAACCACGGATATTACATCGACGGCACTTGGAGCAAGGAAATCACCAACTATGTGGTTGGTGCTCCAACCGTGACCATCGACAAGGAGAGTGGCAAATATGAGGGCAGCGTCACCGTCACCCTTACAGCAAGTGTGC
>OIZL01001833.1_pt1 | contig 10640 bp, 10 predicted proteins | sample 1588541 | NCBI WGS metagenome assembly OIZL01 (sample SAMN03283285) | human gut metagenome | biome: human-associated habitat; material: feces | host: Homo sapiens | place: Peru | collected 2012 | reverse complement strand
TTCTTCTGTGTCCAATAAGTTCTGCTGGATCATTTATTCCACCAAGACTAATTTTAATAAAGTTTTTATTTAAACATTTTGCAATACTTTCAGCTAATGTTGTTTTACCAACTCCTGGAGGCCCTACTAAACACACTATTGGACTTGTTGTTCTTTTATTATTAAGTTTTACTGCTATATACTCAATGATTCTTTCTTTAGCTTTATTAAGTCCATAATGTGTCTTATCTAATTTATTTTTAATGGTCATTAGATTACTTTCATCTCTAGTTAAAGTTCCCCATGGAATAGATATTAAATAATCTACGTAACTTCTAATGACTGCTATCTCAGGACTAGCATCAGGTGTAACACTAAATCTTTCTAATTCAGAATTAATTCTTTTTTTAATATCATCATTTATAAAAGGGTTTTTAAGTTTTTCATTTATTTTATCAATATATTCAGTCTTACTATCTTTTTCACCAAGCTCTTTTCTTATGATTTTAATCTTTTCTTTAAGAATCATATCTTTCTGCATTTCATCTAAATCATTCTTAAGTTCTATATCTATTTTATTTTCTAGTTCTATAGTTGCAAGTTCTATATTAATTTCTTTAATTAGTTTCTTAGCACGACTCTTTCTACTAAAATCTAATGCAAAATTAAGTCTCTTTTCATAAGATAATGGTAAAAAATTAGCAACTATATCAGTAAGTTTTTCTAAATCATTAGTACTTTTAATTTGATTAAGTATAGAATTTGATATATATGGATTAACACTAATAAATTTTTCTAATTGTCCAATTAATTTTCTAAGTAAAGCAGTTTCTTCAATATCATCATAATCATCTTCTTTAACATTAGTAATTATACTTTCTAAAATATTCCTTTCATTAGAATAATTTACATAATTAAGTACTTTAACACGTTTAATACCACTTAATACAACCTTTACATTTCCATTAGGAGCATCAATTCTTGTTTTAATTTTAGCAATTACTCCAACTTTTGGTAAATCAGTAGTATCAGGATTTTCTTCTAAATCGTTTATTGGAGTTACTATTAAAACTTGGTTATCATGATATTCTCTAGCTATATCAATTACTTTAATTGTAATATTATTATTAAGTTCTATTCTTGCATCTCCAAGTGGCAATATTACTAGACCTTTAAGTAGTATAACCGGTAAATTACTTTTAATCATAATATCGCCTCCATGGCTAATTATTATAAGTTTTTTCACACGATTTGTCTATACAAAAAATAAGTTTTTGAAATAATTTTCTCAAACTTATTTTATTAAGTACAATTTAACAAGTACTGCCTTCGTAATCAACTACATATGGTTCATCTGGGGTACCAATGCCTGATTTTATGTTAACACATGAAGATAGACTTAAGGCTGGCTTCACCTACTTTATTCGTTACTTTTTAAGGTCAGCATTACCTACTTTATTAGTTGCCATTTAAGGTTGGTTTCATCTACTTCTTTATATCATTTGTTATAAACATTGCATCCCCAAAAGAGAAAAATCTATAATTACTTTCAGTAGCATGTTTATATGCATTCATAATATTATCTCTTCCTGCTAGGGCAGACACTAACATTACTAAAGTGCTTTTAGGTAAATGAAAATTAGTTATTAAAGCATCTATCCCTTTAAATTCATATCCAGGATATATAAATATATTAGTGCTTTCACTACATTCTTTAAATACACCATATTTACTTATTACACTTTCAATAGTTCTAGTACTAGTAGTACCAACTGCTATAATCCTTCTATTTTCTTCTTTAGCCTTATTAAGTATATTAGCAGTTTCTTCACTCATTTTATACATTTCACTATGCATATTATGCTCTAATACATTATCTGTATTAACTGGTCTAAATGTACCTAATCCTACATGTAATGTAACATACGTTACAATTATACCTTTATTTTCCAATTTATTAAGTAATTCTTTAGTAAAATGTAATCCCGCTGTTGGAGCAGCAGCAGAACCTGGATTCTTAGCATAAACTGTTTGATATCTATCTTGTTCTTTTAATTTTTCATGTATATAAGGTGGTAATGGCATAGTACCTAACTTATCTAATATTTCATATAAAATACCATCATAAATTAATTTAACTAAAACTATACCCTCTTCTTTCTTTTCAATAACTCTAGCTTTTAATTCACCATTACCAAAAACAATAATATCATCTATATGTAATCTCTTTTGTGGTCTAGATAAGCATTCCCATATATCTCCTTCAATATCTTTTAGTAATAAAAGTTCTATTACAGCTTTAGTAACTTCTTTATAGCCAATTATTCTAGCAGGTATAACTTTAGTATCATTAAGTACTAAAACATCTCCTTCTTTTAAATAATCTCCAATATTTGAAAATACATCATCTTTATATTCTCCACTATTCTTATCTAATACTAATAACTTAGAACTACTTCTATCTTTTAATGGTGTCTGTGCTATTAAAGATTCATCTAAAGGATAATCATAATAATTTAAATCATATATTTTTTCCATATATACCCCTTTCTAATCTTTTATTCATTTCTTTTTCTTTTAAATGTAAACTATCAAACTCATTAATAATATCAAAATTATATATAGATAAATCTCTATATAATTTAAAAAATTCTTTTTTTAATTCTTTATTACTATTTATAACACTTTCAATTTCTTCTTTTAAACTATTAGTAAATATATGACTACTTTTAAAATCATCTATTTTATATTTAAGATCTTTAGATAATATAGTTATTTTATAACTATATTTATATATAAATATTATTAGAGCAAACATATAAATTGAATGTGTAGTTGAATATAGTATTGTTTCTATTTTATTATTATTTATATATTTATCTATAGTTTTTGTTGCTTTATAGTTTACTCCAGTTAATAATAATACACTTAGTACAAGAGATATTATTTTATTTTTTATATTTCTTTTTCTATTTTTTATTTCTTGATGTTTTTTTATTAATTCTTCATTACATTCTCTTGTCTCATTTAGTAGTGCTTCTTCTTCTATTAAACTATATTTATATTTAATTAACAAATTATCTAACCTATCTTCAGGTTTTATCTCACACATAGTATATCCTTCCTTTGGTTAGATGATTATATCACTAATTACCAAAATATACAAGAAAAACTAGATGTAAAGTCTAGTTTTCTCCTTCATGTATATCACTTTTTGGTTTTTGTAATCCTTCGATTGTTATGTTATTTTTTTCAGCATAATCCCAAAGAGCAGCGTGTATTGCTTCTTCAGCTAATAAACTACAATGTATTTTTACTGGAGGAAGTCCATCTAATGCTTCCATTACAGTTTTATTTGTAATTTCTAATGCTTCTTCAATTGTTTTACCAATTATTAATTCTGTAGCCATTGAACTGGTTGCTATAGCGGCACCACATCCAAAAGTTTTAAACTTAGCATCTTTAATAACATGATTATCATCAATATCTAAGTATATTCTCATTATATCTCCACACTTTGCATTTCCTACTGTACCAACGGCACTTGCGTCTTCTATTTCTCCAACGTTTCTAGGATTAGCAAAGTGATCCATTACTTTTTCACTATACATATTATTTACCTTCTTTCTTTATAAAGTCTTCATAAAGTGGACTCATATTTCTTAAGTATTCAATTATTTCTTTTAAGTTATCAACTAAATAATCTATTTCTTCTTTAGTATTTTCTTCATTTATACTTATTCTTAAAGAACCATGCGCTATTTCATGAGGTAATCCTATCGCAAGTAATACATGACTTGGATCTAAACTTCCACTTGTACAAGCACTTCCACTTGATGCACATATTCCTTTAGCGTCTAATCTTAAAAGCATACCTTCTCCTTCAATGAATCTAAAACTGAAGTTAACGTTACCAGGTAATCTATGTTCTTTACTACCATTAAGTTTAGCATAAGGTATTTCATTTTCAATTCTATTCATTAAGTAATTTCTTAGGTTGGTAACATATTCATTATTTTTATTCATATTTTCAAATTTAAGTTCTACTGCTTTTTTAAATCCCATAATAAGTGGTGCATTAGTAGTACCAGCTCTTTTACCTTTTTCTTGCATACCACCATGAATTAACGGGCTTATCATTAAACCTTTTCTAACGTATAAGAAACCTATTCCCTTAGGACCATGTAACTTATGAGCACTAGTACTTAATAAGTCTATATTCATTTCTTTAACATCTATTTTCATATTACCATATGCTTGAACTGCATCTGTATGGAATAGTACATTATGTTTCTTACAAATCTCACCTATTTCTTTAATAGGCTCTATAGTACCTATTTCATTATTCGCAGACATAATACTAACTAATATAGTATCTTCTCTAATAGAACTTTCTAATTCTTCTAAGTTAATTAATCCATCTTCATTTACATTTAAATATGTAATTTCATAACCAAGACCTTCTAAATACTTACATGTTTCTAATACTGCATGATGTTCTATTTTAGATGTAATTATATGTTTACCCTTTCCACTTTTAAGTGATGCTATACTTTTAATAGCCCAGTTATCAGACTCACTACCACCACTTGTAAAGTAAATTTCTTTACTTTCTGCATTTATAGAATTAGCAATTACTTCTCTTGCTGTTTCTACATCTTTATTTATACTCCTTGATGGAGAATATATACTACTAGGATTTTCAAATCTATCTATGAAATAAGGCATCATTTCATCTAATACTTCTTTTTTCATTCTAGTAGTTGCTGCATTATCTAAATATATCATAAAACTCCTTCCCTTATATGTTCTAGACCATATTCTAGAATTATTTTAATATGATCATCACTTATTTTATACTTTACTGTTTGTCCTAGTTTTTCACATTTAACTAGATTCAAACTTCTTAAAGTACTAAGTTGATGACTAACACTAGAACTAGACATGTTTACACACTCACATATTTCTTTAACACATTTATCACTTTCAAGTAATGTACTTAGTATTTTAATTCTTGTATTATCAGAAAATATTTTAAAGAATTCACTTAATCCATTAATTTCATTTGTATTCATATCTACTCCTTTATGTGAATATTCATTCACATGTTCATTGTATACCTATGTATTTACCAAGTCAAGAAAAATCTAACAGTTTCCTGTTAGATTTTATCTCAGTACCCTAAATCTACAAATTCAGTATTTTCATAATCAATTTCATATGGATTTTCAGGAGTACCACTACCATATATGGTAGTGCTTGTCCCGGCCATTATTATTACAGGTCTTATATATAATTCTTCTGTAACAATATTCTCAGAAATTGCACCTTTTCCAGTTATACTATAATTAAATGCAGAAAGTGTGCTTGAACCATCACTGACAATATTAAATCCTTTTGGAGATATAGTCCACCATGATGAACCATTTGTAATTGATTTACCATTGGCATTTGTATTATACCAAGCATTTGGATTATCTTTGCCCAAAACTCCTCCAGCCAAGGCAATTTCATCAGCTGTAATTAATCCAACATTAATAGATCTATATGTGCTATCATATTCATAATTTTGGTCTAAAATGTTACCCTGCCCGTCAGAGTGTATTACAAACGAAGGATTAAAGTTAGTTAATCTAGTATATGTCCCATAATTAAATGAATTGGTTAATGAATAATCGTTATTGGGGACACTTCTATCATAGTAAAAATTTAAAATATTACTACTAGAGATATGATGATTTTGTAGCCATTCTATAATCGTTTTATAAATTGTACTTTTATTATCATTAGTTCTGTTGTTTTCTAGGGAACCACTCGTTCCATACTTATATCCCACGTACATTGGATCATCAGCATTTTCGTTAAATTTTGAACTTGCAATATAACCTTCAGTTGTATTAAGACTTGTACCAGAATATAACAATGATATAGGACTATATGATTCACTCATATTCATTTTAATTATTCTCCAGTAAGTTTCAGAATGAACATAAGTTGCATCATTAGTTGTCAATGTACCTCCTACTTGGACACATTCTTCTTCCGATAAACCAACATAATAATATTTATCATTCAAATTACATACATTTGTAGATGTACATTCAGACTCTGTAATATTTGATTTTTTTACTAATCTATTATTAAAATCACTGACATATGTTACTTCTTTACGATTATAAGTACATATTGTCGGTTCTAAAATTTTCATCCAATTATTTGTAGTATTTCCTGAATAGTAATATATCTCTGAATTATCATATGACTGATTAGTTGTAGCTCTATAAATTGTACCAGTAGTATTAGAAGAATTTATTTGTGTAAAATCACTTCTTGATGAAACGGTTGGATTGTCTTCTAATATTGCATGAGATAATTTTCTTGTACCTCGACTTATAAAAATTTTACCATTTAATTTTGCACCAAGATCTTTGCTTTGATTAATAATTTCACTATTTATATATTTTATTTCTATTGTGTAAGTGTGTATGCTTCTAGCAGGAATGTTTATAGAATTCGCCAATATTACATCTTTTGCTGATAAGGATTTAGGAACATCTTCAAAATCAGTCATGTTGTATCCACCATCATCACTTGTTATCTTATAAACTAAATAACCTGTTGTCTTAAATGTATTTACTAAATCTTCTATAACTATATTATATTTATATTCATTCCTTGTTTTATTTTCTACACTGAATGTCTTAACTATATCTAAATTATCTTCTGCATATACATCACTTGCTTCTATTGCATCTCCATTAGTAAATATTATTTTTAATCCAGCTGACGTCATCGTTACTTTCTTTTTATTTCCAGTTATAATAGTTGAAAAATATGCGTAAGAAACACCAATTAATGTCAATAAAACTATGATTATGCCAATTATTAAATACTTTTTTTCCTTCATATTATACTTCTCCTATACAACTATTATCGTAATCTATCACATAAGGATCAAATGGCAAACCTGACCCTGATTTTACTTTAGCACATTCAGAGATTGAAATTACGGGTCGAACGGCATACATATCCTTTGTGCTTATATTGGAAATGTATCCTGGATTGCCAGAGCCACAAACAGATGAAACAAAAGCATAAGAACCCGTCCACCGTCTTGGAGACATTGAGTACCAATCACTATAATCCATGATTGATTCTCCTTGACTATTTGTATAATACCATGCATATGGGCTTGTTAAGTTTGTTTGCCATACTCCGCCTGCGAATGATACTTCATCTGCGGTCATTAAGGCTATTGGATATTTTAGCTGTCCATTTCCTCCACCATCTGTACTTGCACTAAACTTATCAGCTATAGCCTGAATAGATTCAAATAATCCATTATTTCCGTTTCCACCACATTTATATGTTGGTGTATAATTACTTAATCTGGTGTAAGCACCATAGTCAAACCAGTTTGATATAGAATAGTTATTATTTTGCACACTTCTATCATTACAATATATTGCAGATTTACTTATATATTTATCATAATAATTTAATAAGTTATTTTCATACCATTCGTCTACATAAGCTTTTATTTTACTATCATTCACGTTAGTTCTATTATTTGCTAATGAGCCCGTTGTTCCATACATATAGCCTACATACATCGGATCGTTTTCAGAACTATTATATGCAGAACCATCTCCTATACTAGCATCTGTTGTATCTGGACTAGTTCCTGAATACAGCATTTTTATACTTCCATCCTCATTTGTGCGTATTATTCTCCAATACATACCAATTTCAATTATTCCGTTATAAGTTGCCTTATCTGTTGTCCATGTGCCTTTTACTTGTCCACATTCTTCTTCTGTTAACCCAACTGCATATATTGTATCATCTCCAGTAACACTACATATATTAGTTGAAATGCATTCACTTTCTGATTCAACATTTCTTATTATCTGTGATGTCAAATTTGCATATATTACTTCTACTCCATTATATGTACAAGAAGCTCTTGTTACTTCACCAAACTTCACCCAGTTATTTATTGTATTTCCTGAATAATAATACACATCACTTCCATCTTCTGTTTTATTTGTTTTATATAATGTTCCAGTAGTAGTTTCGGTATTTGTTACACTAAAATCCGTTCTTTCACTTATTGTTGGATTATCTCTTAAAATTGCATCATTAAGAGACAAGACAGTGCCCTTTTGTATAAAAATTTTACCACTTAAAGTTTTTTCTTGATCAACATTTTGATCTATTGTTTGGCTATTTATGTACTTAACTTCTATAGTGTAATTATGCACTCCTTTCGCGGGTATACTAATATTATATACTAAACCAACGTTAGTTTCTGTATTTGACTTTGGTACATCTGCAAAATCTATCATGTTGTATCCGCCATCATCACTAGTTATTTTATATACTAAGAATCCAGTAGTAACAAAAGTATTTACTAAATCTTCTATAACAATATCATACTTATACTCATTTCTTGTTTTATTCTCTACACTAAACGTCTTAACTATATCAATATTATCTTCTGCGTAAAAATTCTCAGCTACTATATCATCTCCATTATTAAATATAATCTTTAATTCAGACATACCAACAGTAATATTTTTTCTATCACCTATTATATTTGTTGAAAAATAAGCAAATGTTACACCTATAATTGTTAGTAATACCATTGATAACCCAAGTATTAAATATTTCTTTTCTTTCATAATTAATCCTACTTTCCTTTATTATTTATATTTATACTTAAAGTATAACCTATTTCAGACTACCAGTCAATAACTCATTTCTTATTATGATATTCTTTTTATGAGGTATATTATAAATAGACTTAAAGATTTAAGAGAAGAAAAAGATTTATTACAAAGAGATATTGCTAAGTATTTAAATATGAGTCAAACAGGATATTCTAAGTATGAAGTAGGTACTAATAATATTCCTACTGATGTATTAAAGAAGTTAGCTAATTTTTATAATACAAGTATAGATTATATTTTATATAGAACTGATAGAAGAAAACCATATGCTAAAAGTAACATAGATGAAAAATATTTAATAAAAAACTAAAGAATTTAAACTTTCATTAAATCCTTTAATTTTTTTATTGCTTTCTTTTCTATTCTACTTATATAACTTTGACTTATATTTAACATATCCGCTACTTCTTTCTGTGTATATTCTTCACTATTATTAAGTCCATATCTAAGTATTAAAATATCTCTATCTCTTTTATTTAACTTTCTTATTTCATTAAATAATAATATTTTATCTACTTCATCTTCATAAGACTTTTCTACAATATTATCTTCTGTTCCCAATACATCTTCTAAATGTAATTCATTACCATCACTATCTAAATTAATAGAATCTTCAAAACTAACTTCTACTTTTCTTCTTTTATTCTTTCTTAAAAACATTAATATTTCATTATCAATACATCTACTAGCATAAGTAGCTAATTTTATATTCTTATCTAATTTATAAGTTTTTACTCCTTTAATTAATCCAATTGTCCCAATACTAACTAAATCTTCTAAATCATACATTGTATTATCATACTTTTTAGCTAAAAATACTACTAATCTTAAATTATGTTCAATTAACTTATTTCTTGCATCCATATCACCATTATTACTTCTAATTACTAATTCTTCTTCTATTTCTTTCTCTAAAGGTGGTGGAAGTATATCAGTACTTCCTAAATAAAAACACTTATTTTCTTTACTAAATAACTTTCTTAATAATTCCAACAATTTCATTATTATCCCTCCATCAATAAATAATTTAATATACAATTAATATTATTTCTTTTTATTCTTTCATTTGATAATCCTACAACAACATCTTTTCTTATACCTAATCCTTCAATAAATACTTTATCTACTTTTATACATTTTAATAATATATGATTATTTACACTATCTATAGGTACTAAAAAGAAATTATTTTCATTTACTAATTCATTTAATCTTTTATCATATACTATTATTATTTTTTTATTATTATAAGGCTCTAATAGGGTGTTTCCTGTATCCATTAATCCATTTAAATTTATAATTTCATTATTTATATATAAATCTACTTTATGATGTAATGTATTATTTATTTTATATTTTTTCATTTGTTTAGTATATATAAATAATATTATAGGACTTATCAATAATACAAATATATAATTAGTACCTATTCCTTTATGATAAAATACTATTCCTATATTTTTATAACTAAATTCTATATTTAAATAATACATGAATCCACCTAATATTATGCTAGTAATATAAAAATAGAATAAATTATTTAAAGTATATTTAATATCTTTAAATTTTTCGTTAGCATTATCAGGATTTAAATAATCAGTTTGTATATCATTTAAATTAGATACTTTTAAATCGAATAGTGAAGCTTGTAGTTCAACTCCTGAAAGGGCTTTTATTTTTTTATTTATAGCTTTATAACTTTTTACAAATTTTGAAGAAAGCCTTCTTAATATAAAAATTAAATGATATAATTAATATAGATTTATAATCAAAATATATTTAATGATGATATATTTAATAGTGAGGAAAATATGGATAATGATAAGTTTATAAAATATGTATCTGATGAATTAGTAAATGGAAAAGACATAGAAATAGAAAGTGTGTTAAATGGAGTTCCATATAAAATAATGTTTTTGGCTATAGATA
>OIZL01001832.1_pt1 | contig 10648 bp, 8 predicted proteins | sample 1588541 | NCBI WGS metagenome assembly OIZL01 (sample SAMN03283285) | human gut metagenome | biome: human-associated habitat; material: feces | host: Homo sapiens | place: Peru | collected 2012 | reverse complement strand
CGCATCCGTGCTGCAGACCGGGTGTGGGACGGCGCCGAAAGAAAACGAGAAAGGAAGAGAATGAATGAAGAAGTTCGTATCGCTGATCTTGGCTCTGATTCTTGCGCTTTCCTGCACGGCTGCTTTCGCCGAGGGCATCACGCCCGTCATTTTGGAGGTTGAGGGCGGCCGCATCATGGGCTTCCATATGGGAGAGGTAAACGTTTTCAAGGGAATTCCCTACGCGCAGGCCGAGCGCTTCGAAATGCCCGCCCCCGTAACCCCTTGGAACGATATCCGCGCCTGTCTGAATTACAGCGAAGTTTGCCCGCAGCATCAGTATTCCAATAACGCAAACGATTTCTGCTCGGTTTCCAATTACTTTGTGGAAGACCGCGAAGAAAACACCTTCCTCACCGTGAACGTATGGACCAAGAACACCAACCCCGACGTTCTCAAGCCCGTGCTGTTCTGGATTCATGGCGGCGGCTACGGCAGCGGCTCCTCCGGCGAGCTGGAAACGTATGACGGCTACAACCTGACGGAATTCGGCGATGTGGTTTTCGTCAGCGTTAATCATCGCCTGAATTATCTGGGCTACATGGATCTGTCCGCCTACGGCGAAGACTATAAGTACACCGGCAACCTCGGCCATGCCGACCTGATCGCGGCGCTGGAGTGGGTGCAGCGGAACATCAGCAGGTTCGGCGGCGATCCCGCCAACGTAACCATCGAAGGCCAGTCCGGCGGCGGCTCCAAGGTAACGCAGTTGATGGGCATGCCCGCCGCGCAGAACCTGTTCGCCAAAGCTGTCGTTCAGTCCGGCGGTTCCGCGAAGGTCACCCGTACCACGGAAACCGCGCAGGCGAGCACCGCGAAGCTGGTTTCCTATCTGGGGCTGGATAAGTATTCCAACGAATACATTATTTCCGCGCTCAAGACCATGCCCTATGACGATCTGTACGAAGCCTGCGTTGCCTCCGGCGTTTCCTATGGCGCGACGGTTGACGGCGACTTCTATCCCACCGGCACCTACGAGATTTCCAAGGACAAGCCCGTGATCTTCAGCACCGTTCTGGGTGAATTCACCACCAACGCCGGCTGGATGACCGGCAAAACCTATCCCAAGTACCTGACCGACGAGCAGATTGCCACGCACTACCGCTCCGGCATCACTGAAGAGGCCGCCATGGCGCGCATTAAGGAAACCTACGGCGATCGGGCGCAGGAGGTTGTGGATGCTTACCTGAAGGCCTATCCCACGCACGAATTCAAGGATCTGCTGTATACCACCAACCGCAATAACACGATGGCCACCGCCATGGCGAACTATGGCAACGCCAATGTGTTCCAGTGCGTGCAGGCATACAACATGCCCTACATGGGCGGCACGACCGCGCAGCACACCGCCGGCGACATTCCTTACTGGTTCCGCACCATTCAGCACACCGACGCCAAGTTCATGATCTATGGCGACGAAGAGTGCGGCCTGAAGGTCAGCAACGAAATGTCTCAGGCGCTGGTAAACTTCTGCTACACCGGCAATCCCAGTCAGGATGGGCTGGAGTGGAACGCGTTCACCGTTGAAAACGGCGAGACCATGATCTGGGATCGCGTCAGCGAAGTACGCGGCTATCACGACAAGGCGTATATGGAGCTGATCGCCGAAATTCGTGCGGCTCAGGCTGCCGCCAAGTAAGGTTTTCCCATGTCCCTTCCGGCGCGCCGCAAGGCGCGCCGTTTTTTCTGCCTTCACGCAGAAAACTGTTCAATATGGAAATATTCTTGCCTCAGCATAGGTTCGAGCACCTCAACGCCACCCGGAAGCGAGCCGCAGAAAACAGCAAAAAGCGCCCCGATAATGCGCAAAAAGAAGCGTTTCAGGAAGGATTGGCACATGCTATACTGACAACACAAAATTCAATGGCAAAGCCCGTTGATAAAGAAGGAGGAACTTACTGTGAAAAAGCTCATGGGTATCCTGACGGCGCTGGTGTTAGCGTTGGGAATGGTTTCCGTCGCAGCCGCGGACGACACCAAAATTCGGATCGGCCTTTCTTTGAATTTGCAGGATGAAATGAACGTGAGAATGCAGCGCTTCTACGAAGAAGAAATTGCCGCCAACTATCCCAACGCCGAGCTGATTGTGACGAACGCGCTGGGCGATACCGCCCGTCAGCTCAACGACGTTGAAAGCCTGATTATGCAGGATTGCGACGTGATCGTGCTGCGCGCGATCGACGCCGACTCCGGCGTGGCCTGTGCGGAAGCAATCCACAACGCCGGCATCTTCTTAGTGCTGCACGACAGCTCTGTGAATACCGATGTATGGGACGTTCGCGTTATGGGCGATCAGCTCGATCACGGCAAGGCGATTGGCGACTACATTGCCAAGTATCTTGCGGAGGATGAAACCCGCGTCGTCAACATGGGCTACATCCATGGCGGCACAACAGAAAACATCATGAAGCGCGAAATGGGCATCTACGAAACCTGCAAGAGCGACCGGCTGCATACCATCGTAACCGGCTGCGCCACATGGAACGCCGAAAAAGCCATGGCGTTTGCCGAAGACTGGCTGCAAACGTATCCTGAAATCAACTGCATCGCCGCCGCCTCGGATGAAATGGCGATCGGCGTTATTCAGGCGCTGGAAGGCGCGAACGTGGATATGGATAAGTTCCTTGTGTTCGGCGTTGACGGCACTGAGGCCGGTCAGGAATACATCCGCTCCGGCGAGCTGGACGCAACCTCTTATCAGGATGTGCCTAAGGCCGTTTCAAAGATTCTGGAAGTGTGCGTCGGCCTTGTAAACGGTCAAACCTTCGACAAGGAAATCAATCCTCAAAACTACTTCCCCATGACCATCGATAATATTGATGAATTAGTTGGCAGCGCCGCTAAATAATCAATAAACAGAAAAACAAACGACTGGCCGCGTTCATTTGAATAGCTCCAAAGCTTGAGGATGAAACGCGGCCAGTTTTTTAAGGGGGCGGATCCAACCTATGGAGCAACAGCGGCAACCGATTCTATCAGTCAATAAGGTGTGTAAAAACTTTCCCGGCGTGCGCGCCTTAGATCATGTGGACTTTTGCGTATATCCGGGAGAAGTTCACGCGCTGATTGGAGAAAACGGCGCAGGAAAATCCACCTTGATGAAAATCATTTTGGGCTCCTATTCCATGACAAGCGGTTCAATGCTTTTCAAAGGAGAGCCTTATGCGCCCGCTTCGCCGCACGAAGCGCTGCAAAAGGGCGTCTCCATGATTCATCAGGAAATCAGCCTGATACCAACCTTTACCGTAACGGATAACATTTGGATCGGCCGCGAGGATCGCTTCTCCAAAATGAAAGGAATTTATCATCGGACGGCGCAGCGAGCCGCAGCGCAGCAGATATTGGATCAGTTCGGCCTGAACATCAGCGCGGATGCGGAGGTTTCGCGTCTTTCGGTGGCCGAAATGCAGATGGTTGAAATTGCCCGCGCGGTTTCCTATGATTCCGACATTGTGATTATGGATGAGCCGACCTCGGCGCTCACCAACGATGAAATCGACAAGCTGTATGAAATTATCACCGATTTGAAAAAACGCGGAAAAAGCGTTATTTTCATTTCACATAAGCTGGAGGAAATCTTCCGCATTTGCGACAGCGTTACGGTTTTCAGAGACGGGCAATTCATTTCCCGTCATCCGATCACAGAAATAACGCAAAGCCAGTTGGTCAGCCTGATGGTCGGCCGCGAAATGAAGGATATCTACCCCAAGGAAAGCGTGAAGATTGGCCAGCCGGTGCTTGAAGTAAAGAATTATTCGCGTCAGGGAAAATTTGAGGATGTGAGCTTTACCGTTCATGCCGGTGAAATACTGGGCTTTGCCGGCCTTGTCGGCGCGGGACGTACGGAAATTGTGCAGGCAGTGTTCGGTATCGATCCCAAGGATACGGGCGAGATGTACATGCACGGCAAGCCGATTCAAGTACATAACGTATCGCAGGCCATTGAGAACAAGATGGCCATGGTCACGGAAGACCGTCTTCGCCGCGGCTCCATTCATCTGTTGTCCGTCCTGTGCAACACCACCATCGCCTATCTGGACAGGGTAACGCGTCATGGCTTTATCGATAAAAAGCAGGAAGCGGCGGACGGCGGAGGCATGGTAAAGCTTTTATCGGTCAAAACCCCTTCGCTCAATACGGAAATGACGCTTCTTTCGGGCGGCAATCAGCAAAAGGTCATCATCGGCAAATGGCTGCTGACCGATCCGGAGGTGCTGATTCTGGACGAGCCGACCCGCGGCATCGACGTAGGCGCAAAGGCAGAAATCTATCGACTGATCGGTCAACTGGCCAGGCAGGGAAAAGCAATCATTATGGTATCCTCCGAATTGCCGGAGCTTATGGGGATCAGTGACAGGATCTGCGTCGTAAAAAGCGGCAGGATCGTCGCCGAATATGATCGAAACGAATTTGATCAGGAAAAAATCATGATGAGTGCGTTTGGCGTAAAGCAGAATGGAGGAGAAAACGCATGACAACGGTACAAGCGAAAAACAGAAAAAGCAATTCTGCCATCGTAATGTTCTTTTTAAACAATAAGGCGCTGCTGCTGATGCTGCTGATAGCGGCGATTGCGCTTATCAGCACGGGCGGTCGTTTTGGCAGAATCCAGAATATCGACAACGTAACGCGCCAGGTTTCCGTATTGGCGATTGTCGGCGTGGGCTATACCATCATCAGCGCCGGCGGCCTGCTGGATCTGTCCGTCGGCGAGGCCATCAGTCTTGCAGTCGTTACTTACGGCACCCTGAACAAAATCGCGCCCATCTGGGTCAGCATGCTGGCGGCAATCGCCGCGGGCGCCATAACCGGCGCTGTCAACGGTTTTATGATTCGCCGCTTCAAGCTTCCGCCCTTCGTGCTGACGCTGGCAACAGGTCAGGTGTTCAAAGGCATCGCGCATATCATTACCAACGGCGCGTCCATCCTGCAAAAGAACGAAACGGTCAAGTTCATCGGTCAAGGGCGTTTGTTCGGCTTCTTACCCTTCCCGTTTATTATCGCGGTCATCATGATGCTTCTGGTTGCAATCCTGCTGAATAAAACGCTATACGGCCGGCATCTGTTAGCTGCAGGCGGCAATGCGGAGGCGGCGAACGTATCCGGCATTCGCGTGAACAAGGTGAAAATTTCCGCCCATGTTATCGCAGGCGCGATCTATGGCGTAGCGGCGATTGTGCTGACCGGTCGTGTCGGCAACGCCATTCCCACCGCGGGCGACGGCTATATGATGGACGCAATTTCCGCCGTGGTGATTGGCGGAACGCCCATGCACGGCGGGAAGGCCAAGGTCGTCGGTACACTCTTTGGCGTTTTACTTATCGGCATCATGAACAACATGCTGAATCTGCTGCGGGTAGACACCTTCTACCAGTGGATTTTTAAGGGCATTATCCTGATTGCAGCCATTCTGCTGGATGGGATGACCGAGGCTGTTATGGCGAAGCAGCGCGTCGCGATTCAGACGATTAGCAAGCAATGAGCAAAAAGCCAGTAAAACTGGAGGGTGAGGTTTTGAACAATGCTGAAGGAAAAACCGTTTTACCTGTCCGATGAGCAAATACAATGGGTCGACCAAACGCTGAAAAGCATGAGTCTGGAGGAGAAAGTAGGCCAATTGTTTTGCGTTCTTTATAAAAACGGAACGCAAGAGGAAATCGACCGCATCCAAAGCGTCCTATCGCCGGGCGGCGCCATGTACAGAACCATTCCGATCGAAAACGCGATTCAAGTTACGCGAAGGCTGAATCAGGTAAACCGCATTCCGCCGCTGATTGCGGCAAACCTTGAAAAAGGCGGAAACGGCGTCGTCACGGAGGGTACGCTGTTGGGCTCTCCGCTGGAGGTTGCCGCCACGGACGATGTGGAAATGGCGGAAAAGCTGGGAACGGTCTGCGGTCGGGAAGGAAGGGCCGTCGGCGCCAATTGGTCCTTCGCGCCGATTGTTGATATTGATGCAAACTTTCGCAATCCGATTACCAACACCCGCACCTTCGGCTCGAACCCGGAGCGCGTCAAGCGAATGGGAGCGGCTTATGTAAAAGCAATACAGAAGCTGGGGCTTGCCGCCTGCATCAAGCATTTCCCCGGCGATGGGCAAGATGAGCGCGACCAGCATCTGGTCACCAGCATCAACAATCTCAGCTGTGAAGATTGGGATGCAAGCTATGGTCAAATCTATGCGGAAGGAATTCGTCAGGGCGCGTTAACCTGTATGGTTGGTCATATCATGCAGCCGGCTTACAGCCGTTATTTCAATCCGTCGCTCAAGGACGACGAAATCCTGCCGGCGTCATTGTCCAAGGAGCTTGTGAGCGGCCTGCTTCGCGGCAAGCTTGGCTTCAATGGGCTGATCGTAACCGACGCGACCACCATGGCCGGTTATACCACCGCCATGTCCCGAAAAAACGCCGTTCCCGCGTCCATTGCAGCGGGCTGCGATATGTTCCTATTCTGTCGAAACCTTGAGGAGGATTACGGCTTCATGCTGCAGGGCGTAAAGGACGGAACCATTACGCCCGAGCGATTGGACGAAGCCGTTACGCGGATACTCGCAGCAAAAGCCGCTTTGGGGCTCAACGCCGCCGTAAAGCAGCCTGAGCTGCAGGAAGCCCAGACGGTGATCGGCTGTGCAGAGCATCTTGCATGGGCAAAGGAGTGCGCCGATAGGGCTATCACGCTTGTGAAGGAGGAGCCGGGCGTTTTGCCGATCACAAAGGAAAAGTATCGGCGGGTGCTGTGCTATCCGATTGAGGCAACCGGCGGATTCAGCCAATACAGGGTAAGATCCGGCGCATGCGAAAGGGTGTTTGACGGCCTGCAAAAGCTCGGCATTGAGGTCACGGTTTTCACGCCGCCGCAGGGAAGCGAAGGATTTACGCCGCCCGTGACGGACATAACCGAGCAATACGATCTGATTCTCTATGTCGCCAACCTTGCCACCAAGAGCAACCAGACGGTGGTTCGAATCGAGTGGGAGCAGCCTATGGGCGCAAACTGCATGCACTACCTAAACGATGTGCCAACAGTATTTGTGTCGCTGGAAAACCCGTATCATCTGCTGGACGTACCACGGGTCAGAACCTATATCAACACTTACAGCTCCAATGATGCGGTGCTGGAAAGCCTGCTGGAAAAGCTGACTGGCCAATCGGCGTTTCAAGGCGTAAGCCCGGTGGATCCGTTTTGCGGAAAATGGGATACGCACCTATAAAGCTTTGCGAAAAAAGCATCCCATGCCGCTCGCCTCAAAACGCTTTTATAAAGCTGCGAAACGCCAGGCTGCGTTCACTTTTGCCGCAAGCACAATTTCCTCGGCGTATCTGTCGCACGCTGCCATTTGAAACGGCAGTACAGGGAACGGGGGGGCGAAAACTTTGCGCGGTATCATATTTGATCTGGATGGCGTCATTTGCTTTACGGATGAATACCATTATCAGGCATGGAAATGCTTGGCAGACGAACTGGGAATTCGCTTCGACCGTGAAATCAACAATCGTCTGCGGGGCGTAAGCCGTATGGAAAGTCTGGAAATCATTCTGGAAAACAGCGATAAAGCCTATACGGCGGCAGAAAAAGAGGCCTTTGCGCAAAAGAAAAATGCAATATATCAACGTTTGCTCAGCAAAATGTCTTGCTCCGATTTATCAGACGAGGTGCACGATACGCTCTGTGCGCTGCGTTCTAAGGGGCACCTGCTCGCAATCGGCTCGTCCAGTCGGAACGCGCCGCTCATTCTGAAAAGAATTGGGCTGGAAAACTTCTTTGACGCGGTCGCGGACGGCAACAACATCTCGCGTTCAAAGCCGGATCCTGAGGTTTTTTTGAAAGCGGCAGATTTGCTGAGGCTTGCGCCGCAGGATTGTCTGGTCGTAGAAGACGCAAAGACCGGCGCGCAGGCCGCGGCAGCAGCCGGAATGCAATGCGCCTGCCTTGGCGACGCAGCGCGCCGCGACGCAGGAGATTATCAGCTCGCATCATTCGCCGACTTGCTGAAAATCTGCGCTGAGGACTGAGCAACTGCGCCTTCCCGCGAAAAACGGGCTATATAGCCCGTTCCAGACCGTCAAAAAGGCAGCGAACAAATCAGCGGGATGCAATGAAGGGCGGCCAGCCCTTCATTTTTGTTCGTACCGCCCGGCCTTGCCGGGCGGTCGGGGAGATTTTGCGGAGCGTTCGCGCAGCAACATCATTTCCGCAGCTTTTTTGTGATCTATGAAAGGCCGGATCACAAAACCAGCCCTCCTTTTAGTCGATCGCCGTAATGACCGGCGCCGTCCATGTCTTGAGTGCATCCATATCCGGCACATAGATGCGCATATACAGATGGAAGCCACCGTCCGCGACCGGGAGCCAGTTTGTCGTGTCCTCCGGCGCGTCCTTCGACAGGATCACATCCACAGAGCCGTCGGCATTCCTCTTCAACCCCGAACGGTCGTTGATACAGTAGCGGTCGATGGGATTATCGATGAGGAAATCATCGTCGCCGTATGCGGTGATCGACCAGAAGCCGCCGTCCAGAACCTGCGGATCGCTTTCAAAATGGAGCATATAGGACTTTTCTCCTGTCAGGAGATTTCCATCGGCATCCTTGTCCGTCTTGGGATACAGGGCGACCTCCACGGTATTGGCTCCAAGCCCGGCGATCGCCACCAGTGCGCGGTAGGCATATTCCGTACCGAAATCCCCGATCGGCGCGCCGAAATAGCTCCACTGCCCCAGCTTGTTTGAATACTTCATGCCCTCTGCCACAAGCTTCGGCCGAAGGCCCTGAAGCATCTTCTGCCAGCTTGCCTGAATATCCCCGGTCAGAACAGACGCGTCAAATCCCATGCCGGGGCCAACCTGGACCGCCGCCAGCTTTTCCAGTATTTCCGCATCGGCGGCGGACGGCGGATTGTTCTCCATCAGCGCGTTTGCCTTGCTGAAGAACGTGACCGGATCCAGCGAAAGCACTTTGTTGATGGGGACATAGCTGTTTTCCTCCTGATAGCTCCCCTTCGGGGGCTGGTACGCGCCTCCGCTCAGGTAGGCGGAAAGCGGCAAAAGCTGCATCTGCGCCTGAATGGCATATACATTCGGAAGATCCGCCTCGCCGGAGAGCACCGTTCTGGTGATGGACCACGCCATAGCGGTAGGAACATCGATGCGGGTCACGTCCTCCGGCAGGTCACCGCTCCAATTTGCGCGCGTGATCGCATAGGCTCCGGCACGGTCGAGGACAGCGGCGGTATTCGTCCACGCGTCAAGCACCTGCACCTTGCAGAAGCGATCCGTTTCCGGCAGCACATAGACCATCGGCTCCTCGCTCAGGTCGTACCACACCTGCGAATAAATGGTGTCCACATTGGGACTGACCACGTTTTTGAACTGCGCGTTGGCCAGCGCTACGCCGTGCATGAACTGATTGACAGGCGCCTTGCCGGGCACGGCTGCCTCCGTATTCGTTGCGGAGGTCTTCGTTGCGTCCATCAGCACCAGCGGAAATGCGTAAATGTAAGCCTTTTCGATGGTTTCCCACACGTCTCCGGCAGGCGGAGCCTCCTCCGACCTGGCAGTTCCTGCATAACAGGACAGCAGCATGGCCATGCAGAGCAGCAGTGTTGCGATTTTCTTCATATTTGTTTTCCTCCTTATATGATATGGAACAGCTTGATCGGCAGTCGATTCCTTGCCGGTTTCCCTTACGGCTCGATCATACCTGCTGCTCATTTAAAAGAGAACGGGAGGCTCTCCTCCGGCAATTTCGTTCCTTCCGCTTCGCACCAGCGCAGGATCATCTCCTGTACAATGCGAAGCTCCTCGGTGTAGTCCGCATTGCTGCGGCTGGCCCAAACGACCCCCTGCGCGTAGCGCTCCGCCATGGACAGCATCCCGACGGCAACAACGGAAAACAGCACGTCCTCTGAAACGTCCGTGCGAATGCTGCGATCCTCCCGCGCACGCAAATAGGCTGCGTGAAAAGCGGCCCGAACGGGCTGCAGCGGGCCCAGATGCGCCTGCAGATTTTTCATCTGCGTGCGCTGACGGCAAATGAAGGCCTTGTAGTTTTCGCTGAAGCGCAGCAGCGCAGGCTGTCTCAGATAAAGGCTGATCGTCCAGTCCGTGTAATAGCGGATCATCTCATAGGCGGTGAAATGCAAGAGCTTTTCCATGCCGCACTGCTCTGCCGCCAGCGCCCATTCCCTGCTCCATGCCGCCGCGCTGATGGCAACGACCAGCTTTTCCTTGGTCTGGTAGTACTTGAACAGCGTCGTCGGCCCTACGCCGGCCGCCGCCGCGACAGCGTTCATGCTGACCGATTCGATCCCCTGCGCGGAAAAAAGCGCGAGCCCCGCCTCCAAAATCCGCGTTCTTCTGCGGGATTCTTCCCGCAGATCCTTTTCAGCGTTCCTCGGCACAGATCGGCCCCCATTCTGAATTGTCCACAAAAGAAGCGGTGCTTCGCTTGTTATTATACAGCAGACGCCCGGATTGTCAACTGCCTTTTAGATCGGAACCCTTGCATCGGGCGCAGGTTTGTCCAACATAGTGGACGGCGAGGTTCGCGGGATACCTCCGGCGGAGGAGTCTCATGGGCGGGCTGTTAGAGCGGCGGTTGCGGACAGGG
>OIZL01001831.1_pt1 | contig 10650 bp, 9 predicted proteins | sample 1588541 | NCBI WGS metagenome assembly OIZL01 (sample SAMN03283285) | human gut metagenome | biome: human-associated habitat; material: feces | host: Homo sapiens | place: Peru | collected 2012 | reverse complement strand
ATGGACTTTATAGTTTTAAAGATAAATATCCAAATGAACTATCTGGTGGTATGAAACAAAGACTAGCTCTTATTAGAACACTTGCTTGTAATCCTGATATATTACTTTTAGATGAACCATTTGGTGCTTTAGATTATCAAACAAGATTAAAAGTTAGTAATGATGTTTACAATATAATAAAAGAAGAACAAAAAACAGTATTAATCGTAACACATGATATTAGTGAAGCAATTTCTATGTGTGATAAAATAATAGTTCTTTCAAATAGACCTGCTGTTATTAAAAATATACATACAATTACTTTACAAGATAAAAAAGGTCCAATTGAAAATAGAAAAGATCCATTATTTAGAGAATATTATGACTTAATATGGAAGGAAATTGATAATAATGAGTAAAGAACAAAAAGACTTTTTAAAAAAGATTAAAAGAAATAAAATAATTATTCTTATGACTCAAATATCAATATTCATACTATTCATACTTATATGGCAAATACTATCAAATAAAAACATAATTAATACATTTATAACTAGCTCACCTAAAAAAATACTTATAACTATTAAGAATTTATATATTCAAAATAATTTATTTACTCACATATTTGTTACTGTAAAAGAAACATTAATATCATTTATAATAACAAGTATACTATCATTATTAATATCAATTATACTTTATAATCATAGTTTTATTGCTAAAGTATTAGATCCATATCTCACAATATTAAATAGTCTTCCAAAAGTAGCACTAGGCCCTATCATAATAATATGGATAGGTGCTAATATAAAAAGTATTATATTAATGGCTATACTTATCTCATTAATAGTAAGTATACAAACAATATATAGTGGATTTATAAGTACAGATAAGTTAAAGATAAAGTTATTAAAAACGTTTGGTGCATCTAAAAAAGATATATTGTTAAATGTAGTATTACAAGAAAATAAAAAGACAATACTAAATACATTTAAGATAAATATATCAATGTGTTTAATAGGCGTAATTATGGGAGAGTTCTTAACTTCTAAAGCAGGAATTGGTTATTTAATATTATATGGTTCACAAGTATTTAATTTAGATTTAGTAATGACAGGTGTATTCTTATTAACAATAATTTCAATAATAATGTACAAAGTCATATCAAAAAATACAGATAAATGATTCTGTATTTTGTTTTTTAAATGTTTTTTATAATTCCATGTTGTTTTCTAAATCAAATTTAACTTTTTCAATAATACCAGAAGCATTAATAACATTATTAACAGAAGTTTCACGAGCGATTTGTGCGAAATTTTCAAAAGTTAATTTAGGATTTACTTCGAGTGCTAAAGCAAACATTCCAGATACTTTAGGAATAGACCAACTAAAAGAAGTATTACCATGATACATATAATCTTTATTACTTCCCCAAAGCGGAACCATCTCACTACTTGGAACCATTACTTTTGATTCATGTAAGGCATGATTATCTTGTTGCCAATCACTTAAGTAATATGTTCCATTATTTAAATCAGTATTTACAGTTGTAAAATATTTAGAAAATTCATCACTATCTATAACATAACATCCTGTTTCTTTAAGTTTTTCTTTAATAAAAGCAAATTCATTTTCAAGATTAGATGCTTTAGCATATCCACTTGAAATATTTACGATTTGTGTATTTTCACCACTTAAATTTTTATTATATATTTCTACTAATCTATCATAAATAAGTTTTCCATAAAGCGCTCTTGGATTATCGCCTACTAGTTCAGGATGACTTTCAAAATAATCAGGATTAACATCATAAAAACTAACATTAGCATTAGGAGCAACTCCTATATTTTTACCAATTAAATATGATAAAACTATTTCACCATGATAGTGGTCTCCACGTGAACCATAACTTTCATAATAATTTTTAATTTTACCATCAATTTCAATAGGAGTATTAACAAATCCATTATCAATAACAGCAATATTTACACCTTCCCCAGTTATGCCGCTTTTATGAACTGAATCTATATCAGGTGTTGTTTTATAATAATTAGAATTAAATTTAAATGGATTCTTTTCTGGAAATCTAGTAAGTGTAGAATAATTAACTTGTCTTACAACTTCATCGCTAAAGTCGCCAGCAAATCTTTTGTTACTTAAATCACTAAAAGAAAATCCCCATCTTCTAAATATTTCATTTTTTAAAGCATACTTAAGCCATTCTTCATTAATGATATCTGGAATCATATCATCTGTTAAGTTTCCCATGGCTAATTTTTTATATTTATCAATATCGTACATAACTTTACCTCTATTAATTACATTATAATATACTAAATGGACTAAATCAATTATCTTATCATACACTAATTAATATAATAATATAGGAGGAAAAATAAAGAATGAGAAATAATTGTAATTTAATGCCACCAACATATACTTGTTATGGACCTACTGGACCTACTGGGCCTACTGGACCAAGTGGTGGAGCAACAGGTGCTACAGGACCTACTGGACCTACTGGTGCAACAGGACCTCAAGGACTTCAAGGTATAACTGGAGCGACTGGACCTACTGGCGCAACAGGGCCTCAAGGACTTCAAGGTATAACTGGACCTACTGGACCTACTGGCGCAACAGGTCCTCAAGGACTTCAAGGTATAACTGGAGCGACTGGACCTACTGGTGCAACAGGGCCTCAAGGACTTCAAGGTATAACTGGACCTATTGGACCTACTGGCGCAACAGGGCCTCAAGGACCTCAAGGTATAACTGGACCTATTGGACCTACTGGTGCAACAGGACCTCAAGGACTTCAAGGTATAACTGGAGCAACTGGACCCACTGGCGCAACAGGTCCTCAAGGACTTCAAGGTATAGCTGGAGCGACTGGACCTACTGGCGCAACAGGTCCTCAAGGACTTCAAGGTATAACTGGAGCAACTGGACCTACTGGACCTCAAGGTGAAACTGGTGCTGCTGGTGAAACTGGTGCTGCAGGACCTACAGGGCCAACTGGACCTCAAGGAGAAACAGGTGCTGCTGGTGAAACACCTACTCTTTCAATTGGAACAATTACAACTGGTGCACCTGGTACAGAAGCAACTGCTTCAATAACAGGAACAGCACCTAATTATGTTTTAAACTTAACTATTCCACAAGGACCTACAGGACCAACTGGACCTACAGGACCTACAGGACCAACTGGACCTTCTGCTTAATGAAAAAATATAAAGTATGTGTATATGCCATATGTAAAAATGAAGAAAAGTTCATTGAAAAATGGTATAACAGTATAAAAGAAGCAGACTATATATGTGTTTTAGATACAGGTTCAACTGATAACTCAATCAAAAAATTTAAAGAATTAGGAATTAAAGTAAGAAAGAAAATTATCAATCCATGGAGATTTGATATAGCAAGAAATGAATCATTAAAATTAATACCTAAAGATACAGATATATGTATATGTCTAGACCTAGATGAAGTTATGCTGCCAGGATGGAAAGATGAATTATTAAAACTATGGAATAATAATATAACAAGAATAAAATATTTATACAACTGGAAACTAGATGAAAAAGATAAACCATTAATAAGTTTTTATGCTGATAAAATACATGCATATAATAAATATATATGGACACACCCAGTACATGAAGTACTAAAGCCTATCTCAAATGAAAATATAATTCAAACAGACAAAATAATTATTAACCACTACCCTGATCAAGCTAAATCAAGAAGTTCATATCTAAAATTACTAGAATTATCTGTAAAAGAAGATCCTAATGATGATAGAAACTTACACTATTTAGGTAGAGAATACATGTACTACAAAAAATGGAATAAATGCATAGATACATTAATTAAACATCTAAATTTAAAAACATCAACATGGAAAGATGAAAGAAGCGCTTCAATGAGATATATAGGAAGATGCTACATAGCACTTAAAAGATACAATGAAGCAGAAATGTGGTATAAAAAAGCTATCAATGAAACACCATATTTAAAAGAACCATATGTTGAATTAACAATGCTATACTATAGTTTAAAACAATATAAAGACGCTATTAAATATGGTAAAAAAGCATCAAAAATAACTAACCCTAATCTAACATATATAAATGAAATATTCACAAAAGACGAAACACTAGATGATATATTAAGTATCTGCTACTACTATGATGGCAATAAAAAAGAAGGTTTAAAACATATAAACAAAGCATTAAAAATAAATCCAAATAATGAAAGAATTATCGCAAATAAAAAGTTTTTTGAATAAACTTCAAAGAACTTTTTTAAATATTTCCATGTTCATTTTCTAAACTTAATAATTTACTTCTAAGTAACATTAATCTAAATAACTTAAATATATCATAAGAAACAATGCCTAATGATGGAATTAATATTGCGATTAACCAACCACTCTTAGATGCAAGGAAGAATTGAATTCTACCAAGTTGTGGAATCTTAAAATATACTTTTCCAACAACATTACTTGCTTTTACCTTTTCATCATCTGCTTTAGGATTAGCATCTCCTTGAACAGTAAATAATCTTCCATTACCATCATTCTCATCTATATTAATAATTCTATGTGTAATAGGTGTTCCACCAAAGAATGTATTTTCAGAATAGAATGTAATTATATCACCTTTCTTTAAATTATTAGGATCAATTCTTTTTACAAAAGCAACATCATATACATCAATTGTACCAGTCATACTAGGACTTATAATAGTGAATAATCCAAATAATGGTGTTTTACCTTTTGCTTTACATATTTTTCCATCAATAACATAGAATACTAAAAATGAACCAATCATTACTAATATAATAATTAAAGTATAACTTATTATATTTGAAATCATATGTAAATGTCTTTTAATTTTAGTCTTTTTATCTTCTTCCATATATCTCACTTCACCTATTCATAGTCTTTTTCTACAACAATTTTAGCAATAAATATTTTACCAGATAAATAATTTTGATCTTTTCCATTTTCTTTTAATCTTATTGTTAACTTATAATCATGTAAAGTTTCAGGAGTTATAATAGCATGTCCTAAAACAGTAGTAGTAACAGGAACAGATTTTTCACTTACATTTACTAAAGTATTATTAGAAGGATTATTATTTGCTGTACCTGTAAGTTCATATGCAAAATTTTCATCTTCTTTATCTATTAAAGGAGTTACAACTTCTAATTTTATTTTATATTTACCTAACGTATCAGTACTATAATTTTCAATTGAAAAGTTCATAGACTTTTCGAAACCAGGTTCTATGTCAGCTACATTAATTTCTCCTGTTTCTTTATATCTCATTAACATATTAGCAGTTTTAATAACAACACGTGTTTCATCACCATTTTTAATTTTTTTAACATAATAAGCATATGAAGTTCCAATAAGCATAGCAAGCATTACAATTAATACTAATATATATATAATTGTATTAGATTTTGATGTATTATCATTTTCCATATCACAGCCTCCATACTATATATATAATATCAAAAAATTATGAAAGATACAATAATTTTCACATTCAATTTTATTTTAATAGTAAATTAAATGTAATATATTTTCTCAAAATAAAAAGTAGTTATTGTAACTACCTTTATTTGACTTTATTATTCAGTAATACCAGTAATAGTGTCATCTTTTAAAGCAACATTAATCTTTGCTCCAAACTTAGCACCTTGAGCAGCATTTTGATCTTTATTAGTTTCAGCAAATTGGATTTTATAAGTATAAGTATGCTTTTCATATCCAATTAAAGAACCATTACCTAAAATTTTACTTGCTTTAGGTACTGCTTCTTTAGCAACTGTAACTAAAGTTCCTGCTCCAGAAGTCTTATCACTTACACCAGATAACTCATGAGTAAATGCACCATCAGCAACATCAGTTAAAGTGTTAGTATCAATAACAAGTCCAATTTTGTACTCAATAGTTTCAGTAGCAGCTGAATCAGTATTAGCAACTGTAAAAGTTTTAACTTCTTGTGGAGAAGTTTCTGGTCTAATATTATTCATAGTAATAGCAGCACCATCTGTATATTCAACACTACCTAACTTAGCAGTAGTTACAACGATACTTGATGCATTAGCATTACCAGTTACAGAAATACTGAACCATGCAAATGTAGCTCCGACAATAGCAACTAATAATGTTGCAATACCAATAACTGATAGAAATATTGTTTGACCTTTATTATTGTCCATCTTTCGTATCCTCCTTTACAATATAATCATAGCATTATTTTTTTACAATTTCAATCCATTTTTAAAATTTTTATGATAAAATATTTTATGTGATGTATATGAGAGAAAAATTAAAAAAATATTTACCCGAAGTATTGGCATTTATAATACCAATATTAATTATGTTAATAGCATGTCTATTTACAGAAAACTTTCCTTTAGGAGATCAGATACTATCAAAATATGATGGCTACTACCAATATGCTGGATTCACAAGTTACTATAAAAATGTATTACTCGGAAAAGAAAGTTTGTTTTATTCATTCAAAGGTTCACTTGGATATAACTTCTATGCGACTGCTATATATTATTTATTTAATCCAACTAACCTATTATGTATATTTAGTACAAGTGAAACAATATTTGAATATTACACATTTATTATATTCTTAAGAATAGGTCTTTCAGGCATAACAATGTGTAAGTATCTAAAATATAAATTCAAGAATCAATCTAATCTAAGATATGCAATATTTAGTATCGCTTATGCTTTAATGGCATATAACGTATGTTACTTCTTTAACTATATGTATTTTGATACAGTAGTTCTATTCCCAATAGTAATGCTTGGTCTTGAAAAACTAATATTTGAAAGAAAAAATAGATTATATATAATATCACTTACTCTATCAATAATATCTAATTTCTATATAGGTTATATGGTATGTATATTTTCATTATTATATTTTATTTATAATGCAGTAATATATAAATTAGATAAAAAAGTCATTAAAGACTTTATAATATCAAGTTTACTTTCAGGATTTATGTGCATGATAATTATTATTCCAGAAGCAAAAGAACTTCTAAAAGGAAAAGCATTACTTTATGCTGACAGTAGACAAACAAATTACATACATTTTAATTTTAATTTCATCAATATATTTTATAAATCATTCCCAGGTTCAACAACATCCGACGATTTAAAATATGGTACTGTTAATATATACGTATCACTTTTAGTAACAGTTCTTGTACTAAAATATTTCTTCAATAAAAATATATCTAAAAGAGAAAGAATTGTTACATTAATATTTGTATTATTTTTCTTATTAAGTATTAGTTTTAATCTTATTGATTATGCATGGCATTTATTTCAAAGACCAATATGGTATCCTAATAGATATATATTTACGTTTTCATTCTTTTTAATAATGATTGCTATGAAAGAATTAATAAATATTCAAAAGAAAGAAAATACTAAACTAAATATAGCAACAATTATTATATATCTATTATTAACAATATATCCAATAATGCATATTAAATTCTATTTACAACCTCTTAAATTAGTATCATATATACTAAGTGTAATACTTCTATTACAATATACATTCTTACTAAATAATAAAAATGCTAAATATCTTATAGTAATATTATTCTTTATAGAAATAACTTTTAATACAATAATAACTCAAAAAGAATTACCTAAAATATCAACATTAGAATATTATAAAATGAATAATGAAGTTAATAGAAATGCAGTAAATCATATAGAAGAATTAGAAAATAAAGATAATAATTTTTATAGAATGGAATTAGGTACAAGTGATATCTATAATGCACCTTCTCTATATAATTATAATGGTATAAATCATTTTAATTCAGTAAGAAATGCAAGAGTATTAAACTTCTTAAAGAAATTCAATTATAAAGTAAATGATAATGCTAATGTTATATTTAATAATGATAATCCATATATGACATCTATACTTGGTGTTAAATATATAAATGGTAACACAGATGAATTATATTATGAAAAAGTATATGACACTAATCCATATATATATTTAAATAAAGAAGCATTAAGCCTCGGATATATGGTTTATAATAAAGAATATGAAACAACAAATAGTACATATAAAAACACTGAAAATCTAATTAATTCAATGTTAAATACTAATTATGAAAGATATAGTAATGTTGAAACTAAAATGTATAATTATGAGATTAAAAAAGAAGATAATAAAACATATGTAATACCAAAAGAAGACTTCTATGTTGAAATAAATAATAAAGCAGATAAAAGTATATTCCTTATACCAAGTAAGAATATAACATTCATTGGTTATTATAAATTATATATTAATGACAAAGAAATAGAAAATGTAGGTAATTATCAAACACCAATATTCATTAATAAAAATGATAAATATAAAATTATAGTAAGATCAAATTCATCTAAAATAGAAATTAATTCATTAAAATGGTTTCAAATAGATTATGATAAATATATTGAAGCAATAAATGAACTTAAAAAGAATGAACTTAATATAACAAAATATAATAAAGATAGTCATATAGAAGGAACTATAAATGTCAATAATGATAAAAATGTATTCTTCTTATCTGTTCCATATGATAAAGGATGGAATATTTATATTGATAATAAAAAAGTAAATTATGAAAGATGTTATGATGCATTTATATGTATAGATTTAGAAAAAGGTAATCATAATATAACAATGAAGTATATTCCAGAAGGATTCATAATTGGACTTATCATTTCAAGTTTATCATTTATAATAACAATAATTTATACAAGAAAAAAATAATAGCAGACTCAAACTATTATTTTTATTTTACTTAATATCTTGTAGTCAATCTAATTATTATGATACAATTTTTCTAGTAAGGACATAATTATGAAAAAAAGAAATATCAATATTGATTTAATAAAGTCTATAGCAGTTTTTTTAGTGATTTCAGTACACTTCTTTTTAAATACAAAATTTTATAATATGAAAGTAACTGAAATAAATATGTTCATTGGTATATTTTTTAGAACTATGTTTATGATATGTGTACCATTATTTATGATAACAACAGGTTATCTTATGAAAGATAAAAAATTAAATAAAAAATATTATATAGGTATTTTTAGAGTATTAATTACATATTTATTAAGCTCCATTACTATTTTAACTTATCTAAAAATATACAATAATGAACCTTTTGATATAAATTATATTTTAGAAAAGATATTAACATTTAGTTGTGGTTATTCATGGTATATAGAAATGTATATAGGATTATTTCTTTTAATTCCTTTTATAAACTTAATATATAACAATTTAAAAAGTAAAAAACAAAAACAATTACTTATATTAACAATGTTAATACTAACATCATTTCAAGGTATATTAAATATAAAATACATTATTATTCCAGATTGGTGGATTAATTTATATCCATTAACATATTACTTTATAGGTTGCTATTTAAAGGAATATAAAATTAATATTAATAAGTATGTAAATATATTATTATTTTTTAGTTTAATAGTATTATCAAGTTATATAAATATTATATTTTCAAAAGGAGATTACTTTAAAAATGAAATATATAATAATCGTGGAAGTATATTTAATGTTTTATCAGCTGTATTATTTTTTATATTTATCATTAATTTAAATCTTAATAAAATGCCAAAAGTAATATCAAAAATAATTACTAAATTATCTAACCTATCACTTGGAATATACTTACTTTCAGTAATACCAGATAATTTACTATATTTTCATATTTTTAAAGATACAAATCTTTATTCTTTTAAAGGATATTTTACTATAATACCATTAGTATTTATATTATCAATAGTACTATCAATTATAATAAATGTAATTTATAAATTGATAGATAAATTTATAATTCAAAAAATATTAAAAAAAATAATAGTCGATTAAAACTATTATTTTTGTTTAACAATTATTTTAATTTTAGCATCAAATACTTTTCCCATATCAATATCTTGATTCTTTCCAGTATCTTTGAATTCAAAATTAAATGTCCATTCATATGATGTTTTCGCAGGTATTATAACTTCTTTTATAATATCAGTTTCTTTATATGGTGCTCTAGCATTATTAATAACTTTTGTTTTATCTCTAGTAACACTATAATATAAATTATTTGTATTAGTAAATGTATTAGTAACATTAATCCATTTCATACTTATCGTTTGAATTGTATCAGTAGTATTAGTTAATTTAAATTTTTTAGTACCAGTCCACCCAGGAGCAATGTTAGATACATCATAGTCACTACTATCAAGTGTTAAAACGTAAACATCACCTTCATTAATGTCAACATCATCAGGTTTATCTTCACAGTTTGTATCACATTTTCCATCTCCATTAGTGTCACATTTCTTATCACAAATTCCATCCCCATCAGTATCACAATTTAAGTCACATTTGCCATCGTTATTTGTGTCACAATTCAAATCGCATTTGCCATCTTTATTAGTATCACAATTTAAGTCACACTTACCATCATTATTAGTATCACAATTTAAATCGCATTTTCCATCATTATTAGTATCACAATTTAAATCGCATTTTCCATCATTATTAGTATCACAATTTAAATCGCATTTTCCATCATTATTAGTATCAC
>OIZL01001829.1_pt1 | contig 10658 bp, 7 predicted proteins | sample 1588541 | NCBI WGS metagenome assembly OIZL01 (sample SAMN03283285) | human gut metagenome | biome: human-associated habitat; material: feces | host: Homo sapiens | place: Peru | collected 2012 | reverse complement strand
CATTCAATGTCTGTTTGATCTCCGAATGTACAGCACATTACAATACCTGTACCTTTATCTATTGCAACTTTCTCATCGCCAATAATCGGAACATTAACGTTGATTACTGGAATATGGGCTGTTTTTCCGATTAAATGCCTGTTTTTCTCATCACTAGGATTTACGAATACACAGACAATAGCAGGCATCAGTTCTGGTCTCGTTGTAGCAATAGTGAATTTTTCACCGTCTTCAACTGTTTCAAAATTTACATAGTTAAATGTTGTTTTAATAGTTTTTGTTTCTAATTCAGCCTGAGCAATAGATGTTAAACATTCATTACACCATAATGCAGGACTTTCCTTGTGATAGCAATGTCCTTTTTCAATTAAATCCAAAAATGAATTTTGACTTATTTTAATTGTAGATGGACTTACTGTTTTATAACACATGTTCCAATCTGTACTTACGCCTAACTCTGAAAATAAATTTTGGAATTCAGTCTCATACTTGTTCGTTGTTTCGTAACATAATTCAGAGAATTTTTCTCTACCAATCTCATGCGCTTTTTTGCCTTGTTCTTTTTCAACCAATCTTTCACTTGGCAATCCATTATCATCAAAGCCAAATGGATAAAAGACATTATATCCGCTTATCCTTTTATATCGCGCAATCATTTCAGCTTGCGAATAGGAAAATATATGCCCGATGTGTATTTTCCCATTAACTGTTGGAGGTGGTGTATCTATAGAATACACTTCCCTTTGATCAGGCTTAAACTCATATATTTTATTCTCTTTCCAATAGTTTAGCCATTTTTGCTCTTTTTCAAGCGAATCATACTTCTTGTCTAACATTTTTAATTCCTTCCTTTCATAAAAAAGTTCATCCTATTTAAAGGATGAACTTAAAGTCCACGGTACCACCTTAATTCATATTATTATAATATGCAGCTTAATGCTTTAACGCAGCAGTACGTAATTTCTTACTTATATTTCAGAAAAAATGCTTCCAAGCTACCTTCAATTGCTTATTATGCAAATTCGCACCAACCATTTGCTCCCTGTTATAAATCGGCAATTTACTCCTCTTGTTCTTAGCAGTTGTATGTATTATATCAAACTTTCACTATATATTCAATAATATTTAGTGAAAAACTCTTGCTAATTATTTTTATTTTTTTCTAATGAGTTTCATTTCTTCTTCATCTTCTTGAATTAAAGTGTCAATCGAATCATTATTATAGCTATCTTCTATTTTACAGCCGATAATTGCTGCTTCTGTAGTATCACTTTTTTCTACATCGATTTGTTTAGCACGAGTGCAACTTTGTATATCTAAAATTGAGTCTCTTAAACACCTAATATTATCCATTGATGTTAATATTTTTAATTTCTCGATAGGATCTTTCATTGATAAATTGTGCTCGGTTTTATATTTACGAACTTCTCCAATTACTTTCTTCATTGCCTCACCAAATTCTACATATTTTTCGTCGTATGGTAAAATTGTAAATTCACTTGTAGAAAGAAGTTCGTTATCAAGTTTAGATTTATATAACTCTTGATAAAGATACTCTGTGATATGAGGTACAATTGGCGAATACATTTTTAATACTTCTAGAAATACAATTGACAATGTTTGTTGGGCTGCTTTCTTCGAATTCTCATATTCATTATCAGCATTATATAATCTTTCCTTTGCCATTTCTAGATAGTTATCGCATAAATCGTTCCAGAAAAATTTGTCGATTTCTTGTCTTGCCAATCCCATTTCATAATTTTCCATTTGTTGTTGATATTTTCTGAATGTTTCATGACACTTGGATATTAACCATTTATCGATAGATTGAAACTCTACATTTTGACTTAAATCTACATCTTTAATATGCATATCTACAAATTTAGCTGAATTCCATAACTTATTCATAAATCTTTTTGAACTTTCTATATCTTTTGTATCAAACCAAGTATCTGTTCCTAATTTATTTGATGCAGTCCAATATCTTATCATATCAGCACCGTAAGTATCTAATAAGTCATTAGGAGACATCTTAGCATTATTTTTAGATTTACTTATCTTTTCTCCTTTTTTAGCAAGTACAAACCCTGAAATCATTAAATCTTTCCAAGGCACTTGTCCGGTATGATATAAACTTTTTACAATTGAATAGAATGTCCATGTTCTTATTATTTCGTGTGCATGACTTCTCATGCTCATTGGATATAAAAATTTTCTTTCATCATCTTCGCCATATTTCATATTAATAAATGGTGACACAGATGATGTTGCCCATGTATCCATTACAGCTGTTTCAGGTATAAATTCTTTGCAGCCACACTTACAAACATCATGTGGGTTACGTTCTAATGGATTTAATGGTAATTCTTTATCTTCAGGAAGCAGTACATCTCCACATTCTTTACAGTACCATACTGGAAATGGTACTCCAAAATATCTTTGCCTTGATATACACCAATCCCATTTTAAATTATTAACCCAATCTAAATATCTAGTTTTCATAGATTCTGGATGCCAATTAATTTCATCTGCTGCTTTAATCAAATCATCTTTTATACTTAAAACGTCAATATACCATTGTGGAGAATTAATTATTTCTATTTCATTTCCACATCTTTCATGCGTACTTACAGAATGTTCAATTTTTTCGCTTTTTACTAATAAACCTTGTTTTTGTAATTCTTCAACAATTTTCATCCTTGCATCAAGTGTTTTCATGCCGCCAATTATAGCAACTTCTGGATTAATTGTTCCATCAGCTTGTATTATTTTCCTGATTGGAAGATTATATTCTTTTTGCCATTCCATATCAGTCTGATCTCCGAATGTACAGCACATAACAACGCCAGTACCTTTATCTATTGCGACTTTTCCATCTGCGATGATTGGGACTTGATTATTATATAGTGGAACAATGGCCGTTTTTCCTATTAAATCTTTATATCTTTCATCATTAGGATTTACAAATATTGCAACACATCCGCCTAAAAATTCAGGCCTTGTTGTAGCTATTTCTAAATCTTTATTGTCAACAGAAAAGTTAATATAATTGAAATAACTTTTTATATTTTTATTTTCAAGTTCTGCTTGTGCAATAGAAGTTTGACAGCAAGGACACCATAAAACTGGCATTTCCTTTCTATATGCTTTTCCTTTTTTTACTAAATCAATAAATGATCTTTGTGAAACTTTTCTAGACAATTCATTTATAGTATCATATCCTAAATCCCAATCAGCGCTAATTCCTAAACGCTTAAATAAATCTTGGAATTCCTTAATATATTTATCTTTTGTCGCAGTACACTTTTCAATAAATTCACTTCTAGGTAAATCTTTCGCAAATATACCTTCTTCTCTTTCAACTAATCTTTCTGTTGGCAAACCATTATCGTCGAATCCAAATGGATAATATACATTTTCTCCCTTTAATCTGTGATATCTAACTAACATTTCAGATTGAGTGAATGAAAATATATGTCCAACATGTAACTTTCCACTTACTGTTGGTGGAGGTGTATCAACTGAATAAATTGGCCTGTCATCTAACCCTTTAAATTTATAGGCTTTTTTTTCTTCCCATAATTTTTGCATTTCCTTTTCATTTTCAAAATTATATCTTTTCTCTAACATAAGTATTCCCCCCCTTAATTTTTTAGATTTTTATTTATTATAACATAAATTTAATGTTAGTCAACGAATTCATATAAATTTAATATCAAAATTGGTTGATTTTCCTTATCTTTTTTATTTTGTTGCATATATTAGAAAATTCATCAATTGTTATCGCTTGATTCTTGTCACATAATGCTTCATTAGGCTTATCATGAACTTCCACCATTATTCCATCACATCCTGCAGCAGTTGCTGCACAGCACATAGATTCAATCATATAATTATTACCAGCCGCATGACTAGGGTCTATAATTATCGGAAAATCAGAATATTTCTTTACGTATGGAATAGCTTGTAAATCAAGAACATTACGCGTTGAATTATCAAAACTTCTTATGCCCCTTTCGCAAACAATAATATTATTGTTCCCATTTTGCTTTATATATTCGCAAGCAGATAGCCATTCATTATAGGTAGCAGATAATCCACGCTTTAACATAACAGGCTTATTTAACTTTCCTACCTCTTTTAATAATTCATAATTGTACATATTTCTACTGCCGATTTGAATAATGTCTATAACATTCCCATATTTTTTTACTTGTTCTATTGTTAATAACTCTGTTATTATTGGTAATCCTGTTATCTTCTTAGCTTCTAACAAATATTCAACACCTTTATCTTGTAAGCCTTGAAAACTATTAGGATTTGTTCGAGGTTTAAATGCTCCTCCTCTTAGAACGTCTACTCCTATTTTTTTTAAAGATTTGGCAATTCTTATTATTTGTTCTTTTGATTCAACAGCACATGGTCCTGCAATAATCATAAAATCTTTTTTCATACTAACCAATCATTCCTTTCACATTATTACACATTATTTGCTATTTTGCAGAATAATTTTGCCTTTTAAGTTTTATAAGAAGTCAACTATAAATATGTAATCATTAATTTTATACTCTTAATTGCTTTTTAAATAATTATCTATATAATTAATTATTTTTTTCAATTTAATTTTATCAGTTTTAAATGCTTTTGGAATTTTTGTTCGAATTGGCATTTTTGTGCCTGCTTTCATACCTTCTTCTAAAAATATTCCCATAATAGGATTCACTTCAAGAACATATATCTTTTTATCCTCCTCTGATAAAATCATATCAACAATAGTTGTTGTTACATTAAGCGTTTTAGCTGCTTTTAATGCTATTTCTTTAAATTCTTCCGGTACTGTAATGTCTTCCATTGAGCCACCGGAGGAAATATTTGTTTTATATGTACCACATTTCCCACGACAATATGTTCCTATAACTTTGCCATTAAAAACTTCTACTCTATAATCGTGGAATTTAAAAGGAATATATTTTTCTAAATAATAATCTTTTGTAGATGCTTTTGTAGCTTCATAAAAATCACAAAACAATTCATAATTATCAATCTTAATTATTCCTTTACCGCCATGATTTGTTCGAGGCTTTACGATTACTGTTCCCCATTCATCTATAATTTTTTTCAATTCTTCTTTTGTTAATTTATTATTTATCAACATTGATGGTGGTACTAAAATACCATTTTTTCTTAAAAGTAAATTACTTATAACCTTATCTTTACAATAAATAAATGATTGATAATCATTAAAAACATGAACGCCTGATAATTCTAATAATCTTAATATATCATTTTGATACTGATTTTGCTCATCAGCATTCATGTGATAAAATATATCAACATCTGACAAACAGTATCCATCTTTTGCATAAACTTTTCCATTTTTTACATAACACTCTCGCATGTCGAAATCCGAATAGACTTCATATCCCATATCTTTTAATGAAGAAACAAGTTGTTTCTTTATGTTTATTCCATTGTCATTTTCATACATCCAAATACCAATTTTTTTCTTATTCATCACTTTACCTCCAAATATTTTTCTTCACCAAAATTGCGCATTGTTAAACCTTTTATACAAAATTCCATTAACTTTTCATTTGTAATTTTTTCATTCGTCTTTAAATATTTTAATATATCTTGATAATTACTACATATTCCAACATTAAATGCAATTAATTTAAATATATTTTCTTTTGATTGAGTACAATCACTTCTAATTTCTAAAGTACCATATTTTGTTAGTTCAACATTTCTATAAGATCTAAAATTAACAAGATCAGAATATGATGGTACTATATAACAAATTTTTCCACATTCATCTGTGGCCTTAACTCTTTTCTTATCAAGATATTTATTAAGTGGTTGCTTTACATCAAAAAGAAAGTACTTGTTATTTCTTTCAACAAAAAATAAATTTCTTTTAGAATAATCATCAATTATTTCTTCTAAGTTATTATAATGAGGATTTGTTCCTATATTTAATGGGCCAAAGTTACTTTTTTCCCATAAATATTTTCTACTATTTTTTAATTTTGTCTCTATCATAAACGAATTTGAAAACATATCTAATTTGTTATTTTCAACTTTCGACAACATATTTATCAAACCTACTATATTCTCCTTAGAAGAATTAATATGTGTTTGTATGCTGCAACAATAAGAACAAAATTGATTGTATAATTTGCTATTATGATTACTATTTAACAATCTTTCAATAGTTTTGTATCTATCCTGATTCAAACACTTTTTATCTATATAATGATAATTAGGGTTTATGCCACAACAATATAGTTCATATCCATATTCGTTTAAAAATTGTTTAATACTATTATAATAAAAGTCAAATTTCTCTTTTAATTTATCGATTGACAATTCTTTTCCTAAAGATAATTCAATTGTATTAAAAGAATACTCTAAAGATATAGTATCATTGCATTTTAGGTTCTTTATTGAAATAATATTATTATCATTATCACAATTTTCTATTCTAAAACTTTCATTATTGATAAGATATAAAAACAACTTTTGAATGACATTTTCATTCACTTTATGAGGATATTTTAAATTGATTATCGGCATTTCAATTTCAACACCTATATAATCATTTTTGCTAAATTTTTCAATATAATTTTCAATAAAATATTGTTTTATTTCCATATAAACACTCCATCACTTTCGTGCTTGATTGTAAGAATTACAACTTCTACAAACTGGCATTTTCTTTAATACTTTAACCCTTTCTGTTATAAAATCTACATCATCATCAACACTACAAATTTTAGTCAAATTTTCAAAATCTTGAAAGCAGCCAATCATATCACCTTTATAATTTACTGAAATACTTGTGTCTCCCAAAGGACAATAATCCGGATTTGCTAAATTTCTAACTTTTGTTTCATCTAGGTATTCATCTTCTGAATAAAAAATGTTATAGTTTTCAACAATTCGCTTTCTCAAATCTAAAATTTCCTGTTCTTCAACATTTCCACCTCTATTCCACAATGGTAAAAGATAAATGTTATTAACATCATTAGTTTTAAAAAATGATATAGTTTTTTCTAATGTTGGATATGTCTCTTCGCCACCTACTAAATGAATATGTAATTTTTCAGGATTATAATTTACTAATTTAGTAATATTTGCCCAAATCTTATCATAATTTAGTCCTCTATGAATCTTCTTAAAGATTTGTTCATCTATAGAACTTACCGATATTCTCATAATATCTAATTCGTCAATTAATTGTTTATATGTTGCATCCTTAATACCATCAGTTGTTGTTACAACAGATATTTTTGTCTTTAAAGTTTGTAATTTTTTTATTATTTCTATTAATTGAGGGTGAAAAGTCGGTTCACCCCTTCCAGAAATTGATATTTCATATAGTAAATAATCCCCAATTTTATCAATCAATTTGTCAACGGTATCTAAAGAAATATATCCATATTCTTTCACACAATCTCTAGGACACATACTACAATTAGCATTACAATAAGAGGTTACTTCCAAATTTAATAATCTTTCCATATATTTATCCTCCTATTATTTATCTGTTTATTTTTCTGTATAAAGTTTTACATTTGGAACAATTTTGGCAATTTTTAATACAACTCGATTTTTGTAAAAATAATGAATCTAACTGGTCGTTTGGTAAATTGATAAATTCACTAAACCCTTTATCTACTATTTCTACCAAATTTCCATGATATGATTCAGTTGAATAAGCATGAATCATTTTTAATAATGTTTCTTCGTCAGTTGTCCTTCCAACTAATTTAAACATATCGCTAATTCCTTCATATTCGTTTAAATCTTCTGGCCTCACAACATTATTTGTTAACATCATATAGGGATTTTTTTCATACAAACTTGTACAACTCATTGCATAATCTAAATCATAGTCTTTCCTATCAGCATGTGACAAAGCATTTTGATGAAATCTTCTCCAAGGACAATTTCCTAAACAAGCTTCATTAACTAATAACGCTAATTTTGCCTTTTTTAAATTTGCTTTAATTTGTTTTAATTGTTCTAAATCGTAATTAATTGATGATGATGGAACTATCACATCAGCCCCCATATCTTCATAATATAATGCACCACGTGGAGTATTAACATCACAAATTATTGATGTAGCTACACTTAAGTGTGTATTTTCTTTAGCAATAGCCATTATAAAGGGATGAGCGATAATTGCCGTATCAACTCCAATTGTCTCCAAATGTTTTAAATAATTTTTTACATTTTTCCACCATTGTTTTTCTGAAAGAGGAGGAACATTGCATGGTGAATTCAATGTTACAGCTAATCTTGCATTCTTATTATGGACAGCTTCAACAATTCTTTCTAATTCTTGTTCGCTTTTACTGTGTTGATACCTTCCACTAGTTACTTCTTTCAGATAGCCCCCTGTGTAAAGCGTCCCTATTTTATTCTCTTTATCCGCATACATTTTTTCTAATAGTTCTAAATTCCCATTAAATCCTACTGATAATTTATATTCCATCTTCAAACCTCCTTATATTTTTAAATTATCTATTATATTGAAAAAATAATCTATTTCTTCTTCAGTATTATAAAATTGCAATGATATCCTTATTCCACCTTTTTCTTTTACACTATTATATAATGGCTGACAACATTGGTAACCAGAAGAAACGCAAATATTAGCAGAATCCGATAAAATTTTTGCAACATAATTTAGATTTAAATCTTTGTTTTTTAATTTGAAAGTAAAAATTGGAGCATGTTTTCTTGAAATTGGAAAAATCAACTCAATATTTTTACTTGCTAATATTTTTTTATAAAAATAATCATTTAGTTCTTTATTTCTTTTTGTAATATTATCATAACCATACGATAAGTAATATCTTATTGCACTTGCAAAGCCCAAGATATTTTCTATTGCAGGTGTGCCCGCTTCAAAACAATATGGAATTTCTTTATATCTAATGTCTTCATTATCAATAATCCTATCTACCATTCCACCACCATATTTAGCCTTTTTGCATTTCAATAATAAATCTTTTTTACCATATATTACACCTAGTCCACTTGGTCCACACATTTTATGAGCTGACAAAGTCAAAAAATCACAATCAACATCTTTTACATTTATTTTATAATGTGGAGCAAATTGACAGCAATCCAAGTTTACAAGTGCTTTGTATTTATGAGCAATTTGGCAAATTTCTTTAATTGGTTGTACATTTCCTGTAACATTTGATAAGGCTGTAACACTTACCAATTTGACTTTATTTTCTTTTAATAACTTTTCTAATTCTATTAAGTCTATTGTACCATCGTCATTTAAATTAACAGTTAATATATTTGCATTGTTTAACCAAGGCAGATAGTTTGAATGATGTTCTAACAACGAACAAATAACTTTAGTTTTTTTATTTATATCCAGCATTCTCACTAGTTGATTTATTGAATCAGTACAATTTGAAGTAAAAATAACTTCTCTAGGAGAACAATTCAGCATTGTTGCTACAAGTTCTCTTGTTTCATCTATTTTTAGCGAAATGTATTCAGAATTAATATAACTACCCCTATACGCATTAGAAGTATATTTTGTATAAAATTCTGTAATACTTTCTAATACACTATAAGGTTTCAAAGAAGTTGAAGAATTATCAAAATAAATAATATTACTTTCTAACATTGGAAAATCTTTTCTTATATCTTGTTTCATATATTATATACCTCTTTTTAAAATTGAAAATTTTCCTGACATCTCTGGTGATATTTCTTCGACTTTATTGAATGTTATTGAAATATTCAATCCCATATCTTCTAGTTTATTAATTATATTTTTCCTTTCTGTTTCTGATATTTCAGAGTCATCCAATGTTATATATTTAAAATTACAAATATTTTTATCAATAAAGTAAAATTGATAAAGTAATATTTTACTAGAAACATCACTAATAATATCATCTAGCATTGAAAAAGATATTTTATTATCAATTAAATCCTTTTCTCTTCCAGCCATTTTACTTACAATTCCATCTTGATCAAAATTCTTATATTCACTTGGTGTTGCTTGAACAAGGTCTCCAACTTTATAACTTAAAAGTGGCATATATTCATTTTTATAACTGTCTATTATTATTGAATAAATGTTATTATTTTCATCATCATTAATTGGTAAAAGTCTTATATCAATCAAATCTTTGCAAATATGCATTTTTCCATTTTCATTTTCAAGGAAAGCATATCCGAATTCAGTAGTTCCATACAAATTTCTTACATCAGTTTTAAAATAATCTGAAATGTATTTTCTAAGATTGTCTGTGACATATTCATAACTTAAAGTGATTATTGCTGGAGTGAAAATCTTAGTCTTAATTTTATATTTTTCTTTCAAATGTAAAAATATTGCAAGATAAACTGGATCGGCATCTAAATAATAGGGCTTAAAACAATTTATTTCTTTTATTATTTCTTGAACATTCTCTTTTGTCCAGTCCCAAGGGTTAAAAGTATTGTTTACATATAATGTATTTCCGATAGTTCTCTTCTCCATTGATGGCTTTTCTACAAAGCACACCAGATTTGAACATTGAGCAGTTGTAAAAATAACCTTATGCAATTTCTCATTTAAATATTTTTCCAATTTTTTTTCATTTGAATAAGTTCTTTTATATTCTTCTTTC
>OIZL01001828.1_pt1 | contig 10659 bp, 12 predicted proteins | sample 1588541 | NCBI WGS metagenome assembly OIZL01 (sample SAMN03283285) | human gut metagenome | biome: human-associated habitat; material: feces | host: Homo sapiens | place: Peru | collected 2012 | reverse complement strand
ACTGGCATCGGCAAAAGGCTGTTTTTTATGTTTTTTGTTTCGGTGCCCCCTGTATTTATCCACTGAATCGCTTTTTTTATGTGTTAATTAATTGAAATAACATTTTTTTTGATTATATTTGCACATTAAGATGAATAAAATCACAAAATTATAAATTCAAACATCAACAATTATGAAAAAGACATTTAAGGGTATCCTTTTTGCATTAATGGCGATTATCTCTATTAATGCATTTGCACAAGAAGAGAAATCCTGTGAACTCTATTTCAAGGATTTCACTATCAAAGCTGGTGAAACTAAGACAATTTACCTTTACTTGCAAAACAACTTCCTTGGACGCGACTTCCAAGTCCAAGTTTTCTTCGGTGAAGGTATCACTCCTGTTGTTTCTGACCCAAAAGATCCAGAATGCACTGAATATTTCGTACCTGTTGGCCGTGCCTTGAAAGCAGGAACCACATTCACCGACTTATACGATGCTGGCGAACGTCGCCTCAGAATGCTGAGCGTAAACATGAAGGCTAAATCTGTTTATACCGCTGGCGATGCTCCTGTTGCAGAGTTGAAGGTGAAGGCTGATGACAACTTCAACGGCAAGGCTATTTGCCAAGTTAAAGACATTCCAGGTTGGACCTGCAAGCTGAACTGCGACATTGTAAACCCAGACGGCACAAAGGGCGTTCTTACTGTAGAGCAAAAGAACTACAGAAAATTTGCTGCTTACCCAGCTGTGACCATTCCTTGGTTGCTCGCTAATGGCGTGGAAGGTGGCGAATATGGTATCGCTGACCCTGTGGCTGTAGTTGCTGAAGCAGGTATTGGCTCATTCGTTCAAGACGCTGCACGCACTCCTTTGAAAGTGAAGGCTGATGGCAAACTCAACGTGGCTGGCTGCCCTGCAGAATCATTGATGGGTACATACAACGTGGTTAACGGCAACCCATGCCTCACCACTTCCGACAACATGGCTGCTCCTGAAGAAGACCTCACCGTGACCGCTGCTGTAAAGAAAACCACTCTCGACAACGTGCTCTTCAACCCAGAAGCTAACGAAGTAGTGGAATTTGCTGGTTACATGCGCACAAGCGACAACACCGTTTGCGCTTACAAAGGCCCAGGCGACCAAGGTCAATGCATCACTATCGACTGGTCGGCACTCCCTGCAGGCACTGATATCCCAACCGACGGTTCAATGTTCGTTGTGACTGGTCCTGTACAACAAAAAATGATTTGGGCTGACGCTGAAAAGACTCCTGGCATGACTGGCAAGGAAGGTCCTGGCGCTTGGAAGAACTACATTCTCTACCCAGTTGCTGTAAATACTAATCTTCCAACTGGCGTGACCGATGTATATGCTAAGACTGTGGCTGGCGTGAAGTATGTGAACGTGGCTGGTATGGAAAGCAACACTCCATTCGACGGCGTGAACATCATGGTGACCACTTACACCGATGGCACTCAATCAGCAGTGAAGGTTATTAAGTAAGCATACACTTTACATTAAAATACAGAAAGCCGTAGCCCGTAATCAAAGATCACGGCTACGGCTTTTTGAATTAATTTTTAAATTAAAACAAAACTAATCACCAATCCCCCCCCGAAAAGGGAAAAAGGAGAATCCACCAACCACGATACTGTCATAACGTAGGGACATGCCTTTGGCATGTTAGGTGACGCGTAGATGAGTTGGTAGCATTTGAAACATGCCAAAGGCATGTCCCTACAATTCATTTGTAGTGCTTTTCCATTCATCCTTTATTCCCCCCTTTGGGAAAAACAAAAATTTCGATTTTATGATGCTATCTGAAGAGAAAGAAAAATGGCTTGAAGTGCGTCGCAAAACCATTACCGACTATTTCGATGTTCCACAATCGGAACAAGGCAAAATCGACGCTGTGTTCAATGATATGGCTGAAATCGCCAATCGATGTGCCAACCAAGGCGAATTCGAACAGGAATTGCTCAAATCGCCAGTCAACACCGCCTACAACAATCTGTTTGCCGGCATTGCCAAATATGCGAAGATGTCGGGCGGATCGCCCGCAAGCACCATGGCACAGGGTGTGGTGACGGGCACAATTTCGGGCGTGGTGAAGCAGAAGGCTCGCAGTGGTTTGATTGGCTGGCTTGTGAATTTGCTCCCATCGTGGATTACTGATTGGTGGGTGTATCGCGAGCACAACATTCCGGGCGTAAACCAAGTGAAGGGCGCGATGAACACCTACGACCAGTTTGCCGGCCGTGCAAAGCGTAGCCACCAAGCCGCCCAAGACCAAGAGCAACTCCGCAAAGAAATCGACGAACAAAATCGCCAAATGCAGGAGCAACAAGCAGCCTACGAACGACTGGTAAAAGAGCAGCAAGAAGCCGCCCAAAAAGAAATGGATAAATACAAGTAATTTCTTAAGTAATTAGAGGTTTAGGAGTTAAGAAGTTAGGTAAGTTAGAGGTTCCGAATGCTCTGAGTGCTCCTGCCTCAAGAATAAAAACACCGATTAAATCCATTAAAATCCATTATCACCTATTTTTTATTATTTATTTTTAAATAGGTGTAAATCGGGTTAAATGGATTAAATAGGTGTTTTGTTTATTATTGTCGAAAGTCTCGAAAATTCGAAAATTCGAAAATTCGAAATCTCGATAAAACTTCTAATTTCCTACTTCTAACCTCTAATATCTTATTTCTTGCACGATAGTGTGAGGATGTGGGTGGCGGTGAGGAGGGTTTGGAGGGAAAAGTCTTCGGATTTGAAGGTGCCGATGTGGCTGATTTGTCTGCCGATGTGTGGTGTGGCAAAGGGGTGGATGATAATCTCGTTGCGGTAACTTTTCACACGGCTACGGTCGCCTATGGTCTTGAAAATCGCTTCTTTAGCCGTCCACGCTATCATGTGAGCCAACTCATCGTCGGCTTTCAGCCATTGCTGCTCGGCTTCGTTGAGAAAACCGTCGCGCACGTTCAGCACACGGCGCTGGTATTGCTCCACATCTATGCCCATGCAGTGATGATGGTTGAGTGCAATCGCCAAATACCCCTTTGTGTGGGCTATGGAAATGTGAGAGTCGGAGTTCTCGATATATGGCATTCGGTCGGCATTGTGCATGATGGGCGTGTCGATGCCGAAAATCTTCTTCATCAGCATTCGCTCGCCCAGCATTTCCTTTCGGCGGCTCTCGGCTTTGGCATCGCAGAAGGCACTCAACCCCTCTTTTTCGCACATTTCGGCAAGTTGGTCCGACGATTCAATCAGCAGCCATTGGTGCAGCACAGTGCCGTCGGCAAACGATATGGTGCCAGCGTAAGCCATTATTCTTCAGCGTTTGATTCTTCTACGGGAGTGACATACACACGCACCTTGGCGATTCGGTATTTCTTCACTTTCAGCACCGTGAATTTGCATCTGCCGCAGTCGATTTCCTCCTTTTCTTGCAAGAAATCGCCCTTAATGCTCAACAGCAGTCCGGCAATGGTTTCCACCTCTTCGTTATGGTCGCCAAACTCGCTTTCTTCCGTGCCGGTGGCTTCGTAGAAGTCGTCGAGCGGTGTTTTTGCATCGAAAATATAGGTGTTCTCCGATTCTTTGGAGTAGTATTTTTCTTCGGTGTCGTATTCATCGTCGATGTCGCCCACAATTTCCTCCAGCACGTCCTCCATGGTGGCTATGCCCTGCACGCAGCCAAACTCATCGACCACGATAGCCATGTGAAGTTTCTTTTTGCGGAAGTCTTCGAGCAAGTCGTCGATCATGCGCGACTCAGGCACGAAATACACCGGGCGCATCAGTTTCTGCCACTTGAAATTGCTGTCGGTTTTGCCAATGTAGGGCAAGAGGTCTTTAGCATAGAGCATACCCTTCACGTTGTCGGGGTTTTCCTCATACACCGGCATTCGTGAATAGCCGTTTTCCACCACGGTTTTCACCACCTCGTCGAAGTCGCTCTCGATATCAATGTCCACAATATCCACGCGTGGGCGCATGATTTCGCTCACCGTCTTGTTGCCAAAGGTGAGGATGCCTTTCAGCATCTCCTTTTCGTCGCTGCTTTTCACATCGCTGGCGTCGAGTGCGCGCGAGAGGTCTTCCACCGAAATGTCGTCGGCGTGTACAGGCACGGCTTTACGAACGATAAAGGTGCTTTTCACCATCAACTTAGCCACAGGGCTGAAAATCTTCACCATCACGCCCAAGGCACTATGCATGTGTAGGGCAAATTTCACATTATTGTTGCTGGCGTAGAGTTTTGGAATCACTTCGCCAAAAAGAAGAATCAGGAAGGTGAGAATCACCGTTTGCACGAGGAAACTGGCAAGTTCGCTATTGAACGTGAACATATTGTTCATCGCAAAGTTGAGCACAATCACGATGAGCACATTCACTATATTGTTGCCAATCAAGATAGTGGCAAGAAGTTTTTCGGGCTTCGCAAGCAGTTCTTTGATGTGATTTCGTGCGCTATCGCTCTCAATTTCTTCGATTTCGTCCTTCGTGAGTGAGAAAAAGGCGATTTCAGAACTGGAAAAGAAAGCGGAAAACAAGAGTGCCGACAGCGCTACGAGGAGTGCCACGCATACGCCAAATGTTGGTGCGGTGAATGTTACGGCAGGAGGTGTGACATTGCTGATGTCACAAAGTGTTGAAAATAAAGGCGAAAGAGGATCTGCGTCCAAAATGAATAAAATTTAGTAAAACAAATCACGGGCGAACATCGAGCCTCGGCTCCGACATTCAGCCACAAGAAAGTCACCCCATTGTGAACTTCAATGCAAATATACAAAAACTTTACCTATTACTCAAAATATCGCACTATTAAAGAAAAATTAGAAGTTAGAAGTTAGAAGTTAGAAGTTGGATGTTAGATATTAGCGGACTCCGAGTGCTCGGAGTACTCGGAGTGCTCCGATAAAAAGGTTGGGGCAAAGGTTATTTTATTGGCTCTACGGTGTAGCCTTGGTGGCGGAGGAGGGAGATTAGACCTTTTTCCATGCCGAGGTGGGCTGCACCTACTGCCACGAGGATGCTGCCTTTTTGGGCTGCCTCGATAAGCGTGGGTAGCCATTTTGCGTTGCGGTCGTAGCAAATTCGCTCCATATCCTCTGGAGTGGTGGCAGAGGGGTCGGAGGCTGCAAGCATCAATTTGTCGAAATCCTGTGTGGCATAGGCGTTGTGCATATCATCGAAATTGTGCTCCACCTCATCGATGTTTTTGCACATTTCGAGCAAGTCGGCAGCCTGTTTGGGCAATGGGTCGCCCAAGAGCAACTGTAGTTGGAAATCTACAGTTTCGAGGCTGTGGGCTGGTTTTCCAAGTGCCTTCACACGGCGTTCCACCTCGCCATCGAGCAGGTTGTTCATCTCAATATCGGGCAGACGCTGCACCGCCATCAGTTGTGCGAGTTGCGTGCTCAAAGCGGCGGGACGCATCGTTTTCAGTTTATCTAAATTGATGCCGAAAGTGCCCAAATAGCGTTGCACCACGGTGTCCACAATCTGATAGGCATCCTTTGAGAGCAGCGCGTCGATGGTGCTGTCGGGTGGCGCGATCATCATTTTCGACATTTTCATCACCGTGGCAGGTGCGGTCATTTGCGAGTTTTCCACTTCCACCCACACGGCATCCACATTTTTAATGGCATCGTTCAGCCCTGGCACACTGTCAACAAACGCGCTGGGCATCAGGTGGTAGGTGCCAAACAGATAACTCGGTTTTTCAAGCGTGCCACCGCTCACCTTCCACAACAGTTGCGCTTGGCAAGTGAGGGCAAACAAAAGCGTGATAAGGAATGTGATTCTTTTCATTTTGCTATTAATTTTTAAGTATCATGTGCAAATATAGCAAATTTCACCAATAATAATGATTATTTTGGCAGAAAATTACCAATAATTAGTGATTGCCTACCGAGCGTAATGGCAGTAACTTTGCAATGTCAAAAATAAATAACACGACATTCCAACCACAGAAAGTGAATTAGTTATAATAATAAACGTAGTAAACAACAAACAAAACCGCTCAGCAACGATGTGAATCGCATACTGAGCGGCTGATTTTTCGCTTATATCACAAAATAGGGGGTTACTTAATATCAATCATTTTCACTTCCTTCTTTTGCTCTTCGGCATTCTTCTTAGGAAGAACCACGGTAAGAACACCGTTTTCAACAGAAGCACTGATCTTTTCGTGGTCAACATCATCTGGCAAAATCATCTTTTGCTGGAAGTTGGAGTAACTAAACTCACGACGCAAATACACGCCTTTTTTCGACTTATTTTCCTTGTCGTCGGTGGTGGATTCTTCTTTCTTGGTCAATTCCACAACAAGATTTTGTTCTTCATCGAGGCTGACCTTGAAATCGTCCTTCGTCATACCTGGAGCAGCGTATTCAACGTCGTACTCGTTATCTTTTTCAACCACATTGATTGCTGGAGATGTGGTGTTTGATTTTGTTAAAAAGTCGTTATCAAAGAGGTCATTGAAAACCTCTGGCAACCAATACTGATTTCTTTGTGTAGTCATCATAATTCGTATTCTTTAAAGTTAATGTTTTAATTTTAAATTCGCTATTAGACTATGCAACCTCTGTGCCAATTTTGCCTATTCCCCCTTGCGCCACACACGCAAATGCCAAATAGGCAATTTTTCTGCCTATTTTTCAGTTAAACACTTGATGCTAAATGATATAGCGACAATTTTGCAGATTGTTTGCTATCATTTCGATGATGGAAATATGGACCGTTTATTGAGCAGTTAGCGAAAAATTGTATATCTTTGTAATTATGAAAAGGAGAAGAATTGGCATATATATAATGATGCTGCTCTGTGCGGCAGCCGGGGCTATGGCTCAAAGCAATCGGACAAGGGTGAAACTCTTGATGCCGCTGGTTTTCGACAAGCAAAAAGTGGTGAACGACACGCTGAAGTCGCCATCTATCCAGCCCGAAAAAAAGTCGGCTCCCGACTTGGATTACGACCGCTTTTGGCTCGATGATGTGCTGTCTGACCGTGAGCGCGTTGACCACGAACGCTATCGCACCATTCTGAAATCGCCTGAAGTGGTGCCTTACAACTCACAAAACATGCGTGAGGCTCCGAAGGAATATGTGGTGAAGGCGAATCCCTCAAAAAACTATCTTGAAATCGAAACGCCTGAAGTCGAGGAAGAAACGATGGAAATGCCCACTTTTATCGACCGCCGTCCCGAAAAGCGACACAACTGGCTGCACACATTCGGCATCAGCACCCATTTCACACAGGCTTTTATCAGCGACAACTGGTATCAAGGCGGTGAAAACAATGTGAATGTGCTGGGCGATTTTCAATGGAATTTCAACCTCAACCAAAAGTTGCACCCGAAATATCTGTTCGACAACACCTTGCGCTACAAGGTGGGCGTGATGTCGTCGCAAAGCGATACGCTCCGCAAGTATGCCATCAACGAAGACATTCTTCAATTCAACAGCATGTTTGGTTACAAGGCGATTAAAAATTGGTATTACTCTACCTCGCTCCAGTTTAAAACGCAGATGTTCAACACCTACAAGGCGAACACCAACACCATGAAGGCAAGTCTGCTCTCCCCAGCCGAATTAAACATCGGTGTGGGTATGACCTACAACTATAAGGATCAGGAGGGCATCAAGACATTCTCGCTTTCGTTAGCGCCCCTTTCCTACAACATGAAGTATTGCCGCGACATTGACAATCTTGATCCCGTGTCGTTTGGTATCGACGCTGGGCACCACTTCGCGCACAGTTTCGGTAGCAAGATGGAGGCCCGCCTGAATTGGAGCATTAGCCCCAACATTTCGTGGTCGTCGCGATTCTATGTGTATTCCAACTACGAATATGTGCAGGGCGACTGGGAAAACACCGTGGATTTCTCCATCACTCGCCACCTCTCAACCCGCATTTTCGTGCATTTGCGCTACGACAAGTCGCGCCCCTACAACGACACTTGGAAATACTGGCAGCTGAAAGAAATCCTCAGTTTCGGCCTTACTTATCGTTTCTCCACCGCCAACTAACCGATGCGTAGAAAACTGCTTCTCATACTGCTGATTTCGGTAGGGCTGACTGCACAGTGGGCTCTTGCTGGTGTGCCACAAAGCACCGTGGTGCTGCCTGGCATCGACGAAGCCACCATGAAGGCGAAATTCGCCGAAACCGACATGCAGCAAATGGAGGGCATCTGGGAATATCCCAACGAGGAAATGAAACTCGCCATCGAGCGCTATAAAGGCGAAAAAAACATTGCTTACCGCATCGTGCTGCTCGCCAGCGCCGACTTGGAGTTGATTCCTGGCACGGTGGTGGGATATATCGCCCGCAGCGCTGTGGCGAATAAATTCCAACTGTGGATCTACACCGAGCGAAGCAAAGTGGGGCTGAAAAGTCCGCTTGAGTGTGTGGCTACGCTTTCTGCCGACGGCACTTCGCTCACGTTCGACCCTCCGCACTACAAGGTGAAAGTGAGGCTGAATTTGGCACGCTTTTTCTCAAAAATATTCCGTGGTGTGAGCGTTACGCCCGAAAAGGTGGAAGAAAAATTGCCTGTGGGCTTCCGCAAGGTGTTTCCTGCGAATGGCAACGGTGAGAAATTCAATGAAATTCGCTATCTATGAAATGGTTTGCAGTGATATTAATATGCGTTTTGGCTTGGTGTGGCACATTTGGACGCACTAAAACCTCTGTGCACAAATTGAGCAGCGCACGCATGGAACTGGAGTGCATCACCACCGATGCCGACAGCATGCCTGAAGGCGTGAATCCTAACGCCATTTCCATTAAGGGCTACACCAAGAAGGCGAGCGACAGCAAGGAGGCGTTTTTCGTGACCAACCGCACCGACCGAACCATCTCGCAAATCAAACTCCGCCTGCGCTACAGCACCCTGACAGGCGAACAACTACACGAGCGTGTGGCTACGGTGAACGTGACACTACGAGCCGGCGAAACTCGCTTGGTGACCATCAAATCGTGGGACATTCAACGCCAATTCTACTACTACGCCGGCGCAAAACCTCGAAAAAAAGCATCGCCCTACAAAGTGGCATACCGCCTCATCGGCTACAGCCTCCCCATCGGAGAATAAGAAAGGTTAGAAATTAGAAGTTAGATATTAGATATTAGATATTAGATATTAGATATTAGATATTAGAGATTAGAGATTTCGAATTTTCGAGAGCAATGATAATAATAAGCAAAACACCTATTTAATCCATTTAACCCGATTTACACCTATTTAAAAATAAATAATAAAAAATAGGTGATAATGGATTTTAATGGATTAAATAGGTGTTTTTGTTTTAGCAAATTACCAGCAAAGAAAGTATCGTCTTAACTTCTTAACTTCTTTAACTTCTTAACTTCTAATAACCCTATTTATCGATACTACCACCGTAGTAGCATTTCACTTCGCCCACAGGCAACTGGCCTACGAGCAGCAGCGGAATGCGCGCCGGACCAGTGGAGAGATAGGCGTCGATATCGTCGCTCGACTTCTTGTTGCCGTCTTGCGTGAAAGTGAACGTGATGTGGTACGCCGAGTGGCTGCTTTTGTTGCGCAGTTTCACCATCTGCGTGCCTTTATACCTGATAGTGAGCGTTTCTTTCGATTTACCAGAGAACACCACGGTCTTGTAACTCTTGTTTTTCTGCAAGGCACCGAAATCGAGGTTACGCAGCATGTAAAACACGCTCATCATATCGTAAGCCACGCCACGCGAAGCGAGCGACACCCTCTCGGTGCGGTTGGTGCGGTAGCGCACGCATTTGCCATAGGTGGTGTTGTTAGCATACGAGAAGTTCACCACGTCTTTTGCGTAATAACTCTTTTCGTGGGTGAGTTTCATATATTTTGTGGGCGTGAAATTGCTGTTCATCCAGCACTTCAGCGTGTCGCGCACGGGGTAAATCTTGTCAGCCCACGAGCGAGTTCTGCCCACCAATTCCGAATAATATCCGCCATTGTTGGTGCGCTTGATGGTGAGGCGTGCATTGGCAGCGTGCTTCCAAATCAAACCCCAGTGATACACAATTTCGTAGTTCAGTGTCTCGGAAGTGTAGGTGCGTGCTGCGGCAGGTTGTGCCGTAAACACGTTGAGCATCACGGCACTCGCGATGCCTATTACTGCGTATTTTAAGAAATTAACCGTTCTCTTCATTGTCTTTATTTTTTCTGAATAGACTATCTTCACGCCATTTGGTTTAACCCATAAAAGCAGAAGCACTGAAAAAATCAGTGCTTTCCATCTATTTCCTCTATTCATCCGATGCTTCTTTTAGAAATACCATCTCGTTTGTTTTCTTGTCTATTTTCTCTAAATTTATATACTTACGAGTATCTGTAGACAACTTCTTTTTTTTCAAAATATAATTCACTATTTCTTTAATAATATAGTAAATTATACCAAAAATTGGAACTCCAAGCAGCATTCCCATAAATCCAAACAATCCTCCACCAAGAAGAATCGCAAACATTACCCAGAATGTTGAAAGACCTGTAGATGATCCAAGAATCTTAGGTCCAATAATATTTCCATCCACCTGCTGTAATACGATTATGAAAATAAGCAGATACAAAGCATGGATAGGGCTTTGTATTATAACCAGGAATATACTTGGTACAGCTCCAATAAACGGACCAAAAACCGGAATTACATT
>OIZL01001826.1_pt1 | contig 10668 bp, 14 predicted proteins | sample 1588541 | NCBI WGS metagenome assembly OIZL01 (sample SAMN03283285) | human gut metagenome | biome: human-associated habitat; material: feces | host: Homo sapiens | place: Peru | collected 2012 | reverse complement strand
TTGGAAAAACTGGCATCCTTGCAGACCACGATGGACTCGCCGGTGTCGATGTCCTCGAGCACCCGGACAACGAAGATGGGTTTTCCGTCGTATCGAGTGTAAAACCCGGCAAATACCCGTTTGAGTGCCATAAGAAAGCCATCCTTCCGCTGATTTTCTTACAGTAAGCACAGATTTCGGCGGAGAGAAAGAGCGCGTTGGGTCGGAGAAAACTGAGATTTGAGAGAATAGCAAGCACAGCCGCTGTCCGGACACGCGGCGATTTTGGGATAATCCCAAGCCCTTATGATGCTGATGCCGAGCAGAAAATGAGAAGTAAAACTGCTGACCAACCAGATCGTTGATCTCATTCAAAATACAACGAAAGAAGGGGCGTTTCTCTTTTCGCCTGACTGCCCCCTATAGCGAGGAACGCTGAAAAGCCGCCAGCGATTATGCAAAGGCTCACGGCATAGCGGTTGAACGGCAAAAGCCATGACACATCTTTGCTGTAAAATTATTGTGAAAGGCGGTGATGCCTATAAAACAATGAAACAGGAGGAACGAAATTGACGAATATTTACGGTTATGTGCGTGTCAGCACAAGAGAACAGAACGAGGACACTGTTCCTGCTCTGTGGGCGGCGGCGAGACCGTATCAAGGGCTTGTACTGGGAAAAGGACGGCTTCATCCTGCTGTACAAGCGACTGGAACAGGGCGCGTACCAGTGGCCGCGCTCTGAATCCGAGGTAAAGGTGCTAACGCCGCAGCAGTACCGCTGGCTCATGGAGGGGCTGCAGATCGAGCAGCCGAAAGCCCACCGCCCAGTGACGGGATTGACTGTTGTCTGAACAAATAAAACGGGCGGAAACCATTGAAAACACTGGCTTTTTGCCGTGTTCTGTGGTATAATGTTTGCATGGAAAACAGAGAAATGCAGACAAGTAACACGGCGGAAATGGTCACCATTTCCCGTACGGAATATGAGCGATTTCAGGAACAGGCGCAGGTCATTACTAGCCTTACGCTGCAAAATGAATGGCTGCTGGAGCAGCTGAAGCTGTCCCAAAAGAAGCTGTTTGGCCGTTCTTCGGAACAGGTGGAGCAAATGTTCATGGACCAGCTGAGCCTGACTATGAACGAGCTGGAGACCTATACTTTCGGAACCAAAGCTGCCACTGAGAGGCAAATCGTTGTGAAAGCACACGAGCGCAAGCGGCAGTCCGGCAATGTGTTGGATGTCGTTCCAGAGGGTACTCCCACCGAGGTAGTGGAGCACCGTCTGCCTGAGGAAGAACGGATCTGCTCTGCTTGCGGTAGCCAGATGGTTGAGATCGACAAAGAGGTTCGCAGAACACTGCAGATGAAGCCGGCAAAGTTTTGGGTACGCGAGGACGTATACTACACCTACGCCTGCAAGAACTGCGAGCAGGAGACTGGCGAGGCCAACATTGTAAAGGCAGAGAAAGAGCCTGCGCTGCTGCCAGGCAGCTTTGCCTCTGCGGAGGCAGCGGCGTATCTGGCAGCACAGAAATTCGTCATGCACTCGCCACTGTACCGGTGGAACAGGAATTCAATCGTCAGGGCTTGAAGCTGTCCCGGCAGACCATGACCAACTGGCTGCTGAAGGCTTCGGAGAAATGGCTGCGGCCGGTCTACGATGCGCTGCATAAACGGCTTTGCAAGGAGCCGGTGCTGCACGCGGATGAGACGACCTTGCAGGTGCTGAAAGAGCCGGGGCGTTTCTCTACCAGTAAGTCCTACATGTGGCTGTACCGCACCAGCGGCTGCGCGAAACAGGCCATTGTACTGTATGAGTACCAGCCCACCCGAAAAGCGGAGCATGCGGAGGCTTTCCTGAAAGGCTTCTCGGGCTGGCTGCACGCGGACGGATACCAGGAATACCACACAGATTGCCGGGGAACATCCGTGTGGTAGGCTGCTGGGCACATGCGCGGCGAAAATTTGACGAGGCACTGAGCACCTTGCCGCAAGAGAAACGGAAGGATTCTCCCGCGGCCATGGGCGAGTGGTATTGTTCACAGCTTTTCAAGCTGGAGCGGGCATTGGCAGAGCTGACACCGGAGGAGCGGCATGAGAAGCGGCTGGAACAGGAGAAACCTGTTTTAGACGCGCTGTTGTCATGGGCAAATGAGATGCAGGCGAAAACAGCCCCGAAATCTGCGCTGGGGAAGGCCATCCACTACCTGCTGGAGCAGTGGCCGTATCTGACAAGGTATCTGGAGGATGGCCGTCTGGAGCTGAGCAACAACCGTGCCGAGCGCAGCATGAAACCATCTGTGATGGGCAGGAAGAACTGACTGTTTGCCAATACGCCGGGCGGCGCTCAGGCCAGCAGCGTGATCTACAGCCTGATTGAAACGGCGAAGGCGAATGGCTTAGATCCGTACCGTTATCTGCTATGGCTCCTGCAGACTGCGCCGCAGCTGAGCGAAACGGATGACGCATGGGCTGAAAAGCTGCTTCCCGCAAATGCCACAGAAGAATGCTATATACCGCAAAAATAATTGACCGCCATAACAGTGAGCAACAGTCTACTTGAGATGGCGGCCTTTTATGCGCGGGGAGGTTTGACGGTTACAAAAAGACGCAGGAATTCAAATTCCTGCGTCTTTTTTACCCGTTTTGATGGGTGGTGCTTCAATGCCCGGCCCGACTGGGGATCGTCTGGAGCTCGAAGCGGTAGGTCTGCCCGGCGTCCGGGTATTTTTTTCGGTCGACCGGGCTCAGGAACATATCCAGCGGCCGGACCCAGAGGCCGCCGTCGCCGTAAAGCTTGCGGTAGATCACGCAGGGCTCGTTCGTCTCGGAATCACGGGCAAGCGCCTCCACCAGATAATAATCCCCCTTGAAATGGCGGTAGACCTGCCCCAGCTGTACGTCACGCATGGAAAGCCCCCTTGTACTTTGATGCACCCATCATACCCGGGCGGCGGCCGCGTGTCAAGAAAAAGAGCGCTTGCCAAACGGGGGAAACTGTGCTATGCTATCTCAACACGTGTGCGCCGCTCGTTTACAGACTGTTTACAAATCGGCTGCAACCGCCGCGGCGGCGCTGCGTCTGCAAAGACAGCGCGGATGACCGCGCAGAACATTTTCCAGGAGGATCTTACGTATGAAAAAATGGATCGCAATGCTGCTTGCCGTGCTGACGGCAGTTTCTCTGACGGCCTGCGCCGCGAAAAACGGCGGACAGGAGACGGCGTCCGATATCCCGGACGCGCTGACGATTCTGGATACTATCTGGGCAAGCTATTCCGAAGACGAAAAATTCCCGGCTGCGGGCGGCGATTATTCCGAAGAAAACATGACTGACGGCAAGCCCGGCAAGGTCTCGCTCGAGAAGCCGTCGGAGATCGAATATCTGCTGACGCTCCCGGCCTCCGTGATTGAGGAAGCGGATGACGCAGCCTCGCTGTTCCACATGATGAACGGCAACACGTTCACCTGCGGCGTTCTGCATCTGAAGGATGCCGGCCAGCTGGACGCGGCAGCCGGAGAGGTCAAGACCTATGTGATGAACACGCAATGGATGTGCGGCTTCCCGGACAAGCTGGTCGTCGCCAGCCTGGACGGCTATCTGATCTCCGTATTCGGCGCAGAGGATCTGGTCGATACCTTCCGCGACAAGCTGCAGACTGCCTATTCCGGCACGCAGATCGTCTCTGACGACCCGATCGCATAACAGCTTTGAAGTAAGGGGCTGCCATGCTGTTTTCAAGCGTTCCGTTTTTGTTTTATTTTCTGCCGTGCGTTCTGCTCGTCTATTTTCTGGTGCCGGGAACGCTGAAAAACGGTGTGCTGCTGCTCGCCAGCCTGTTGTTTTACGGCTGGGGCGAGCCGCGGTATCTGCTCGTGATGCTGGCGGCGATCGCGCAGGGCTATGTCTTCGGCCTGCTGATCGAAAAAAGCCGCGGAAAGCGGCGGGCCGGGCTTTATCTGGCGCTGTCGGTGCTGCTGAGTCTGGGGACGCTGGTGTATTTCAAATACGCCGATTTTATGATCCGGAATCTCAACGCGCTGACGGGCCTGTCTGTCCCGCTGCTTTCGCTCGCGCTGCCGGTCGGCATCAGCTTCTATACCTTCCAGATCCTGAGCTATACCGTCGACGTGTACCGCGGGACGGTCCCGGCACAGCGGAACCTGATCGATCTGGCAGCGTATATCGCCATGTTCCCGCAGCTCATCGCCGGACCGATCGTCCGCTATTCCGATATCGCGCCGGAGCTGCGCAGCCGTACCCACACGCTTTCGGACGCGGCGGCCGGGACGCGGCGCTTCGTGCTGGGGCTGGCAAAGAAGATCTTGTTTGCCAATCTGCTTGGCGAGCTGGTGTCCGGCTTCCGCGCCTCGCAGGAGCAGACGGTGCTGTATGCCTGGCTGGGCGCGGCCGCGTTCACGCTGCAGATCTATTACGATTTTTCCGGCTACAGCGATATGGCCATCGGTCTCGGCCTCATCCTCGGCTTTCACTTTCCGGAAAACTTCCGCTATCCCTACTGCGCCGGCAGCATCACGGAATTCTGGCGGCGATGGCATATTTCCCTTGGCAGCTGGTTCCGGGATTATCTCTATATCCCGCTGGGCGGCAACCGGAAGGGGAAAGGACGGCAGCTGCTGAACATTCTTCTCGTCTGGCTGGCGACAGGCCTGTGGCACGGGGCGGACTGGACATTCGTTCTGTGGGGACTTCTGTATGCGGCGCTGCTGACGGCAGAAAAGCTGTTTTTGCTGCGCGGGCTGAAAAAGCTCCGCGTGCTCAACCATATCTATGTGCTGCTGTTCGTCACGCTCGGCTTCGTGCTCTTTGATGCGGACAGCATCCGCGATGCGGCCACGTCTGTCTGCGCGATATTCGGCGGCGGAGGACTGCCGCTCGTCGGGCAGGAAAGCCTGTACGCGCTCAGAAGCGGTGCGGTGCTGCTTCTGAGCGCCGCGGTCGGCGCGACGCCGCTGCCGCGACGGCTGATCACGGCCGCGCAGCAGAAAACGGCCGGACGGGCAGTGCTCGCCGTGCTGGAGCCGGTGGGTCTCTGCCTGCTGCTGGCCGTGTGTACGGCGTTTCTGGTCGACGGCTCGTTCAATCCGTTCCTGTATTTCCGGTTTTAGGAGGGCCCGCAATGGAAAAACGAAAAAACCTCGCCGTCGTCTGCCTGACGGCGGCCTTCCTGCTCGGCTTTCTGCTCTGGGGGCTTTGCAAGCCGGATGACGCCGTCTCCGTCAGCGAACGGCGGAAGCTTGCGCAGAAGCCGGAGCTGACGCTCTCGTCGGTCCTGCGCGGTGAGTTCATGACAAAATTTGAGACCTACACGCTCGACCAGTTCCCGCTGCGGGACAGCTTCCGGCGGCTCAAAGCCGTGACGCTCCTGGACGTGCTGCAGGAAAAGGACAATAACGGCATCTACCTGGCCGACGGTTATGCGGCGAAGCTCGATCCGTCCATCGACGAAGCCTCCGTGCAGCACGCGGCGGACCGGTTCCAGCTCGTTTATGACCGCTATCTGGCCGGGACCGATGCGAAGATCTTTGCGGCCGTCATCCCGGATAAAAACGCCTTCATGGCCCGGCAGAACGGCTATCCGGCCTATGATCCGGCAGACCTATCCGCGCTGCTGGCACAGAGCATGCCGTATGCGTCCATGATCGACCTGACGCCCGCGCTGTCGCAGGACAGCTATTACCATACCGACCTGCACTGGCGGCAGGAGGCGCTGCTGCCGGTCGCCCGGACGCTGGCCGAGGCCCTCGGCGTGACGCTGACGGAGGACTATGAGACCATAACGGCCGATCAGCCCTTCTACGGCGTCTACTGCGGCCAGTCGGCGCTGCCGCTGAAGCCGGAGCCGCTGCGGTATCTGACGAACGACACGCTGCGCGGCTGCACGGTCTATGACTATGAGACCGGCAGCGAGCTGCCCGTCTACGATCTGCAGCAGCTGGCAGGGGAGGACGCGTACGCGGTCTTCCTTTCCGGCTCCAAAGCGCTTCTGACCATCACGAACCCGGCAGCAAAGACGGACCGGGAACTCGTCGTCTTCCGTGACTCGTTTGCCAGCAGCCTCACACCGCTGCTCGCCGGGGCCTATGCGAAGATCACGCTCGTAGATATCCGATACCTCCAGCCCGAGCGCCTCGGCACCTGGCTGACCTTCGATACCCAGGACGTCCTCTTCCTCTACAGCGCCCCCGTCCTCAACAGCAGCGAGACCATCCGCTAAAACAAAACAAGAGCCGCCCACCCTGGGCGGCTCCTGCTGTATATGGAAAAGATCTGCTCTCGAGCGAACAATTGAGGATCGTCAAGTCAGATGCCGAGGAGGCGTTTGGCGTTGCCGCCGAGGATGGCGGCTTTTTCTTCGCCGGAGAGGGGCAGACGGCGGATGTGCTGCAGATCGTTCTGCGGGCTTCCCCAGGGGCAGTCGCTGCCGAACAGGATCCGCTCCGCGCCGAAGGCCCGAACAAGGGAAACAAAGGCCTCGTCGGAAAGCATCTGCCGGTCCAGCGGCAGCGCTTCGTCCCGCGGGGTGAGCGAGCCGAGGGAGAAGGACGTATCGAGCAGGGCAGATGTATCTGCCAGCAGTTCCTGCAACTGCTCCCAGCGGCGCCAGCCGCCCATGTGCGCCAGCACGAGCTTCACCGGACCGACCTGCCGCAGCGCGCTGCGCGCCTTTTCCGGCGTGCAGCAGGCACAGCCGGTGAAGCCGATGTCATAGCCCGCGTGCGTGACCACGATGAGACCGAGCGCACCGGCGCGCTCGAGAATGCGCAGGTATTTGGGGTCGTCCAAATCGGTCTTCTGATATGCCGGGTGGCTCTTGACGCCGCGCATGTTGGCCGCGGCGAGGCGGTCGAGCTCCTGCTTCCAGTCTTCGTAATCCGGGTGGATGCAGCCGAAGGAGAACATATTTGTGACGAACGCGTGTTCGTTGTGCGCGGCGGCATAGTCGTTGATGTGATGGACCTGCTCCGGCTTTGTGGCGACGGGGAGGATGATCGAGCGGTCGACGCCCGCGGCGCGTTCGGCCAGCAGAAGCCCCGCGGCGGTGCCGCAGGTGTAAGCGGTGATGTTCGCCTGGCGGGAAAGACGGTCGATCGCGGCGTCTGCAATCGGGTCCGGGAAGGTATGGGTATGTAAATCAATGATCATGCGGGCCTCATTCCTCAACTGCGGCCGGGGCCGTTGGTGTGCCACTGGAAGCGGGATTCCGTGCCGTGCAGCAGCCGGCCGATGTTGGAGCGGTGCGCCCAGATGACCAGCGCCGCGATGGCGAGCGAGAGGGCAAAGACCGTCCAGCTGCCGCGGAAAAAGAGCAGCGTCGTGACCGGGAAGCTGAACGTACCCGTCACAGAGCCGAGCGAGACATATCTCGTCGTCAGCCAGAGCAGCAGAAACAGCCCCCAGCCGACAGCGGCGATGCGCCAGTCGAGCAGCAGCAAAAGCGTGCGCTGCAGAGAATGCCCTTGCCGCCCTTGAATGAATAAAAGGCAGGAAAGATGTGCCCGATCACGCAGAAGAGTGCGTAAAAGTACTCGCCCTCCAGCCGCAGCCCCAGATATTCGCCGAAGACGATCGAGCCGAGCTTGACCGCGACGAACGCCTTGAGCATGTCGATCAGAATGACGCAGACAATCTATCCAGACAGATTTGTTGCTTGACAAGACAATGCCGCATTATAGGCGACGGCCCTTTCTGATTAATTTCGGAAAGGGCCTTTCCTTCAGACCGCTTGTCAAATCTACAAATCGAGACTTGACGTATGACAAGTGACGGTATACAATGACAGTGAGGTGAGGCACTTATGCAAATGATAAAGGAAAAAAAGGATCTGACCTATCTTTCTTGGTCGGTCTATCGCAATTCTTCCGGAACCGCCGGTTCTTTTCTGAAAGCATACTCCGAACTCGGCGGAAAGAAGACCTATTACAAGCTCTCGAACTTTGATAAAGCGCGTGGAGTCATCGGGCATGAGTGCGTGAACGAGCTGATCGTTGACCGGCTGCTGACCATACTGGGGATTCCTCATCTGTCCTATCAGCTGATCCATGCGGATATTTCAGTGGATGGCAGAACCCATGAGGTCTATCTCTGTGCTTCGGAGGATTTCAAGGCAAAGAGCGAATCAAAGATTGCCCTGGATGCCTACAAGGAGCTGGAGGCTTTACCGGATGAATCTGCGCTGGGGTTTTGTTCCAGAATGGGCTGGGAAGACTATATTTATCAGATGCTTGTCGTGGATTATCTGATACTGAACCGGGATCGCCACGGTGCCAATATTGAGGTACTGCGCAACAGCCGCAAGAAGACGATTCGTCTGGCTCCCCTGTTTGACCACGGACTTTCGCTGCTTTGCAGTTGTCCCGATGATGTTGCGGCGGCTGGGTCCGATGTGATGGCCGACAAGCCCTGCAACAACTTTATCGGCTCAAAGTCCACATGGGATAACCTGCGTATCATTCCGAAGGGTAAAATGCCAAAGCTGACGCCGCTGCACGAAAGCGACAGACGGATCCTCATGGAAGGACTGGACGGCGTGATCTCTCCGACTCTTCAAGATAAAATCTGGGAAATGATTTGGAAAAGGTGGTGCGCGTATGAAGATTTTTGCCATTCGAGATGAATCGGTGCAGGAGCAGAAAGATCTGGCGTACCTTCTGTATTACGAACAGGAAAAGCGGTTCTATATTGAGTTGCCGGAGAATGCGGACGCATGGGAGACACCGTTGCTGCTGGATTCTTTCGTAAAGCGCGGAGAAACTACCGTCAATTCCTATTGGAGCAAAATCTGGGTTCAGCAGCGGATCGTTCCGACCGACCGCCAGAACATTGGCGAGATTTTGCGTGACAATCATCTGAAGGAATACGATGAGTACGAGCTATTGATGCTGGCAATGGGGCGATGCGCGCAGGACGATTACTACCTCGTTCCCATTGATGAGAAGGAGCTTCCGGAAGAAATTACGAAGCGCTTTTCCAAGAGAATTGAAGATGTGCTGCCGCTGGAGGATCATTGTCTGCTGGTGTTTTTCCGGGATGGCGCGGTGAAGAAATGCGATTTGCAGAAGCACTTTGAAAAGACAAAGGCGTTTCAAATCCTTCTCAAGAAGCCGGACTATTTTCAGCATGTGCAGATGCAGACGGGCGGATACGGCGTTGCGTGGGATGTGAACATGACTGTTTCGGATACGATGCTCTATCGGATTGGCAAAAGTGTTCCGCTGACGGCGGCTGATTTCCGAAACTTTGCCGCACACAGAGTCATCAACGCAGCGGAAGCGGCGAAGATCTTGGGCTGCTCCCGGCAGAATATCATTGACCTAACAAAACGCGGAAAGCTCCATCCGATTAAAACGTCGGAAAAGAGTACGCTGTACCTCAAAAGTGAGATCCTGAAACGGAATTGGCAGTGATTATGCGTTATACCCCTTTATACCCCTTTCGAAAAGGGTATAAAGGGGTATAAAAGATTTTGGGCTATCGTGGGCAGGTTTTCGTATCAATTTGACGCTTGATACACCCAATGCCCGTTCGCGCGAGCTTTGTATAGCTTTCCCTCTTCCGCCAGCCCTGCCAGCACTCTATTAGCCGTCGCTGCCGACACCCCGCACAGTTCCCGCACATCGGCGTTCATGATATACTCATGCGTCTGCAAAAACTGCTCAATCTTCTGCCAGCGCAGAGCTTTCTTGTCCATCTTCCCATCGCGCATTCCGTCGCTCGTATGGATGGCGTCCATGAGCGATGCTTTGATGACGGAGAGCATGAATTCGATGAACGCGGTGGACTCGCCTGCATCGTTGCTGGCATTGATGGAATCGTAGTATTCCTGCTGATGGTCGTGGATGATGGATTCAACCGGCAGCCATGCAAACACAGGATTCCATTTGGAGAGCAGCAACGTGTGCCAGAGCCGTCCAACACGGCCATTGCCGTCTGCAAAGGGATAGATTAGTTCCAGTTCATAATGAAACACGCAGCTTCGGATCAGCATGTGCAGGCCGCTGTGCTTCGCCCAATCCAGCAGCTCCATGACCAAATCAGGCACATACTGCGGAAGTGTGCCGAAATGCAGGACATGTCCCTCCTGATCCACAACGCCAACAGGTCGCGTGCGGAATATGCCGGACTCATCTACAAGTCCGCAAGTCATGATACCGTGAGCGGTCAGCAGGTCGTCCACGGAGTAGGGGTCAAGCTCGTCCAAGCGCTCGTAAATCTCATAGGCATTTTTGACCTCGGCAATGTCCTTGGGCGGAGCCAGAACATGCTTGCCATTCAGAACGGCTGTGACCTGTTCCAGGCTTAGAGTGTTCTGCTCAATGGCAAGCGAGCCGTGAATAGTGCGGATCCGATTGGTGCGGCGCAGATTGGGATTGCTTGAAAGATGATCGTGCGCGGAAAGTCTGCCGGTCAGCTCTGAAATTTCTGCAACATCATCAATGATTTTGTTTGTAATTTGAAAAGGCGGCTGTTTATTTTTCGTGAGTACCTCACAGCGTAGTTTGATTGTCCATATTATAGCACCCATCGCTCATTCCATCAATCATTTTCTCGATACACATGAGTGATGCCCTCCGAACTGGTACGATCAGCGCGTGAAAACCTCTGTCTATCCGCAGAAATTTTCAGATTCTTCCCTTGGGTACCTTTTCAAATGGATTCCAATCCG
>OIZL01001825.1_pt1 | contig 10673 bp, 11 predicted proteins | sample 1588541 | NCBI WGS metagenome assembly OIZL01 (sample SAMN03283285) | human gut metagenome | biome: human-associated habitat; material: feces | host: Homo sapiens | place: Peru | collected 2012 | reverse complement strand
AAGATGATGTTGTAAAAGTATTTTTAGATGTTAATCCTCATAGTACTGGCCACTGTCTAATTGTGCCTAAAGAACATTATCAAGATTTCTTTGATATTGATAAAGAGGTACTTAATCATGTTTTGGAAACTGCTAAGGTTATAGCAAATAGATTAAAAGAAAGACTAAATTGTGATGGTATTACTTTTGCTCAAAATAATGGTCTTGGTCAAGATGTTAAACATTATCATTTACATTTAATTCCTAAGTATCATAATGAGGAGAAGTTATCTATTGAAGAAGTGTATGATAAATTAAAGTAGGCGATTGTCTACTTTTTTTGATGTGAAAAAACTATCCGAAGATAGTTTCTCTAATATAAATATTTTAATATAAGAAAGCATTTCCTAATATGATAGCAAGTAAGATGTATAATACAATAACAATTAATAAACCATTATTGCTTTTATGACTGCAAGTGTTGTTGCAAGAACTATTTCCAGACATTATAATGCACCTCCTTTAAATTATATCCAAGCGCCTAGTATGATTATTAATAGAATAAATAGTACTAATACAATAGCAGCACTAGAACCAGTACCGCATCCACAGTTACCCATAATACATTCCTCCTTTTTTTCTATTCACAATATTTTATGGAAAAATAAAAAAAGTGTGCTGTACTTTAGAAACAATAAAAAAAGAAATTAAAAAATTATGGTAATTTGCCCATATTTACAAAATAATCTTGTAATTTTAGCCTAGATTTGATATTATATTAATGTATCTTTGAAAGGAGAATGAAAAATGGCAAAGAAAAAACAAGAGACAAAAAATAATAAAAAAGAAAAGAAAGAGGTAGTAGTAAAAGAAGAAAAAGTAGTAAAAAATACACCTAAAAAAGAATCTAAGAAAGAAGAAAAAAAGGTAAACAAAGTAAGTGATGATAAAGTATTTAAAATGTTAGAGTTCTTTGACAAATATAGACTTGCTATTTATGGAGCAGTTGGTGGAATACTTATCACTATACTAGTAGTTATTATTATATGGCCTGATAGAATTGCTACTCTAAAAGATGGAACACAACCAGTAGCAGAAATTGATGGTTATACAGTTACCGCTGACGACTTATATGAAGATATGAAAGAATTATACTCTATTAGTTCATTACTTGATAAAATTGATAATAAAATTCTTGAAGAGAAATATCCTGAAACTGACGATATGAATGATGAGTTGAAGAGTCAAGCACAAAATTATTATACTGCCTACGAACAATACTATCAAATGGATAAAGAAACTTTCTTATCAAATAATGGTTTTGGTAGTGAAAAGGCTTTCTTAGAATATTTAAGACTTCAATATAGAAGAAATACTTATGCTAAGGATTATATTAAGACTTTAATTTCTGATAAAGATGTAGAAAAATATTATAATGATAATGTATATGGTGATATTAATACTAAACATATCTTAGTAAAAGTTGATAGTTCCGCTAGCGACGAAGATAAGAAAAAGGCTGAAGATTTAGCAAAAGAAATTATTTCTAAATTAAATAATGGTAAGTCTTTTGATGATGTTAAAGAGGAATATAAAGACCAAATTACTTATGAGGAATTAGGTTATAAATCTTATAATGCTAATCTTGAGTCTGCTTATATGGAGGCTATGCAAAAACTAGATGATAATAGTTATAGTAAAGAGCCTGTTAAAACTTCTTATGGTTACCATGTTATCTATAGAATAGACCAAAAAGAAAAACCTAGTCTTGATGATGTTAAAGAAGAAATTATTGATTCTTTAGTTAGTGAAAAACAATCAAGTGATAAAAATATTTCTTATATTGCTCTAGATAAAATGAGAGAGGAAGCAGGTCTTAAGTTTTCTGATACTGTGTTAGAGAAGAAATATAATACATATATGTCTCAATATAAATAATTTAAATGGTATACACTCTGTGTACCATTTTTTTTGTTTTTGTCGTATAGTCTTCACTTTTATCATTTTATCTGATATAATTTAGTTATAAAAGAATATAAGGTGAACATTTAAGAAAGAGAGGAAATTATGAAAAAAGATGTTACTTTAGTTATTTTAGCTGCTGGTATGGGTAGTAGATTTGGAGGTTTAAAACAGATAGAGCCAATGGGTCCTAGTGATGAATTTATTATTGATTATTCTGTTTATGATGCTATAAAGGCTGGATTTAATAAGATTGTCTTTATTATCAAAAGAGAAAATTATGAATTATTTAAGGAAACTATTGGTAAGAGAGTTGAGCCTCATATTAAGGTTGAATATGCTTTTCAAGAATTGAATAATTTACCAGAAGGATTTTCTATTCCTGAAGATAGAGTTAAACCTTTAGGTACTGCTCATGCTGTATTATGTGCTAAAAATTTTGTTAATGAGCCTTTTGCTATGATTAATTCTGATGATTTCTATGGTAGAGATGCATTTATAAAGGCTTATGACTTTTTAAGTACTACAGATAGTACTTCTAGTAAATATGGTATGATTGGCTATATGGTAGCGAATACTTTAACGGAAAATGGTTCTGTTAAAAGAGGTGTTTGTGATGTAGACGATAATGACTATTTGAAATCTATTACAGAGAGTAAAGTAGAAAGAGTTAACAATGAAATTATTGCTAATCCACTTGATGGTAGTGATAGTTTTGTAGTAGGAGAAGATGATACTGTTAGTATGAATTATTTATTGTTTACTCCTAGTATATTTGATTATATTGAAGAAGGATTTAGTGATTTCTTTATTAATAATAAGGATAATTTACTTACTTCAGAATATTTAATTCCTGATGTTGTAAGCAAATTAATTAATGAAGGTAAGGCTTCTATGAAAGTTATCAGAACTTCTGCTAGTTGGCATGGTGTTACTTATAGGGAAGATACTCCTGATGTTAAGGCATCTATTAGAAAACTAGTAGATAAAGGAGAATATAACTCTAATCTTTGGTCTTAGTTTTACTCAAATTATGTTTAAATTATGTTAAATTATGTTATTTTCATTTTTCTATTTTATTTTTAAATTATTTCTGATATACTTTAATTATAGGAGGAGGATGTTGATATGAAATACAATATTCGTGGTGATAAAATGATTATTACCGATGCAATTAGAGACTATACTGAAACTAAATTAGGAAGACTTGAAAAATATTTTAAGGACGATGATATTACCGCTAACGTACTTGCTAGAGTAAGAGGTAATTCACAAATAGTGGAAGTTACTATTCCTACTAGTAAATTCATTCTTAGGAGTGAAGAAGAAAATGATGATTTATATGCTGCTATTGACTTAGTAAGTGATAAATTAGAAAGACAAATCAGAAAGAATAAAACTAGATTAAATAGAAATGTTAAAGAGAATGTTAGAGAATTTAACTTTGATTTTGATATAAAAGAGGAGGAAGAACCTAAAGAAAAAATTGTTAAAAGAAAAGATATTGAAATGAAACCTATGGATGAAGAAGAGGCTATTTTAGAGATGGAACTTCTTGGTCACTCATTCTTTGTATATAAAGATATGGATACTAACAAAACTTGTGTTCTTTATAAAAGAAAAGATGGAGACTATGGTTTAATTGAAACTAAATAATTAATTGTATCAACAGTTCTTGTTGATACTTTTTCTTTTGAAGTTTATGTATCAACAGTAATTGTTGATAAAGTTGTTTTTGACATTTTTAAATTGTTATGTTAAAATATTCCACCAGAAGGAGCGAAATTGTTATGAAAGATAATCAAAAAGAATTATTATATTTTTTACGAGCAGAAAAGGCTAATTTTACTACTGCTGACAAAACTGATGTTATTGAACTAATCCGTTTAATATGTAAGAATGTCAGGACTGGCGAGGATACTTTACTTTTTTCTTATTTTTTCCCATTTATTCTAAAAAAAGATGATTCAAACTTTAATTATTATGATGAATTATCTAGTGCTACTGGAAACTTTGATATTCTATGGGATTTAACAGATAAGGGTATTAATCCTATTTCATTTACTTTTGAAGAAACCCAATCTATGTATCATATGTTAATAAGTAAAGGTATAAAAGAAAATGATGTTTATTCTGAGATGGTAAAATCACTTCAAAATAAACCTAAAAGTAGAGTTAAGAGTAAATAGTAAAGTTAATTAACTTAAGTATCAATAGTAATTGTTGGTACTTTAATTATATAATATATGAATAAAACTATATAAGATTTTTTAGTTCTTATATAGTTTTTACTTTTGCACTCGTTATTGATTGTGTTTCTGACATTTCAAGTATGATTTGTTTTTCTTTGTTACTAAAAATGTAATCGAATCTTTCTAGCCTATCATATCCAATAGTAGATATTTTTTTGGAAACTATTTCTTTGAAATCAATATTTTGTAAATATTCTAATAATTTTTTATTTGTCTGAAGTGCATATCTTAATGGAAAATTGTGCCCCTCAATTGGAGAGACATTAGTATCTAAACTATAGCCTTCTTTTAGTTTAAAAGTTATTCCATTATAGTCAACATATTTATTAAATGTATTTGTTGTTAAATCATCTTTGAACTCGAATAAGTTTAACTTATGATTATCTAATGATAGTTTCCCTAAAGTATATGTGAATAACATACTATCAACACTATCAAAACCAAGTACAAATAATGAAGATACCAACATTTCACTATTAATATTAATCATAAACCCTCCTTTGTTTCTTTTATAATATCATATAATAATTCTGTTGTCTACTAAAACATCCACAAATGCTGTGGATATTTTTATTTTATATTTTATTTCTATCAACATATACTGTTAATAACTTTAAAGTTTTAAAGACTTATGGCTTTAAAACTCTTTTTTGAAGACCTTAGGCTTCAAAAACACCAAAGTGACTACAGGCACGGAGGTGAAACTTCAATAAAATAAAGGAAATATTAAATATTTACTAGTTTTTTTAGTTAAAATATAGTAAAATATTATCTAGGAGATGATTTGATGTTTAAAACACTTAAAAAATTATTTGATAATGAGTATAAAGAATTATATAGATTTAGTAAATTAGCAGATCAAATAGATGCTCTTGATGAAGAAATGAGTAAATTATCTGATAAAAAACTTGCTAGTTATACTGATAAATTTAAGAAAAGATTAGAGGATGGAGAAACTCTTGATGATATCTTAGTTGAGGCTTTTGCTGTTGCAAGAGAAGCAGCTTATAGATGTCTTGGAATGAAACCGTTCTACTGTCAATTACTTGGTGGCCTTGCTATTCATTATGGTAATATTGCAGAAATGAAAACTGGTGAAGGTAAAACTCTTACTTGTGTACTTCCTGCTTATTTAAATGCTTTAACTGGAAAAGGTGTTCATATCGTTACAGTTAATGAATTTTTGTCTACTAGAGATTCTGAATGGATGGGTAGTATATTTAAGTTCTTAGGTCTTACTGTAGGTCTTAACTTAAGAGAACTTTCTTTTAAAGAAAAACAAGAAGCTTATAACTGTGATATTTTATATAGTACTAATAATGAACTTGGTTTCGACTACTTAAGAGATAACATGGTTGTTAAAAAAGAAAATAGAGTACAAAGACCACTTAACTATTGTATTGTCGATGAAGTTGACTCTATCTTAATAGATGAAGCTAGAACTCCTCTTATTATATCTGGTGGAGTTATGCAGTCCGCTAATCTATATATTGATGCTGATAGATATGTTAAAAGTTTAAAAGAAAATGAAGATTACATTATGGATGAAAAATCTAAGGCTGTTAGTTTAACTGACGAAGGTAGTAGAAAGGCTGAAGAACATTTTCATTTAGATAATTTATATGATATTAATAATACAGCTTTAGTACATCATATTAATCAAGCTCTTAAGGCTAATTATGCTATGAGTTTAGATGTTGACTACGTTGTACAAGATGGTGAAGTTGTTATCGTAGACCAATTTACTGGTAGACTTATGAAAGGTAGAGCCTTCTCTGACGGACTTCATCAGGCTATTGAGGCTAAGGAAGGTGTTAAGATTCAACAAGAAACTAAAACTCTTGCTACGATTACTTTCCAAAACTACTTTAGAATGTATAATAAAATTGCTGGTATGACAGGTACTGCGAAGACTGAAGAAGAAGAATTTAGAAATATTTATAATATGTTTGTTATTCAAATCCCTACGAATAAGCCTGTTATTAGGGAAGACGCTACTGACTTACTATATCCTGGTAAGGAAGGTAAGTATAATGCTATTATAAAAGAAATTGAAGATAGACATGCTACTGGTCAACCAGTACTAGTTGGTACTATTGCTATTGAAACTTCCGAATTACTTAGTAAGATGCTTACTAAAAAGAAGATTCCTCATGAAGTATTAAATGCTAAGAACCATGCTAGAGAGGCTGAAATTATTGCTCATGCTGGTGAAAAAGGTGCTGTTACTATTGCTACGAATATGGCTGGTCGTGGCACTGATATTAAACTTGGTGAAGGTGTTAAAGAACTAGGTGGTTTATGTGTTATCGGTAGTGAAAGGCATGAATCTAGAAGAATTGATAATCAGTTAAGAGGTAGAAGTGGTAGACAAGGAGATCCTGGTTTTACACAATTCTTTGTATCATTTGAAGATGACCTTCTTGTTAGATTCGGTTCTGATAGATATAAGGATATGCTTAAGAATCTAGGTTTTACTGGGGATATGGCTATTCAAAATAAGATGTTCTCTAAAACTGTTGAATCTGCTCAAAGAAAAGTTGAGGGTAATAACTTTGATATAAGAAAACAACTTCTTAACTATGATGATGTTATGAATAATCAAAGAGAAATTATTTATGCTAGAAGAAATGAAATATTAGATAATGATGATATTCATTTAGAAATAATTAAGTATATGAACGAACATATAGATGGATTAGTTAGAAGACATACTAATGAACATGGTGTAATTACAGAAGATGATTGTAATGAAATAGTTGAATACGTAAATGAAAATTTACTTAAGAATAGTAATTTAAAATTATCTGAAATATTAAATAAAGATATAACTGAAATAATAGATTTAATTGAAACTAAAACAATTAATGAATATGAAGAAAAAATAAAAGATTTGCCACCAGAAATTAGAAATGACTTTGAAAAAGCTATTAGTTTAAGAGTTATTGATAATTATTGGATGGAACATATTAACACTATGGATCACTTAAGAGAAGGTGTATCATTAAGAGGATATGCAAATGAAGATCCGCTTCAAGCTTATATAAGAGAAGGATTTGAAATGTTTGATAATATGCTTGATAATATAAGTAAGGATATAACTTTATATCTATTAAAGGCAGAAATTAGACAGAATCTTGAAGTTAAGCAAGTAAAAGGTAATACAAATGAAGTTAAAGAAAATACTTCTGGTAAAACAATAAAGAAGGCAAAAAAAGTTGGAAGAAATGATCCTTGTCCATGTGGAAGTGGTAAGAAGTACAAACAATGCTGTGGTAAGTAGTTAAAAGCCCGTAAAATAAAGCTTTGCGGAGCTTTTTTATTGCAATAGTTAATTTAGATAACTATTTAGATACCTTGCGAGGATATCTAAAAGGTATCTAAAAACATTTAAATATCACTGAAAGTCTTATATATCAATACTTTTATGACAATTGTACCAGTGCCAAAGTGACATGGAGCAATATAGTTTAAAAGAAAGATATACAATTAGTAATATTTATTTTTTTTGGTACTTTATAATAATTAACAAGCTATTTTAATCGTAATATAAATAGTATTACGAAGAAAAGAATTAGAAATATATGGTATAATAGTATTAGATTTAAAGGAGGTAAGACTATGATTTATCTTAAAAGTTTTAGATTGCTTGATGACGATGAAGAATATTCAATGATTATGCATAAGATGAATATACACAACAATTTATATCCTTTAAAAATTTTTCCAGAAAAGGAATTTAAAAATATTGAATTTGAACCAATTACAATTTTTTATGGAGGAAATGGTTCTGGGAAAACTACTATTTTAAATATAATAAGCGATTCTATAAATGCTTCAAAAAGAAATATAGATAAAAAAAGTGAATTTTTTAATCAATACGTTGGAAAATGTAAACAACATTGTGAATTAATACATCAAAATGAATGCAAAGTTATGAAATATATTTCTAGTGATGATGTATTTGACTATTTATTAGATTTAAGAGCTATCAATTCAAAAGTAAATAGAAGAAAAGATGATTTAATAAATGAGTACTATGAATATAAGAATACAACTTCAGAAAGATATAATTCAAGTTTAAATCAGTACGAAGAATTAAAAAATAAAGTAGATTCTAATAGAATGACTGTATCAAAATATGTAAGAACAAGATTAAGAAATAATAATATTATTCAAGAATCAAATGGAGAAACAGCATTAGATTTTTGGCAAAATGAGATTGAAGATAATGCTTTATATATAATAGATGAACCAGAAAATAGCTTATCTGCTGAGAATCAATTGAAATTAAAAAACTTTATTGAGGAGTCTGCAAGATTTTATAATTGCCAATTTATAATTGCAACTCATTCGCCATTTCTTTTAGCGTTAAATGAAGCAAAAATATATGATTTAGATATTGGTCCAGTTAAATCAAAAAAGTGGACAGAACTTGATAATGTAAAAGTATATAATAGTTTTTTTAGGGAACACAACAAAGAATTTGATGAATAAAAAATTGTAATGTTTTGATATTCTAAATAGAATAATTAGATACCTTTTTAGATGTCCTCAGCTATGGATAAGCAGTGAAAAACAATTACAAAAAGTGAGGAAGTATAAGGGTTTGACAAGAGCCATTTACGAAAAAGAGTGATTTTAAAAAGCCATGTGGTTCGGGAAAGAAATACAAGCAATATTGTGGAAAACAGCTTATAAAATAAGAAAAAAGCAGAAATTAAAAAAAGTAACAAATTTATTGTTTGTCACTCAATAAATAAAATTGTGGACCAAATCTATTGAAATAAAAGGATGTCAGCAAAATAAAGCTTGTTGACATCCTTTTTAACAAATTTTAGGCTAATTAATATAAAATATATTTAATGAGGTAAGAATGGATAATAAATTAATTGGAAATGAGAAAAATATTTTATTTTATAATGATGAAGAAGGCAATAAAAAAGTAGAAGTACTATTAAAAAATGAAGATTAAGAACTTGAAGAAAGAAGCACATGTTTATAAAAAGGAAAAAATATGTGATCAAACAATAAAAATATAATTTAATAAAGAACAGTTATTTTTACTAGCATAAAACTTTATTTAGTTGACATCAAAACCTAAATATAATACCATTAAAATAGTAATAATTATATTATTTATAACATTATACACTTTAAAATTATCGAAAGGATAAGAATTAAAATGAAAAATACTAAAAACAGTAAAGAAAAAATGATAAAAATTTTCATGTATTTTTTATTTTTTTTAACAATCTTCAGTTTTTTTGGATCATTTGCTTGGTGGGGAGAGGTGAACGAAAGACCAGAAAATGTTGGAGGTTTCTTTTTTACTTCTACAACTTTTGTTTGTTGGTTATGTTTGCTAATACCAATTTTATCAATTATACTTGGATATAAATATAAAAAGTTGGGAATTAAATGTACAAAAAACATAGTTGCAGGTTATATTATTACTATATTACTCATAATGTATGGATCCTTTTGCTTAATTAGTTCTAGCGACTCAAAAGATTATAGCAAAATAAACCAATACAAGAAAATAATTAATGCTCCATTACCTAGTAATGGGAGATTAGAACTATTTAAGTGGGATTATAATTCAGACAATAATAAAACCAACTATAAAACTATATATATTAATTATTTTAATGAAGATACGAGAAAGTTAGAAGATAATATTAAAAAAAATGATACTTGGATATTAAGTACTAAAACTGAAGAAAAACTTAGATTTTTGGTGTCAGATTATATAACTGGAAAAAATATATATTTTTCTATCTACAATAGAACATTAAATGAATATAATACTTTACCTACTAGTTTTGGTAATTATAAAATATATACGATGATGTATGATACTTCTAAAAAACTGCTTCAAATAGATGAATTCAATTATAATTATAACTAAAAAATAAAAAAATATAATTTAATAATATTTTACTCAGACTAAAAAAGATAACGTTTTACCTCGTTATCTTTTTTAGTTAATGATTAATTACTATTTTTAAATTTAACTTTATTTAAATTTCTTTATTTTTTTAGCTCCGTATATTTTTTTAACATCATCTTTTTTACTTTTTTGAATCTTTGGAAAAAACATGTAATACTATATATACTTTATCACCAGCTAGTAATGTAACATCATATCTTACATAAGACGCATTATACATAGCCTTTTATTTCGTTAAATGTTACTCCTTTATAATCTTCATATTTTTTATAAATGGCTTTAACGTAATCCATCGTTTGATTACTAGATAAACTATTACTTCAATGTAAATTTAATAAAGAATAGTTATTTTTTACTAGAATATTGACAAGTTAAAAAAAATATAATACAATATCATTGTATTAAGCAAATAATACAGTGGAGGTAATATGAATGTGAACTTTGATAACAATATACCAATATATATTCAACTTTTAGATTATATGAAAATTTATATTATTTCTGATTTTTTCTCGTGCGGAAGTAAG
>OIZL01001824.1_pt1 | contig 10691 bp, 1 predicted proteins | sample 1588541 | NCBI WGS metagenome assembly OIZL01 (sample SAMN03283285) | human gut metagenome | biome: human-associated habitat; material: feces | host: Homo sapiens | place: Peru | collected 2012 | reverse complement strand
GAGGGGGGGTGTTTCGTTACGTTGAGAAATCGAATTCCGCCTGCGGAGTTGCTTCGTCTTATGGAGGAGGCACGCGCGGAAGGAAGGCTTCCTGCGCTGTTGAGCGCCCCGTCCTACCGTGAACACATTTTATATAATGTATGGTGCTGCCGCGATTTCTATTTTTCCCTTTCGCCGGAGGAAATTGTGGCCTGCCCGGAGCTTGCGTTTCAGCTTTCGCTGCTGCATCTGCTCGGCGGCGATGTCAGCGCAGCGCAGGATGCTGCGGAGAAGATCGACCGGCAAAGCTCCTGTGCAGCGCTTGCCCGACTGATTCTGCCGGTGTCCCCGCGCCATGAGATATTTTCCGCGTTTCGCTGCCTGATGGACGAAGGGTATCAGATTCCGACACCCTGCATCACCGCCGACCGCCCCAGCGTGCTCAACGGCCTGCGCGATTTTTCTCCGGCAGGCAAATATCTGGCGCGGTATCGTACGACCTTTTCCGGCGCGATCCGGTCGCTCTGCGGCGAGCGAGGCGAGTGCATCTATAAGCTGGCCCTTGCCGGGTATCTGTACCGCAAGAACCACTGCTTTGAGGCGCTGACGCTGCTGGTCGGAACGATTCCGTTTCTGGAGCGGGTCGGGGACGTACATAGCCTGTTCGCCGCGTTGACGATGCAGCTACGCATCCTCCTGCTCAACGGCCAGGCAGCCTCCGCCGCGCCGATTGTTGATGATCTGCGCCGCCGCGTCGAGGGCGCGGGCTGCACGGACCTTTCGGTCAATCTCAACGCGATGGAGGTCCGCTCGACGCTGTACGACGGCCGCTACGATAAGCTCCGCCGCTGGCTGGATAACGAAGCGCCGGAGGATTTCCAGCCCCCGTGCCTGCTCAACAGCTATTGCTTCCTGACGAAGCTGCGCTGCTATCTGCTGCTGGGCCGCCATCTGGCGCTGTTCTCGTTGGCCGGACGGCTGCGTCCGCTGCTGACGGAAACGCGGCGCTATCTGGACCTGTGTGAGCTGGAGCTGATTGTCGCCATGTGCCATTACCGTCAGGGCGAGAAGGAACCGGCATTCGTGATCCTGGACCGGCTGCTGCCGATGGCCGAGCGCTTCGGCTACGACCGCACGATTGCCGACGAGGGCGAGGTCGTCTATCGCCTGCTGATGGATTACGCCGCCGCACGGGGAGAAACGCCCTATCTTCGGACGGTCACGGCCATTGCGCAGGACGTTGCGCTGCACTGCCCGGATTACCTGAAGCCGCCCTTTACCGACTACCCGTCCCTGACGGCGACGGAGCAGACCGTGCTGCGCCTGCTGGCGCAGGAGCGGACGAACGCGGACATCTGCACATATTTAAATATCAAGCTGCCGACGGTGAAGTTTCATATCGGCAATCTGCTGCGAAAGCTGGACGTTTCCTCGCGCGGCCAGGCGGTCAAGCGTGCGATCGAGATTGGCCTGCTGGAGCAGTAGACAGGGGAATAACGGCGGCGTTTTTGAACGCTCCGATTTCAAATACATCAAAAACAACAAGGAGGAAGAGAAACATGAAGCAAGCAACCAAACGCATCCTTTCGGCGTTGCTGGTTCTGTGCATGGTGCTGTCTGCGCTTCCGGCCAGCGTCTTCGCCGCGCCGGAATCGGAAAAGACCATCAAGGTTCAGTTCCGCTATTTCGCCAAGCCGGTCGGCGGCACCGATTACAGCCAAAAATTGTACTACTTTCCCGAACCTACTGAGGTAACGGTCAAGGAAGACGGAACGTTTGACCTGCCGCTGCCGGCTGGCTACAAGGAACTGGCCTCCGCTTATGACGCGGAGTCGCCGATGCCTAGCTCCAAAATGTTCGTTGGCGAGGGCGACACTGACGTCCCCGGCGTTACAGCCACCTATGACGACACCAAGGCGCACGTTACCGGCTGCCCGGATACGCTGGATGAGAACGAAACCTACACGCTGCGCCTGTTCTACACCGAACAGACCTACACAGTAGACTTTTCCGGTGTCGGGCCGCAAACACGGCGCCATTATGAACCGTTTAATATGCCTGCTGTGCCGGAGCAGCATGGAAAGACAGTGGTAGGCTGGCTCGTCAACGGCATGACCTTTCTTTCCGGCGCCGCTAATGTGTACATACCTTACCTTTTCAAGGATTTGCCCCGCGGCACGAGAACACTGACGGCCACTCCGGTTTGGAAGGATTTTATCCCCGAGAACCACCTTGTCCTCTGGACGGATAGCCTGACGGGTGAGATTTACAGCTATGAAACGGTGCTCGGTGGCGAAACGGCGGCCGTTCCCGCGAACCCGACGAAGAATGGCTATGCCTTTGACGGATGGACCGGAACGACGACAGCCCCCATCACCGAGAATACCGTTTTCAAGGCGCAATGGAGCGCAAATGTATACTTCATTCATGAGCAGGCCGAGCACTGCACGGTAAATCTGATTCGTCCCGAGGGTCACGCGACAGACGGAAGAACCGACGAAACAATTCAGTTTAACGTTGCGCCGGATGAGGGCTATGCGGTGCAGAGCGTCTACGCATTAGCGATGCCGGGCGGATATATTCCGGTCACGCGGCTGAACGGCGACCTGTACAGCCTTGTCATGCCGGCGGCCGAGGTCAAGATTATGGCTGTGGCGACTGCCGTGCCCAAGCCCACGTATACGCTTTCCTTCTATGCTGACAATGACCTTGCCGAGCAGCTGACTGTTGCCGAGGGCGAAGACATCACCGCGCCGGTGATTCCGGCAAAGGAGGGCTACGAAGCCCTGTACTGGAAAAACGGCAACACCACGGTCAAGGCCGGCGACCCGATTGAGAACGTCACCGCCAGCAGCCGCTGGGATGCGGTCTATGAGGCAAAGGAGTTCACGCTGATTTTCTTGGATGCACCGCTCGGAGATGAGCTTGCACGCGTGGAGGGCGCTAAGTTTGGCGAAACCTTTGAAGTTCCGGCGTATAATGGGACGGTTCCGGAGGGCAAAACCTTCTTGGGATGGCAGAATGACTATGGTCTGTTCTATCTTGCGGGAGAATCCCATCAGCTGCGCCATGAACCCGAAGGTGAAGATTTGACCACACACTTCGTCCCCGTCTTTGCCGACAACACCGAATACTGGCTTGTGAAGTTCGTCGTGGACGGTGCGGTCTATGACGCAAGGCTCTACGAGCAGAAGGCCAATACGAAGCCCACGCTGCCTGCCAACCCCGAAAAGGAAGGCTATGAATTCATCGGCTGGCACGCCGAGTCGATCGACCATCTCTTTGAGGCCGGTACGGAGCTTGACCCGATTGCGGGCAGCGAGACCTACACGGCAAGATTCGCTGCGAGGACCTACACGATCACGACTGAGCCCTCCGCCAACGTTGCGCTGACTGCAACGCCCGATGAAGCGCCGGTAGGCAGGCAGGTCGTCGTTACCGCCACCGCGCAGTCCGGCTACGAGACCAACTTTGTCTACGCCAAGACGGAATCCGGCAAGCCCGTCGCGCTGAGCTATTTCGGCAAGAATCCGTTTGACGAGGCCGGCACGACCCGCTACAGCTTTATCATGCCGGCGGAGAACGTGACCGTCAGCGTCGAGGAGAAGGCGACGCGCAACACCGCGAAGTTCATCGTGGACAACGAGCTGTACGCCTTTGAGTACGTCAAGTCCGGCGAGGCACCCACCGCTCCCACTGCGCCGGTCAAGGAGGGCTATACCTTCACCGGCTGGACGGCCTCCAACGGCAAGACCTATGCGCCCGACGAGGCGTTCGACGCGATCACCGCGGACGAAACCTACACCGCGGAGTTTAACCAGAACACCTACAAGGTCACACTCGTCAACTCCGAGCATGTCACGCTGGGCATCCTCCCGGAGGACGGCACTGCCGCGATGGGCGAAAAGATCGTCATCGGCGCTTATGCACAGGCCGGCTACGAGAGCTTCTTCCTCTATGCGCGGACTGCCAGCGGCACGCCTCTTGCACTGAGCCAGTTCGGTGGCGAGCCGTATGACGTTCCCGATGCAAACGGCTACGTCTTTGTGATGCCGGCCGAGGACGTGATCGTCACCGTCGTGGAAAAGGCGAGCCTGAACACGGTGAAGTTCATCGTTGACGATGCGCTGTACGCTTTCGAGTACATCAAGTCCGGCGAAGCACCCGCCGCTCCTGCCGAGCCGGTCAAGGAGGGCTATACCTTCACCGGTTGGCGCGCCGCTTCCGACGATAAGCTCTACGCGCCCGGCGAGGCCTTCGACGCGATCACCGCGGACGAGACCTATACCGCAGAATTTGAGATCAACACCTACGATCTGACCTACTACCGCGGCGCGGAGGCTGACGCTTCCGAATACAAGTGCATCCTCGCGCTGCCGGACGGCACGTTCGTTGAGTTCTTCAACAACGATACCACCGATATGCCTACCTATGTCCTCAAGGACGTTACCTACGGCGATACCGTCGTCCTCGGCGAGCCGATGCTTCCCGGCTACGTGTTCAAGGGCTGGCTCGACGAGAGCGGCTACATGCATCCGGCCGGTGCAAAGTTCACCATGCCTGCGGGCGACGTGCTTCTGACTGCGGTTTGGGAGGTTGACCAGAGCCTGAGCTGCCTGGTTCGCTTCGTCAGCGATGGCGCACTGTATTACTCCTACCTCGCTTTCGATGGCCAGACGGCCTCCGTCCCCGAGGTTGACCCCGTTTCCGCCGGTAAGACCTTCAAGGGCTGGCAGTACGGCGACAACACCTACTCCAACGATGGTGTTCGTGATTTCGTCGTCAAAGCAAGCGAGACTCGCGAGATGACCTTCGAGGCCATCTGGGAGAGCAACCTCTTTACCGTCACCTACAACGTGGACGGCGACCTCACCACGGAAGAGGACATCGCCTACGGTGAAGTCCGCGTGACCCCCGCCGCGCCCGAAAAGGAAGGCTACACCTTTGTCGCGTGGGAGGATAAGGAAACCGGCGCGTACTACCTCGAAAAGACTGCCTTTACCGTTACTTCCGACCGTACCTTCACCGCCGTCTGGGCCGAGAACGAGGTCGAATTTGCCGTCAAGTTCTTCGACGAGAAGGGCAACCTGATTGACATCTTCGTCGTCGCCGACGGCACGGCACTGACCGCGCCCACCTATGAGCAGGGCCGCCCCGACGCCGAGTATGTCTGGGTCGATGCGGAGAACAACGCCTTCCTCCCGATGGGTGGCTCGCTTACCGTTGACAAGGCCTACAATTTCCGCGCAACGCTGGTCGATGAGGCCGAATACAAGGTCAGCGTCAACGTGACGCCCGACGATGCCCCCGCCAATGTCGCCGAGGTCGTCAAGGATATGTACAAGAAGGGCGAGATCGCTCAGGTTTCGATCAACGTTCCGGAGGGCTATCTGCTCAAGGCGGTCAACGCACTGACCGACACCGGCAGCCCCGTCACCGCCTCCCTTGTCCGTATCGCAGACAACGGCTATACCTACTTTGTGGAAGTGCCCGACGGCAACGTGAATGTTTTCGTCGAGCTTTGGAAGATTCCTGCCGGTAAGACGGCCGTGAAGTTCATGGTTGACGGCGAGCTGTTCGACCTCGTGTTCGTCACGAAGGGCGAAAACGGCTTCGCTCCCGAAGCTGTGCCGACCAAGTCCGGCTACAACTTCCTGTACTGGCAGAAGGACACCACCGTCGTTGAGGCCGCGCAGCCCTTCGCGGTTGCAGCCGATGCGGACGACGTGATCGAGTTCAACGCAGTGTTCGCTCAGGATACCTACGTCGTTGACTTCGACTCCGACGGCGGCATCCCGCAGCCCGCAGCCATCACCGCGACCTATGGCGAAACCGTGCAGCTTCCCGATGCGCCCGCAAAGATTGGCAGTAAGTTCGTCGGCTGGCGCGAGGCGAGCACCGGCTTCGTCTACGGCGCGAACGGCATCTACGGCGTGACCGACAATGCGCATTTCACCGCGATCTGGGCGACCGAGCAGTACATCGTCCGCTTCGTCGATCGCGAAACGAACCAGGTCTTTGGTTACGAGCTTGTCGATGCCGGCCAGACCGTGACTGCCCCCGCAGGCCCCATTGCCACCGGCAAGACCTTTGTCAAGTGGGAAAACGAGGACGGCACCAAGACCCTTGAGGCCGGCAACGAAACCGACCGCATCTACGCCGATACGACCTATTACGCGGTCTATGAGACCAACACCCACAGCATCACCGTCGTGACCGACAACTGCTCCGTCAGCGGTATTCCCACCGGCATGGTCGAGGTCGGAACCAAGGTCACCTTCACCGCGATGGCAAACTCCCGCTACGCGATGGAATCCGTCGTCCTGTCCTACAGCGACGGCCTCAGCCCTGTCCTCCGGGAGCTGCATCCGGATGCAAACGGCAAGTACGCCTTCGTCATGCCCGATGCGGACGTGACCATCACCGCCACCGCTGTACAGAATGTGTTCTCCATCTTCACCCAGACGGATTCGCATTGCGACATTGAGCTTGACCTGAACTACGCCGCCGCCGGCGAGAGCGTTCTCGTGACGCTGAACGTCGATGAGGGCTACGTTCTCAACCGCCTCATCGCCTACACTGCCGAGACGAACACCATCATCCCGATGTCCCTGATCGTCAACGAGGACGGCACGAGCTACTACGCGCTGACCATGCCCGCCGAGGACATCATCATCAGCGCCACGACGAAGAAGGCCGACTACACTGTTACCTTCCTCGATGCGGACAACACCCTGCTCGGCATCGTTTCCGTCGCCTATAACGAGCTGGTGAACGCGCCCGTCGCCGAGAAGGCTGGCTACAAGTTCGTCGGTTGGGAGAAGCTCCCGCAGGACGGCACGATGTTTGACCCCGCGACCGACAAGGTCACCGAGAATCTCATCGTCCGCGCGGTCTATGAGGGACTGCCCTTCACCGTGGAGGCCGGTCTGGTTGACCATGTGCATACGCTCAGCGCGGAGTGCACCGTCAGCAGCGGCAACCTCAACTCCAGCAACCTCCTGCTGAATCCTCTGACCGCCGAGGCGGGCAAGGACGTCTACTTCACCGTCGCCGCCAGCTACGACTACGTCATCACCGGCGTTGCCATTGTCGGCGTGGACGGCAGCAAGACCATCATTGAGCCGACCCTCCGCCTGAAGGAAACCAAGGACGGCATCAACTACTATACCGTCACCTTCACGATGCCCGCGGAGAACGTCAAGATCGACGTTTACACCGCAGCGAAGCTGTTCCGCGTGGACGTTGAGGAGAACAACCCCGCAGCCGGCGACTATACCATCAACGGCTTCCACTCCAGCAATCTGCTGGTTCCGCAGGGCGAGCAGGTGACCATCGACATTCAGCCGATTCCCGGCTACGAGGTCGTGGATGTGACCGGCACCTTCTTTGACGGCAACAGCCGCGTTTCCCTTGTCGATTTCACCCTCAGCGAGGACAAGAATCAGTTCACCTTCCCGATGGTTGCAAGAGACGTTCTCGTTGAGATTACCTACGCGCCCATCGAGTACAGCGTTGATGTCCAGACCAGCAACTTCGAGAGCTACAAGCCCGATGCCTCCGTCAACCCCGCGAAGGTCGTCGAGAGCCTCGATCCAGAGCTGACCAGCAAGGGCCGCATTGAGCTGCTCCCGCTGGAGCTGGAGGACTACACCAACGCCGAGGATCAGGTCTACAAGATTCCTGCTAACGGCACCGCGATCGTTGCGCAGCGCGTCTGCTTCCAGGTCGTCGAGTACACCGGCTACAAGCTGGCCTCCGTAACCGTGAACTATGACAACGGCGAGCGCACCTGCCCGCTGACGTTCAAGGACGGCAAGTACTACTTCGATATGCCGGCGGACGACGTCGTTATCACCGCCGTCTTTGCCGAAAGGACTTACCAGGTCAAGAAGGACGCTGCCTCCGAGCTGCATGGCACGGTCGAAATGAACGGCCTGCGCGAGAACATCATCTCCGTCGATTACAAGAACGAGGTCAATGTGACCGTCACGCCGGACGACGGCTATCAGGTCAGCAAGATCTACTACGTCCTTGCCGACGGCACCGTGATGGACTTCGACATGGCGAGCTATGCCAATACCGCGACCATGTCCGACGCACTCGATACCGACCATTCCATCACCTTCCATATGCCGGCGACCGCCGTCACCGTCTATGTGGAATACACCGCCATCGAGTACACCATCGACGATGTCTGCGCCGAGGCGACCGCGACCTACACCACGCCGCATACCGTCGGCGAGCAGGTCGTCTTTACCACAAAGGCCAACGCGGGCTACATCATCACCAAGGTCTATGTGGTCAACAAGTTCACCGGCGAGCGTGTGGAGATCCACACTGCCTCCACCAACGCGGTCTACGGCGCGACCTACACCTTCACGATGCCTGCCGCTCCCGTGACCATCCATGTCAATACGGTCGAGGACGAATTCAACGTCGTCTACCTCGCCAACGGCTCCGTGGTTGACTACGAGGATGTTCCGTATCTGCACACGGCGGACGTTGCCTCCCGTGTTCCGATGGTCGAAAACGCCCCCGCCGGCTACCACTTTGTCGGCTGGACGTCCAATGAGGTTCAGACCCCGGTCACCGTGCCGAGCGTCAACAATGACGACTTCGTTGTCGTGAAAAAGACCTACATCGTCGCTGCCTATGAAAAGGACGAGATCGACGTTCACTTCCTCGCCACTGAAAACGGCACCGTCACCGAGCTTTCCACGGGCAACACAGCGGAATATCTCCTGACCGGCACCGTCTTCGGCGATACCGTGAAGTTCACCGCCGTTCCCGACGAGGGCTATGTGATCGATGAGGTCAAGGTCACCACCACCAACAGCGAGGGCTATAACCTCAATGTCCGCTACAATGTCAACGGCTCCGAGTATAGCTTCGTCATTCCCGCGAGCTTCAAGGCAAGTGCCCGCGATACGAAGGCCGAGGATGTTATCGTCGCCGTTACCTTCAAGAAGGCGGCCTACACGCTGACCAAGGCAAGCGACTGCGGCGTCAACGGCGAGATCGCCGTCAACGGCAAGGTTACCACCCAGACGACCTTCCGCTATGACTTCATGGACGAGGTCAACATCACCGCAACGCCCGATGCCGGCTACTATGTTGCCTCCATCACCGCCGTTTGCGCCGATGGTGCGCATAAGTATGAGGTCACCGGCACGAAGCCCGCGACCGACGGCGTCGGCACCCCGCTGACCCTGAGCTTTGCGATGCCCGCCTGCGACCTGACCTTTAAGGTCGTCTATGAGAAGATCGACTATTCCATCACCTGCGTCTTTGACGCTGTGAAGGGCAAGGTCGAAACCATGCCCGCCGCAATGGCGCAGCTTGACGATGTCGTTACCGTCACCGTCACGCCGATGCCCGGCTACGAGCTGGCGGAGCTGACCGTGACCTACGCAAATGGTGAGAAGTCCTGCGTCCTGACGCAGACCGCCGAGAACAAGTTCACCTTCACCATGCCGGCCGACGCGGTCGTCGTTACGGCGATCTTTGACGAGATCACCTACACCGCCGATCTAACGGTCGAGGGTGAGGCAGACGTTACCCTCAACGGCTTCTACACCTACAACATCGACGCGAAGTATTTGGATACCGTGACCATCGACGTGACCCCGGCTGCCGGTTGGGAGCTTATCTCCATCACCGTGGACGGCGGCGCGATCAAGGTCAACGAGGAGATCAACAAGGCCGGCGGTAAGTATACCTTCACCATGCCGGAGCATGATGTCAAGATCCTTGTCAAGGTCGAAAAGACCGGCTATGCGCTGGATTCGCACGCGCTGAACTTCTACGAGGTCGGCCACGGCAAGGTCACGCTCACGCCCGATAAGGTCGCTTATGTCGGCGATCTCGTGGTCATCTCCGCTGATCCCGACGACGGCTACCGTGTGAAGGAAGTCGTTGTGCAGGACGAGAAGGGTAACGCAGTTCCTGTTTCCTTCCTCAGCGGCACGCCCGGCTATGTCGAAACCTGGGGCTTTATCATGCCCGCAGCGGCTGCCACCGTTACCGTCTACTTCGAGGTCCAAGGCTCCTCCTACTATGATGATGTCCGCACCGACCACTGGTTCTACGATGCGGTGACCTTCGTTACGGATCGCGGCTACTTCCGCGGTGTCGAGGAAACGCTCTTTGCTCCGTACATGAACATGAACCGTGCGATGTTCGTCACCGTCATCGGCCGTATCTACGGCGTTGACACTACGAAGTACACCGGAAAGAGCTTCGACGACGTGGAAGCCAACTCCTGGTACGCACCGTATGTGGCATGGGCCTCCGAGAACGGCATCGTCCTCGGCAGAGATGAAAAGACCTTCGATCCCTACGCGGATATCAGCCGTGAGGAAATGGCGGCGATTATGTATCGCTTCTGCAAGTTCCTCGGCTGCGACATGTCCATCAAGAATGAGGTGTTCATGGATCGCTATGAGGATGCCAAGAATATCAGCCCGTGGGCAGAGCAGTATGTGCGCTGGGCTGTTGGTGTCGGTCTGATGCGCGGCAGAAGCAAGACCACCATCAACCCGCTCGATATGGCCTCCAGAGCCGAGGTCGCGCAGGTCATTAAGAACCTCTGCGACAAGGTGCTCTACCAATAAGCAATAAGCCCCCTGATGCACCACGCATCAGGGGGCTTCCGGCTGTGCGCCCGGTGAGCGCACGTTCTGTAGGGTGAAAGTCCCGAAGTCGCCCGG
>OIZL01001823.1_pt1 | contig 10700 bp, 9 predicted proteins | sample 1588541 | NCBI WGS metagenome assembly OIZL01 (sample SAMN03283285) | human gut metagenome | biome: human-associated habitat; material: feces | host: Homo sapiens | place: Peru | collected 2012 | reverse complement strand
CAATTTTGAAAGCAGCTTGTCGGAAAAGTCCGTGAGGACTTTTTTGACAAGCTGACGGCTCCCCGAAAACCGGGGAGCCGCTTTTTTGCGCCAAGGCCGCCCTATGGCTGCTTGCCGGGTGGCCGCATTACACTGCCTACTATTGCGACACGGTGAACAGGGCGTAGAAGTAGCCTTTTTTTGCCATGAGGTCGTCGAAGCGTCCCTGCTCGGCGATACGGCCGTCCTTCAGGACGAGGATGCCGTCGTAGCGGCGCAGCAGCGCTTCCTCCAGCGCGTGCGTCACGACGATGCGCGTCGGGCCGTCGAGGGAGAGCAGGTCGCTCGTGACCTCATGGGCGGTCTGCGCGTCGAGAGCCGCTGTCATTTCGTCGGCCAACAGGATGCTCGACTGCTTCAAAAGGCTCCGCGCGATGGAAACGCGCTGCTTTTCGCCGCCGGAGAGGCCCTTGCCGCCCGTGCCGCAGGGGCAGCTCTCGCCGCGCTCGGTCACGAGCTGCCGCAGATGTGCCCGGTCGATCGCGGAATCCAGCGCCGGAGCCGGGAAATCGCGGAACATGGTGATGTTGTCGCGCAGCGACGCGTCGAAAACGAACACGTTCTGCTGAATGATGGATAGCTGCGCGTAGAGCGACTCCGGCGCGATGGTGCGCAGCTCGTTACCGTCAAAGCGGATGTCGCCGCGGTAGCCGGTGCTGCTTGCCGTGAGCAGGCGCAGCAGGGTGGACTTGCCGCTGCCGCTGCCGCCGACGATCGCGTAGGACTTGCCCGCTTCAAAAACGGCGGAAACGTCGTGCAGCACGTCCTTACCGTCCTCATAACCGAAGCAAACGTGTTCCAGGCAGAGACTGTTCTTCAGAGGCGGGAGCTGCGCCGTGCCGCCTGCGCCGTCGTCCTTTTCCAGCGCGGCGGCCAGCTTGTCGATCAGGCCGCGTGCAGCCCGCCGGGCGGCGAGCAGGCCCGGCAGCGTCGCCACAGGCTCGATGAGGAAGTTCATCAGGTTGACGAATAAAATGACCGTACCGGCCGTCAGCCCGTAGCCGCGCAGCGCCATGCCCGCGCCGATGAGGAACACACCGAGCTGCGCGATGACCCCGGTGAGCGCACCGATCATGCCGATGAGGCGCTTGATGCGGTTTTTGTGGAATTTTTCCTGCTCCAAAGCTCGGTTGCTCTCGGCAAACAGAATGAAAATCTCTTTTTCCGCGCGGAAGGTCTTGACGACGGAAAAGCCGTTCAGGCAATCGGTCAGGGCAGCTGTGAAATCGCGGTTACGGTCGGAAACGCGGCGCTCGGCCGTCTGAAGCTGCCGCCCCGTCAGCAGCGACGCGACCAACGGCAGCAGCGTCAGGCCGATGGCGGCGGCGGTCAGCAGGGGAGAGTAATACAGCATCATGGCCAGTGCGCCAAGACCGGTCGCGAGCTTTGTTAAAATGGAAAGCTGCTGCGACAAGTCATCTGCCTCAATGCTTGCAGCGTCATTGGTCATAGCGGAAAGATAGGCCGCCGTGCTTTCGTCGCGGAAGGAGGAGATGCTCTTTTCCGTCAACCGCCGGAAGGCGAATTCCCGATACTGCCGAATGGCCCGCGCCAAAAATCGGGGTTCAGACGCGTAAGTGAGTAACATAACGGCGGAGCAGAACACCAAAAAACCGAGAGTGAGCCAGATCAATTCCGCAAAGCTCCTCGTTCCCGCCGCGCCGGAGGCCACATCGATGAGCTGCTGCATGATCCACGAAACGATCAAATTAAGTGTGCTGGTCAGCAGCGCCGCGACCAGGGCGATGCAGTAGATGAGGCGATTTTTGCGATAAAACTGCGCCTTTAGTCGGCGTGCAAGAGCATCATGCTTCATTGGCTTCCACTTCCATCCAGAGTGCGCTGAAAGCCTCGTTTTCCATGGATTGGACGGCGCTGCGGAGGCTGTCGAGCGCGGTCGCGCCGAGGTCGTCGTAGGCGCTGCCCTGCTCGGTGGCAGCGACGAAGCGGATGGAATCGACGCGGTAGCTTGGCGCGGCATCGAAACGGGCGGCCAGCGTCTTTGCGCACAGAAGGGTGTCCCTTGCGGCGGATGCGTCGCCGAGCTGTTGCTGCGTTTCGGCGAGACAGACGAGCAGCACGCCGATCGTTTTGTCCAGAAAACAGGGCGCTTCACCGTGCCGCAGTCCGTTCAGCGCGGCCAGCCCCCAGTGAAGGACGGCCTGCGCCTCGTCGTAGGAGCGGCGGTTGAAATAGACATTGACAAAACCTATGACCGTATGAATGATGCTTGTGACATTTCCTAACACGGCATCGGAAAGGAATGGTAACGCATCGTCAAAACGGTTGCAGTCCGCCGCCAGCGTCATGCCGAGCAGGTCATTATACAGGCCGCCTGCATTGTGCTGCTTCCACAGTGCAACGGCCCGCTCCGGCTGGCCCAGCGCGAGCCAGACCTGTGCCGTTTCGCCGCAGACGGTTGCCTCGTTGATGGCGGGGTCCGTGTTCTGCGGCAACAGCAGCCTCGCTCGGCCGTAAAGCGCCAACGCCCGCTGCGGCAGGGTCGGGTCCTTGTCCTCGATGGCAAACACGCGGTACAGTCCGGCGCTGTGATAGACGACCTCGAAGCTGTTGGGGTACTTTTTCAGCGCCTTCTCCGCCTCGGCCAGCCCGGCGCGGTCCTTGTTGCGGCGATATTGCCTCAAAAGCGCGACGGTCGCCGCAAGGCGGTTGTCCTTCATTTCATAGCCGAGCAGGACATCGACCGACGTATCAAAAAAGTCCGCCAGCTCCACGATCAGCCGCAGCTCCGGCGTGGACAGCCCCGCCTCCCATTTGTACACCGCGCCGACCGTAACGCCCAGCACCTCGGCGAGCTGCTCCTGCGTCAGCCCCCGCGCCTTCCGCAGCGCCCGAATCTGCGCCGCCAGCTTGATCTCCATATTTTTCGCTCCCTTGTCGTTTGGTACCTCCAGTTTACCACAAAGCCCATTCCAACGGAAGTTATGAACCATACGATTCGTAGAAAAAATACACATACCAACGGTAAGAGCGGACATAAAAAGAACGGCAGCCAGCATGGCTGTCGTTCTTTTGAGTGTGCGGATTGGTGGGAGTTATTTGCCTGTAATCTCGCCGGCTTTTTTCAGGGAGAATTTGGTCACGGCGGGGCCGATCAGCTCGTAGATCAGCGTGCCGCAGAGAATGACGGCGCGAATCTGCGGCGCGTGCTCCGGAACGACCTGACCTGCGGCCAGCGACAGACCGATGGCAACGCCTGCCTGCGGCATCAGGCACGGGCCGAGGAACTTGCGCACGGAGGCCTCGCACTTGCACATTGCGCCGCCGACGGCTGCGCCGAAGTATTTACCGGCAATGCGCAGGACGATGTAAATCACGCCGATCAGGCCGACGGTGGGCAGGACGCTGAGCTTGAGGTCCGCACCCGAGGCGACGAAGAACAGCATGAAGATCGGCGGCGTCACGCCGTCGCACAGATCCATGATGGTGTCGACATCGGCGGAGAAATTCGCCACGACCGCGCCCATTGCCATGCACAGCAGCAGCTCCGACAGCCCCAGCCATTCGGCAAGGCCGAGACCGAGGAAGATGAAGCCGGCGATGAGCGACAGGCGATTTCCGGCCTTCTTAAAAAAGCGCAGGGGCAGCAGGAACACAAAGCCCAGCGCCGCGCCGACAACCAGCGCTCCGCCGATCTCCTTCAGCGGCGACAGAAGCGACGCGCCGAGGGAGGCAGCGCCGTTTGTCAGTGCCTGTGCGATGGCGACGGACAGCGAAAACAGGATCAGCGCCGTGGCATCGTCGATCGCAACGACGGACAGCAGCGTTTCCGTGACCGGCCCCTTGGCGCGGTACTGCTTGATGACCATGATTGTCGCGGCGGGGGCGGTGGCGGCGGCGATTGCGCCCAGAACCAGTGAGAACGAAACGCTCTGCCCCGAAATGATCAGCCCCAGCACGACGAATACGACGGCAAACAGGGACTCCATGCACGCAATCACGATCGGCGCGACGCCGACCCGCTTAAAATAGGAGATTTTGAACTCGTTGCCGATGGAAAAGGCGATAAAGCCCAGCGCGACGGTGGAGATGATATTGATGGTATCCAGAAAATCCGTCGACAGCAGGCCGAACACGCTGGGGCCGATCAGAAGGCCGGCGACAAGGCAGCCCGTGACGTTGGGCAGGCGGAGGTGCTTTGCCATACGGCCGCAGAACATCCCCGCAAAGATCATAATTGCAAGATCGGTCAGTGTATTGAGCATCATTTCGCCAGCCCTTCCACGTAGTCGATCGGCAGGGTAAAGAGAATGCCTGTGTCGGGGCGGTCGAGACCGCCGGTAACGTCGTTGACGATCTTGCTGACGGTGGCAACCTTATCCTCGGAGATGACCATGAAGATCGTCTTATTTTCCTTATGCGCCGGGTTCATCAGCAGCCGCAGCGAGCCGAGAAAGCGCAGCTCGTCGTGCGCCTCCAGCTCCTGCGCCATGCCCTTGCTGTCGAGAATGGTGGCGCCGGGGATGTTGTTTTTGCCGAGCTTGGTCAGAAGCCGGTCAAGACATTCGACCTTATTGAGAACGATGATAAGTAGACGCATCACTGCAATCCTCCCATTATTTTTTTCCCGGTTGCTATCTTATCACCGCGGCAAGCAAAAAACAACAGGAAAAATGACGAATTTACGAGGAAAATTGCACTTTTTTCCGCCAATTTGTCACAGCAGCGCCGCGATGGTTTTCTCCGTCAGCGCCTGAACGGCGGTAAAGTCCACAAACGGACGGCAGAGCTGCTCGATGCGGTCATGGTGACGCTTAGCCATGCGCATATGGCGCACCGCCTCGAACAGCAGGGAGGAAACCGTGTCCGTGCAGAAAGACAGCTCCTTGCGGACACGCGGCGGCAGCGTCGAGTCCAGATCGATGCGGCAGAAGCACGGTCCGTCATAGGGGAAGTCCGTGCTTTCGCTGACGAAGGCGGTCTGGGCCGTTGGGATGAGCAGATGCGCGGGTGCGCCGTCGGGCTGTAAGGGGCTGTGGCAGGCGTAAATTTCATGGCCGAGCGCGGCGGCCCGTTTTTCCAGCAGAGCCAGCGCGATGGGGGCAAGGCCGTAGTTGTCGCGCAGGACGTAGACCCGCGGACACAGCGCCCCCGGCGTCTGCCCGCACAGCATAAGCCCCTTCGGCGTGACGCAGGACAAAAAGCGCCGCCGGATGATCGGATTTTCGCCGTGCGGCTTGAGCGCGGACAGAGCCAGACATTCGCCGATGGCCTCGACCTCCTCGAGACAGTGCGGCTGCGCCGTTTCCTGCCGCACGCAGTCGAGAAGCCGGTCGGCGGCGGCAAGGCAGGCGGTTACGGGAACGTAGCAGGCCTTGTTCTCCCGCTGGGCCGCGAGAATTTCCTCCTCGTTCGGCCGCATGGCGGCGCTGTCGTAAAACGCGCCGAAGTTCAGGTAATTCATGCTCCCACCGCACAGCCGCGGCTCTAAAATGTGCGGCGCCGTGCCGTCCACATAGCCCAGCGAGAGCGCGGGCAGGAGAACACCGTCGAGCGAATCGGGGTCGGACGAGCAGAGAATGTACTGCACGTCGAGTCCCTTTTCCTCCGCCGCGCGGCCGATGGCACGCATAAAGGTGGATTTTCCGCAGCCGGAGCCGCCCTTGATGATCGTCAGTGCTTGCAGCTCGTCGAGCAGCGAGCCGGCGTGGGAAACGAAGCCCTTCGGCGAACAGGCACCAAAATAGAATGTTGATCTCATATACAATCCCTCCGATATGATATATGTACGGCGGGCGAAATCCGTACCACGGCGCAAAATTCGTCACAGAGTTTGCCTGCGGCGAATACGCTGGAAAAGGCAAAGGAGGGAGCAAAATGGAAACGACACTGGACCGGCTGCGGGAGGGTGAGTGCGGCACGATCCGCGCGCTGCGGCTGAGTGGGGCGCTGCGGCGGCGGTTGATGGATTTCGGCCTGATCGAGGGCACAAGCGTCTGCTGCATCCGGAAAAGCCCGGCGGGCAGCCCGGTTTTGTACGGTGTGCGCGGAACGATGCTGGCGCTGCGCATCTGCGACGGCCGCCAAATTGCGATCGAGCGATGCGGCTGATTGCCCTTGCCGGGAACCCTAACGTGGGGAAAAGCACGCTGTTTAACGCTCTCACCGGGAAAAACCAGCATACCGGGAACTGGCCGGGGAAAACGGTCGAGCTGGCGCAGGGGCAGCGGGACTACAAGGGACGAAGCTACCGGCTTGTCGATCTGCCGGGAACGTATTCGCTCATCAGCCGTTCGCCGGAGGAGCGTGTGGCGGAGGAATTTTTGACCGACGGCGGCGCGGACTGCACGGTGGCCATCTGCGACGCGACCTGTCTGGAGCGGAGCCTGATTTTGGCGCTTCAGGTGCGGGCGCTGTGTCCACGGATGGTGCTGTGCGTCAATCTGCTCGACGAGGCGGAGCGGCTGGGGCTGCAAATCGAGCTATCCGCGCTGGAGCGGGCGTTCCATGCGCCGGTGGTCGGTACGAGCGCGGCGGACCGGACGGCGCCGGAGCGGCTGATGGAGGCGGTGCGGACGGTTTGCGAGGGCTTTGCGCCGAAGGGGGAAGCGGCGGGGCAGGCGGGGCTGCGGGGTACGGATGAGGAGGACTCGGACGCGATCGCCCGCGCTTACGTCCGGCAGGCGCAGGCGCTGGCGGCGCAGTGCGTGCGTCGGGAGGAGCCGCCGCGCCGCACGCTGACCGACCGGCTTGACCGAATCCTTCTGCATAGAATTTACGGCTATGCGGCGCTGCTTGTTCTCCTGCTCGGCGTGTTCTGGCTGACCATTGAGGCGGCGAATTATCCGTCGATGCTGCTGCAAGCGGGCTTTGACCGGGTCGGCCTTTGGCTGGAGCGGCTGTGCACAGGGCTTCCGCCGGGCGTGCGCGGGGCGCTGCTTGACGGCGTTTACGCGACGGCAGCGCGGGTGATCGCGGTCATGCTGCCGCCGATGGCGATCTTCTTTCCGCTGTTTACCCTGCTGGAGGACTTCGGCTACCTGCCGCGCGTGGCGTTTTTGCTCGACGAGGGCTTCCGGCGGTCCGGGGCCTGCGGCAAGCAGGCGCTGACGATGTGCATGGGCTTCGGCTGCAACGCGGCGGGCGTGACCGGCTGCCGGATCGTCGATCAGCCGCGCGAGCGGGTGATGGCGATTGTGACCAACGCACTGGTACCGTGCAACGGGCGCTTTCCGGCGCTGATCTTTCTGATTTCCCTCAGCTTTTCCGGCGGGTCGGCGCTCGCCGGGGCGGGGATTTTGACGCTCTGCGTGCTGCTTTGCGTGGGGATGACGCTCCTGTCCGACCGGCTGCTGCACCGGACGGCGCTGCGCGGTGAGCCGTCGACCTTCGTGCTGGAAATGCCGCCCTATCGCCGCCCGCGCGTCTGGCAGGTGCTGGTGCGCTCGGTCCGCGACCGGACGCTGCGGATTCTCGGCCGCGCCGTGGTCGTCGCCGCGCCCGCCGGCCTGCTGATCTGGGTGCTTGCCAACTGCCGCGTGGGCGGCGAGCCGCTGCTGCGGGTGCTGTCCGGCTGGCTCGATGCTCCGGCGGCGCTGCTGGGGCTGAACGGCGCGGTGCTGCTGGCGTTTATCCTCGGCAGCCCCGCAAACGAGCTGGTGCTGCCCGTGCTGATGATGACGCTGACCGCTGCGGGAACGCTGCCCGACAGCAGCAGCACGGCGATGGCGGCGCTGCTGGAAAGCAGCGGGTGGACGTGGCAGCTTTCGCTGTGTACGCTGGTGTTCTTTCTGTTTCACTGGCCCTGTACGACGACGCTGCTGACCGTCCGGCGCGAAACGTGCAGCCGCAAATGGACGCTGGCCGCATTCCTGCTGCCGACGCTGGTCGGCTGCCTGCTCTGCACCGCGCTGCATTTGATTTTGCCGGCATAAAAAGCGTGCTGTCCCTGTGTCGGGACAGCACGTTAAATTTATTCTTCGGCTTCTGCCTCGTAGACCGCGCGGACCGACTTTCGGGAACGCCAGATGGTCAGCCAGCAGGCGAGCATCGCCACGGCGCCGCAGATGGTCAGGCAGAGGCGGTAGTCCACGATCTCGCCCAGCGCGCCGACGCCCAGCGACAGAATGCTGATTGCCGCCGTAATGAGCATGTTTTCAAAGGCGTTGATGCGCGCGCGGAGCTGCTCGGGAATGTAACGCTGCACCGCCGCCCGCCGGAGCGTCGCGCTGTTCGCGCCCAGAAAGCCTGCGGCGGCGCGGTTGACGAGCATCAGCGGATACGGCAGCCACAGCAGCATCATGTCCATCGCCTCGTAGAACTGATAGACAAAAAACGTGAAGGAAAATTTCTTCTTCGGCGGCAGCTTCAGCCGGTATTGCACCGCGCTGCCGACCGTCCGCCCGAGAAACTCTGCGACGGAGAAAAACGAATACATCGCTGCCGTAAAGCCCGGCATCGTGCGGAAAAACGCAACCATGATCGGCCCGTAGCCGCCCGCGACGCCGTTGGTGACGGCCATGTAGCCGTAAATGTTCCGCAGCCCGCGCTCCTTGCGCAGATACTGCGCCGCCTCGCGGATGTCCTCGCGCCAGAGGCGGAAGCTGTAGCCGTTTTCGTCCAGCCGCGCGGTCTCCTCGATCCGGATGCAGCTCTCCACGAGCGCCGCCGCCAGCGAAAAGCCGCCTTGCAGCACCAGCAGCCACGCCACGCCGAAAAATTCCAGCAGCACCGCCGCCACCGGCATCAGCAGCACCTTCATCATGGGATACAGCATCGACGAAACGGCGTAGCCCTTTTCCTCCATCCCCTTCGGGATGAGCTTCGGATAAATGCTGTTATATGCCAATTCATCGACCGTCCCCAGCGCCGACAGCACCAGCGAATAGGCCAGATAGCCGATATACGAAAACCGGAAAAACATCAGGTACACACCCATGAGCGTATACAGTACGGCGTTGACGACATCGCCGCCGACCAAAAACGGCTTGCGCGGCAGCCGATCCATCCACGGCGCGAGGAACAGCGGCAGGATAAACGTCGGCACGAACTGGATGGCGATGATGAGCGCGGCGGCCAGCGTGCTGCCCGTTTCGTCAAAGACCAGAAATGACAGCGCAAAGCCGCCCGCGATGCCGCCGATCATGCCGAGCGTCGTCGCCACGGTCACAAGCGTAAAATTTCTTGTCCAAAGGGTCTGCTTCATGTTTCTCACCTCGGCACTATTGTAGCATAAGGAAGAAAAGAAAAATAGCCGGTAGTTTTGAGAAAATTTTCTTCAAAACTACCGGTAAATGCGACTTCAATCAATATTCTTTAGAAAACCCCTGGGTCAGCTCGTATGCTTCCTTATAGCGGCGGTTTGCCGTATACCATTCGAGGACCCACGGCAGATGGAACGACGCGTAGCCCGCGGGCAGCGATTTTCGCATCGTCCGGAAGCAGCCGAGGAGCAGTGTGCCGTAGTCCTCACATTGCAAATAGTCCGGGTGTTCGAGCCGGAAGGCGACGATATCGCAGAGCTGCTGCGACAGCGGCTCGGCGGGGAAGTCGCATTCCGCCGTCCGCGCCCGGTCGATTGCGGCGCGGGCCTCGTCGATACGGCCGAGCTTTTCGCAGCAGATCGCCAGCTTGTGCAGCGCCATGCGGCCGGGGTTTTCCAGTGTGGAGAAGTAGGCGTAGGCCGCGTCGTACTGCCCGATCTCGAGCTGCCCGGCGGCGGTGTTGTAACGAATGGTGTCGGCCAGATTCGTGTTGTGCAGCAGCTCTGCCAGCCGCAGCGCGGCGGCATACTCCCGCTCCATCTGCTCCAGACGCAGCACGTTGCAGTAGCAGTTGCCCAAAAATGCGCGGCTTTGCAGCATCAGATGCACCGCGTCGTCCTCTGCCGCCAGCGTGTGCGCATGGCGCAGCAGCTCGATGGCCGTCCGGTAATCGCCGCGCCGGTAGGCGGCGTTTCCAGCGCTGCAATAGGTGAACGCGTGGGGGTACAGCCGCAGCGCCTCGTCATAGTGCTCCTGTAAAATGCGCTGATACGCCAGCAGCCGCTCGTCGAGGCCGCTTTCCAGCGCGGCGGGCAGCGGCTTTCCCATCGGCTGGAGCGCCTCATGCAGCAGGTCGGCCTGCGCGGCATAGCGGCTGCGGGATAGCAGTGGCCGGGCCGCCTCAAAGGCCTCCTCCAGCGCGTACAACCTCGGCGTATCGCCCAAAAACAGCAGCTCCGTCATCCGCTCCAGCAGCGCTGCGGCATCCCGAAGGGCCGGGCTGTCCTCCTCCGTCGGCAGTCCAAGGCGCTCAAACAGCAGACGGCGGATGTCCTCCGACGGCTCGACCTGCCCGTGCTCGATTTTGGAAAGATAGGAAACGGCGCAGATGCCGCGGCACAGACCCTCTTGGCTCCATTGCCGCGCCAGCCGCTCCCGCCGAATCAAAGGGCCGATGTTGTTCATACAAGACGCCTCCCAATTCTCAGTGAATAGTGAATGGTGAACAGTGAATAGTGAATAATATAATAGGTGTGCCTTCTGCACGAAAACAACCCCTCAGTCATGGCCGTTGGCCATGACAGTTCCCCTTTCAGGGGAGCCAACCGCTGCGGCGGGGACGGCGCGATGAGGGCATCGCGCCCTACGCAAGGACTGACCTTGGGAGCAAAAGCGCCTCCTTGTGCGTAGGGGCCGATGCCCACATCGGCCCATGTA
>OIZL01001821.1_pt1 | contig 10708 bp, 11 predicted proteins | sample 1588541 | NCBI WGS metagenome assembly OIZL01 (sample SAMN03283285) | human gut metagenome | biome: human-associated habitat; material: feces | host: Homo sapiens | place: Peru | collected 2012 | reverse complement strand
AATGTTAGTGAAGAACCTGTTTCAAAAGTTAGTGTATCTATGGTACTTGCATTAATTTTAACATCAGCTTGAGAGCCTTCCCCGGTTTGGGCTTGAAAATATGCATAGGTCGCTGTTACCAATGTTAAAACTAATGCAATAATTGCTATAATTGATATTATTTTTGTTTTTTTATTTTCCACTATATCACTACTTTCTTTTTTTCCTAATGTCAACCTAAGATTCATACTTATATATTGTGCATTTATTTTAGTTTTAGTCTTTATATCAATTTCTAGTTATACTATGAAAAAAATATCAATATTGAGATATTAAACTTAACAAATAAAGCAAAATATATTTTGCTTATATCATAATTATGCAACACATATTTTGCATTGCCAAGCAAATTAAAAAATAATGTGCAACAATGTTAACATGAGGTGTAACTATGACAATTGAAAGATTAAAAGAAATTAGAACTGACAGAGTTTTATTGCAAAAAGATGTTGCAGATGCATTGGGAATAAAACGTCAACAATATAGCGAATATGAAATTGGTAAAAGATTAATACCCCTTCATTATATTTGCAAATTAGCAGATTATTATAATGTTTCTGTTGATTATTTATTGGGAAGAACAGATGAGAAAAGACCATACTCAAAATCTGTTTTAGAAAAAGTTAAAAATTAGTACTTATAGATATCTTTAAAAATACTACAAACGAAAACACATAAATCGATATGTGTTTTACTGTTCTTTTAAATTATTTTCTAGTATCTTATTTAATGCTCCATTTCCTTTTTCTGTTAAATGTATGCCATCTGCCATAACATAATCTTTATTTTTTTGAATTTTTCCATAAAAATTAATTATTGTAACATTATCATAATTTCCTAGACTATCCAAAGGTTTTCCACTTGATATTATATATAATTTACTATCTTTACATAATTCTATTATTTCTTGATATTCTTTAGTAGAAATAACTGTGGAATTATCAAAAGCAAGTACTATTTCATTTGATAATGTGTTTTCTTTCAATGATTTTTCAATGCTTTCTTTTAAATCTTTGAAACTAAAATCTTTATTTACTACGAATCTTGCATCACTAAAGTTAGTTTGTAAACTTTCAAAATTATAAAATAGTATATCATTTCCATAGAAAGTCATTTTTTTCTTTAACTCTTCTTGATGTTCTTTGATTAACTCTTCTTTTTTGATTTTAAATTGATCTTTGTAAACATTAAGTATAGCATTATATACGATATTCGTATATTCTTTCCTTCCCGTCGGTGGCAAATGAATTCCATCGGCATAAAACCAATCACTATGTCCTTTCGATAGATTATACCAATCAATAACATGTAGGTTAGAATATTTTTCTGCTAGTTCATTTATAGAATCATTAACATAAGTATAATCATCATTTGCATTAATAACCTTTTTTGCTTCATTATTATTAATTATTGTTATACTTACTAAAAGTAATAAAAATACTCCAAATGATATAAGTGATATTTTAACTGCTGGTTTTAATCTTCTTTTCTTCATTTTTTTCACCTCTCATTTTAAGTTTTATCAAAATGAAGAAAATTATACATTAATTTATTTTTTTTATTACACAATTTTTATAATAATAAGTTAATATTTGTTTATAATTATATCCTTCCTTTGCCATTCCGTTTGCACCATACTGACTTAATCCAACACCATGACCAAAACCATTAACATTAAATTTAACTTTTTCATTATCTAACTTTATATCAAAACTAGTTGATTTTAAACCAAATATTTTTCTTATTTCTCTTCCTGTATATTTTTTATTATTTATTGTTATTTCTTTTACTCTTTTCGAATTAGTTCTTACTATATTATCTATTTTTATATCACTATCTATATTAAGTCCTAAATTATATAAAAATTCTTTTTTAGTAAACTCATTAGTACTTGAAAAAACAGGAGATTCCTTCTTATCCCATTTTGATTCAACACTAACTAAATAAGGAAAATCGCTAGAAAATACATCTAAAGAACTTTCTGTATAACCATTACTAGTAGAAAAAAATAAAGCATCTATTAACTTATTATCATATAAAACAGCTTCTCCATTAGTTTCTTTTACTGCTTTTTTTATTTTATTTAAATACGTATCATAATTATTATCCCACTTTTTTTTCATTTGATCATAATCTATATATACCTGATTTGTTGTACTATCTGTAACATCATATGAATTATCTTTTTTTATTCTTTTCATAACATATGTTCTAGATGCAACTGCTTGTGATTTTAATGCTTCCATTTCAAAATTAGCAGGCATTTCGCCCGCTACTACACCAATTACATACTCTTCTATTGGAATTTTTACTATATTACCAGTTGATGATCTTTTAACTTTAACCACAATATTATTATAACTACCATATTTTATTTTATTTTCTATACTTATCTTTTTATCTGTACCTATTATTAATAATGGTATTAGAATTATAATAAAGGTTAAAATTAGTACTTTTTTCATATACTCTCCTTATAATAAAACTATAGTATTATATAAATCCATAAAGAAATTTACTAATAAATAAGACATTATAAGACAAACTATAACATAGAAAAAGTGAATTTGAGTTATTCTGTTTTTTCTAAATAATTTATCTAAATTCATTGATGTTGTAACCCATATACAAAGTGGTATGGATAAACAATATAAGGCTAATTTAATATTCATTAGTTTCCTCATACTTTTCTACTTGTTCTATTCTTATTTTATATCTTGGTTCCAAATTAAATGTCGAATTAATAAACTTTTCTATCATTTCTTTAATTTGAGGAGCAGTATGACTAGTTGCACTGAATGCTAATATGTTAGCATTATTATGTTCTTTAGCTGACTGTGCTTCTTGCATATTATCTATTTTAGCACATCTTATTCCTTTTACTTTATTGCATGCTATAGATACACCAATACCTGTACCACACATAACTATTCCTAAATCAACTTCCTTTTTTATAACAGCATTAGATAGCTTAAACGCATACTCTGGATAATCTACCATGTCACTTGAAAAGCATCCATAATCCGTTATATCGTAATCATCTAATAAACTTTTTAGTTCCTCCTTTGTATTATAAGCTCTATGGTCATTTGCTATTCCTATTTTCATTTTTTTGCCTACCTTTCATATATATTGTAACATATTTTTAAAACACTATTAACAAATTAATGTTAATAGTGTCCTAAGTTTATTTTTCTATTTTTATTATAAGTTGAATCATATCTTCAAAATCAAATTCTTCTACGTTAATATTAGAACCATCTTTCTTTAAATTATCTAATAGTTCTTTTATTTTATCTATTTTTGTAGCTAATGTTTCTTTCTCAGGAGTTTCTTTTACATCTTTAGTTTCATCTTCAGAATCTAAATCCATTATTTCAAGACTATCTGGTTCTTGATATACATCATCTAAACCTAGGTCATCTAAATTAACTTTCTTTTCTTCTTTATCTTCTAAATTAGTTTTGTTATCTATTTCATATGAATTATTTTCATCAGTATTTTCTTTTTTAACTTCTAATTCATTATTTTCTTTAGTTTCTTTTTCTACTTCTTCTTTAGATGATAAGTTAGATTCAAAACTAGCGTTATCGGTTAATGAATTTAAATCAAAAGGAGCATTAGATTCTTTAGTATTATCATAACTACTAACATCATTATTTATACTACTTATATTATTTAATGGATTATTTATTAAATTATTATCTAAACTTTGGTTAACGTTAAAATCTACTGGATTATAACTTGGCGTATTATCATACTTTATATTATTAAATTGATTAGAAAAATCATTATTAAAATTTGTATTATTTTGAAAGTTATTAATTGAGGTTTGGTTAGGATTTATATATGGATTTGGATTAAAACTATTAATATTATTATTCATTTCAAAATTATTATTTAAATCATAACTAGGGTTATTAACTGGCATATTATAATCATTATTAATATTAAAGTTAGTGTTTCCATAAGGTATGTTATACCCTGCATTTAAATTATTAAAATTAGTATTTTCATATGGCATATTAAAACCTTGATTTGTATTATTAAAACTATTTAAATTTCCACTTTCATATGCATCTAATCTATCATTTATTCCATTTGGACTTTCTGGCATTATATTCATTGGATTTAAAACATCCATTGTAGGTGCACTAACTATTGGTGAATCATTTAAATTTTTTATTTGATCTAACTCTGGTGGCATATCTGTATTATTACTAGGAAAGTTATTAATTGGTACTTGATTAGAATTCATATAAGGATTTACATTCGGATTAAAACTATTCATATTATTATTCATTCCAAAATTATTATTTTGATTATTATCATTTAAAGAATTATTTATGTTATTAGAAAAATTGTTACCAAAAATTGATCTTCCATTATTAAAGCTTTGATTATCATTATTATTGCCAAACATTTTTTCATCCCCTATTCTTATATTAATAATATAATAAAAAAGCTATAAAAAAGGAGTGATTGCTTTTATGAAAAGAACATGGCAACCAAATAAGAAAAAAACAGCTAAAACTCATGGCTTTTTTGCAAGAAAAGAAGCAGGTACAGGCATTGTTAATAGACGTCGTAAAAAAGGTCGTAAAGTTTTAACACATTAATTTTTGATGTGTTTTTTTTTAGAAAAAAGGTGTATATATATAATGAAAAGAACTGAAATGATAAAACGTCATGAAAGTTTTGATGATATTATTAAAAATGGCAAGCAAGTGAAGACAAAATATTTTGTTTTATGTTCAAAAGAAAATGATGTTAATAAAACTTTATTCGGAGTGGCAGTATCAAAAAAAGTTGGAAATGCAGTAATTAGAAATGCATTAAAAAGAAGATATCGTAATATTATTGATAATAATAAATTATTATTTAAAAATAAAAAATACCAATTTAAAAGAAAAAATCACTTGGTTGTTTTAGTTTTAATATCTTACCTTGCGGCAGTGGGAAAAAATACAACCGATGTTCTGGTAATTAACTTGCCTTCCCCAACAAAATAGGAATGGCAAGTTTTTCTTTTTTTAAAAGTTGCAATTTTTTTAAAAGAGCCTCTACATACGTATATAAAACGTATGTAACCAATACTTAAAATAGACAAAACATCTAATTATAAGGAACGACAAGTGAAATGAACCATCTCTTTTTCTTTTTTTATAAACCTATAAAAATCCATGATATAATATTATTGGATGTGATAAGATGGAAAGTAAACTAACATTACCAAATTTAAATCTAGCAAGAATGATTACAGAAAAGTTTTTGGTTGAAGACAATCCTCATTTTGGTCAAGATGCATTTTATATGTTTTCTGTTTCAAAATTTATTTTACTTAAAGAGAGAATAATAAAGAAAGACTCAATTAATAATATTTTATATTTTGATAACAGCAAATTTAATGCATACATACCAATAATTTTAGACTTTTATAAGCAAATTTTAAAGTCTGGCAGTTATACTAGAAATGCTACAATTATTGAATTGAGTGATAAAAGAAACAAACCAAATAAACTTGAAGATGCAATTTGGTGTTTCAACAAAGTTAGAGATTCATTGGCACATGGAAAGTATTCATTTAATTATAATCGTAAATGCATTACCATAGATAATGTTGCAGAGGATAATTCATATTCATTAAAATGTGAAATACCAATAGATTTGTTAAACTCTTTTACATTTTTTGTTGAGGAAAATATTACTAAAGTTGATAAGGAAGAATTAAAACAGTTATATAAAGTATATATTAAAAAGATGACAGCAAATTTTGATGTTGATAATAGAGTGTATTACAATCCATACATATATAATTATATACCATATAACGACTACATTTTTAAGAATAGTATTATTACAAATGATTATAAAATTGACAATTCTAAAATCGAAAGCAATAATTGCAATTACTCAAATATAAACGATAATATAGTTAAAACAAAAGGCTATGAATATGGTAAAAGTGGTTATTCAGATCAAATATTAGGAAATGATGATGTAATAACGGAGAAAGGAATTGATTTTGTTTTAAATAAAGAAATTGATAAATTATCAATTGAAGAATTATGTAAATTAGCAAAATTATTGTTATTAGTTAAACCAAAAAATCAAAAAGAAAAAGAGCAAATAATAGTATTATTAAAACAGTTTAAATTACTATTAAGCCAATATAGTGCAAAAAAAGATGATAAAGAATATACTAAAAAAACAGAAGATTTAATTGCAGAAATGCAAAATATTTTGGGAATTAAAAATAGTTGCAAGAATCCAAATGGAATTATATCATTATATAATTATATGTCATTAGTTTTTTCACAAGCAGAAAAAATTGATTATTCAAGATTAAAAATACATCCAATGCTAATTAGTTTTACCCCTAATAATCGTATAGAAGGAAGAGCAATTAATTATTTTAATACAATTGATTCGATTAAAAGAAAGTGTGAAGAATTTAATTTGAAAATTGAAGGTGAAATTTCTAATTATGAAAATAATAAGGGTCAACAATATATTAGATATAGGATAATGGATTCTTTTGCTAAATTTTATACTGAAATTATGGATTCGTTAGGAAAAAAGAATAAATTTGTGATGGATTCTATAAGGAACTCTGTTGAACATGGTAACTATAAATATCATAAAAACGGATATGTTGTTATGTATGATCAGACTGATCATAATGATGATGATACAATTAAATTTATTGCCGCAATGAATCCAAGGTCATTACTTAATCTTACAAAGCAAGTTGAATCTAGTAAAAGTGAAGAATTTTTACTTGGAGATTTTGTTCAACAATTAAGTCCAATAATAGGTAATGAGCTTTTTGAAAAAACATGGAATAATCTTAACAAATTGTCAAACATAATTTTTGGTAAAGAATTAAATTTAGAATATACTATGGAAAATATGTATCATGAAGCCTTGACAACAGATATTTTGCAATTGAGAGATAAAAAAATGCTTAGCTAAAAAATGCAGTTTTTGAATTTTACATACGTTTTGATGGATTTTTTGGACGCTTGCTTTCAAATGCTTTCAAAAGTCCATTTATGAGTTTTTATAAAGTTTATGAAGTTTCATAGCTTAAAAACATTAAAAATTAAATATCCCAGGAATAAAATTCCTGGTTTTTTTCGAAATCGGTAAATTTTCTTTCGAAATCGGTAAATTTCTCTTCCGTTTTCGGAAAACGTATGTTATAATGTTGAATATAAGATTAATATAGAGGGATGCATTATTATTTATAGAGCATATTTTTTAAGTGTATTTCAATATTTTAAACTTATTAAGCATGATAGTTATTTGGGAGTAGCTATTATGTAGATTACTCCCATAAAAATATTATTAAGGAGGTGAATATAGTGAAAAAGAAAAAATCATTTGTTGCTCTTGCTTTAGTTGTAGCTGTATTAGTTTTAGGTGTAGGATATGCCCTTACTACCATTGATTTAAAAATAGATGGTGATATTAATATTAGTCCTGACGATAGTAACTTTGATGTTAATTTTACCGCCGCAACAATAACTACTACTGGTACAGCTGTAGGAAAAACTGATGTAGCTACTGAAGGTGATGGAAAAACTGCAACATTATCTGTTAAATCATTAAAGACAGTAGGAGAAAAAGTTATTGCTGAATATACTATAACTAATAATAGTAAAGCGGGTATTAATGCTACTTTAACTAATCCAACAGCAACTTTAACTGATGACGCAGCAAAAGAATATTATACAGTTACTACAACATTTGCAGATCCAAACCCTATTGCCCCAAATGGAACAAAGAAATTAACCGTTACTGTTGAATTAGTTAAGGCACCTTTAGAAGAAGTTACTGGAGCTTTTAACATTACATTTAAAGCTAATGCCACAAACTAATATAATTGATAGAAAGTAGATAAAGAAGGGATCATAATGAATATTGATAAAATAAAAAGTTATATATTTGAATTTATCTTAATAACATTTCTTTTCTTTATTCTCTTTGTATCAACTATATATAAAACGATATATTTAGCAGTATTTTTATTAGTATATATGTTGATACTAAAAAAAATACTAAAAAAAAGAAATATTGTTTCTCATTACAAAAAAGAAATAACTTTAGTTATGATTGCAATGGGAATTATTTACTTAATTACATTTTATTTAATGGGAACTTACTTTGGCTTTTATGCGTCTTCGGTTAAATTTGGTAAAGTAGCTTTGTTATATTACATAATTCCCTTAACCATAATTATCTATTCTTCCGAAGTAATAAGAGAAATATTTCTAGCTCAAAAGGGTAAAATTACCAAAATAATTATCTTTCCTGCTTTTATCCTTATTGATTTAATAATATATGGAAAAGTCTATAATCTTACTAATCTATCTGATTTATTAATTATAATTGGTTTTATAATATTTTCATCTATTTCTACTAATTTACTTTATAATTATATTTCCTTAAGATATGGTAAAAATAGTATCATCATATATAAATTAATCACTATTTTATATACCTTTATAATCCCATATACTCCCAATATTTATATCTTCTTTAGAACATTCTTAAAAATTGTTTATCCATACTTTATATATTTATTTCTAGAATATACTTATTCAAAAACAAATCTTAGAGTTGCCTACAAGGATAAAAAAAGAGAAATTGTGTGGACTACTATATTAATAATAGTTTTATCTTCAATAACTATGTTAATATCTTGTCAATTCAAATATGGAATATTAGTAATTGGATCTAAAAGTATGACAGGAGCTCTCAATAAGGGAGATGCAACAATATTTGTAAAATATACTGATCAAAAAATTAATATAGATGATATTATCATTTATGAAAAGAATGGTTTACAAATCATTCATAGAGTTATTGATAAAAAAAATATAAATGGTACCATTAGATATTATACTAAAGGAGATGCTAATAAAACAGCCGATGATTATTATTTATTAGATGAAGATATTATTGGAATATCAAAATTTAAAATAAAATATCTTGGATATCCATCTATTTGGATAAAAGAAATGTTTTCATAATTATAAAAAAGAAAGGAATAATACTATGAAGAAAAATCAAGTTAATGCAATTCTAGTAGATCAAACTATACGTAGAAAAACTATTATCAGTTACTTAAGCCTTATATTTATTTTACTATTCATAGGATTATCTTTCTTATGCCTATATTTAACTAAAAACAAAACATATTATGTAAATTATTTTGAAGAAAGTAATATAGATTATAAAGTATTTCTTAAAGATAATGAATTCTTCAATAAGCCATATCTAGAAGCCAATAATCAATATATTGCTAATTTAATAGATTATATAAATGCCTCTTTTGATTATAAATTAAAAGTAAGTGAAAAGAATATAAATTATAAATATCAATATTCAATTGAAGCTAATGTTAACGTTATTGACAAAAATACTAAAAATTATTTATATCAATATAATGATGTTTTAATAAAAGATAAATTAAACTATTCAAATAATTTATCAAATGTTCAAATAAAAGAAAATATTCAAATAGATTATAATAAATATAATAATTTAATAAAAAAATTTATTAGTATCTATAATTTAGAAGATGCTATAACTACTCTTGATATAGTTATGAATGTTACAGTATTAGGGGACTGTGAAGATATTGAAAACATAGATAAAACTTCAACAATATCATTAAGTATTCCTCTAACTACCAAAACAGTAGCAATTGATATTTCTAAAAATCTTGTTGATACTGATAAAGAGAACTTTATGGCTTGTAAAGAAAAGTCTTCTATAATAATTATATATTTAATTATTGCTCTACTTATTACCATAATAGCAGTATTAACTTTAATTTCCATGATTAAATATATAATAAAAACAAGAACTGCTGAAAGTATATATCAAAGAGAACTACAAAAAATTCTTAATAATTATAAAAGTTATATTCAAAAAATAAATAATTCATTTGATTTAACTGATTATCAAGTACTTCAAGTAGATGACTTTACAGACATGTTAGAAATAAGAGATACTTTAAGTCAACCAATATTAATGACAGAAAACAAAGAAAAAACAGGAGTATATTTTATAATACCTAGTAATACAAAAATACTTTATGCTTACTCTTTAAAAGTTTCAAAAATAAAAAAACAAATGAAAGAAATAGTCTCTAAAAACATCCCATTTACAAAAATGGATACAACAAAGTATGAAGCAATAGAATATTTTAAAAGTATAAAACGTGAAGATAAAGTAAAAACATTATCATATACAACTTCAAAATTTGTTAGTTTATATAAATTAGGAGGAACATACCATTATATTTTAGGAGACTTACCTTCTAGAACAGGAATATTAAAATACTTTGACCTAACGTTACTAGAAAATGGAATAGTAGTTAGATTCCCCTTTGCCTATGACAAAGGAAAAGTTAGCAAATATATTCACCATGAACAATCATTTAATAATTTAGAAGAATATTCTGAATGGGGGAACTTACTAAATATAAATAATTTAGGAGAATTAAATGAAAAAATAATTAATAATAATGCTGGAGAAATAGTTAATTTATCTGAAATTATGCAAGATTATAAATTACTTTCTATTGCAGAAAGAATAGTTTTAGATAAAGAAAATATTAAGATTGTATTATTATTAATTATTTTTTCATTTAATT